>Ga0335072_10001563_pt1 | contig 37049 bp, 33 predicted proteins | sample Lox_Sample_21_FD_206725 | JGI IMG/M metagenome (GOLD analysis project Ga0335072, IMG submission 206725) | Soil microbial communities from Loxahatchee National Wildlife Refuge, Florida, United States - Lox_Sample_2.1 | ecosystem: Environmental > Terrestrial > Soil > Wetlands | place: USA... | reverse complement strand
CCACCAGCCGCGGCGCCGCCAGCCGGCTCTCGAAGTGCACCTCGGCGCGCAGAACCGGTGGCACCCAAAGCCCCATCGTCTGCCCGAAGACGTGGCTCAGCGGCAGCGTGTGCAGGATCCGGATCGGGTGCACCAGGCGCTCGTAGCGCAGGTACGGCTGCGCACCGGTTTCGATCGGCCCCACGCTCGCCAGCACGTTCCCATGGGTCAGCACCACGCCCTTCGGCTCGCCCGTCGTCCCTGAGGTAAACAGGATCTCGAGCGGCGTATCGTTCGTGAGCCCGGATATCGCCCCCAGCTCCGCCTCCGGCAGCTCCCCTTCCCACTCCTCAAACGCCAGCTGCGGAAACTCCGGCGCTTCGCCTCCCGCGGGTGCTGGTCCGCGCAGTGGAGCTCCCGACTCCGGAACCTGGGTCTTCGCCCAGGCCAGTGTCCCCATCAGCCGGTTCATCAGCACCAGGTCCCCGACCGCAAGCCTGGGCCGCACATCGGCTGCCACGCGCGCCGCGAACTCCGCCGTCCCGCCCGGGTCCAGCGGCACCGCCAGCACCCCCCGCAGCATGCAGCCATAGAACGCGCCCATCCACTCGGCGCCGTTCTCTGCCCAGATCAGCACCCGCTCGCCCTGGCCGATCCCCCGCCGGTTGAGCAGCGCCGCGAAACGCCCCGCCAGCCGCGCCAGTTCGCCGTAGGTCGTCACGCGCCGCCGGTTGCCCTGGTAGCGCACCACGGCAATCTCGCTCTCATACCGCCGAAAATCATCAAGCAGGGAAGACAGGCTTTCGCGCATAGCAGGTCCGGCAAATCCCATGCTAGCAGCGCAAATCAGCTCGCCGTGCTATGGTGGCCCTCGAATGCTCTTTTATCCCCCGGAGGACTCCCCGTGCGCCTTCCTTCCATCGTTCTTCCCGCGCTGCTCGCCCTCGCCCTTCCCGCTCTCGCGCAGGACCACGCAGCCGACCTGCAAACCGCCTTCGCCCGCGCCCAGCACCTCCGCCACGGCATCAACACCTCCAACTGGTTCGCGCAGAACGGCGACAACTACTCCGCGCAGCATACCAGCACGCAGACCACCCCCGCCGACATCGCCCTCATCGCCCGCATGGGCTTCGACAACATCCGCCTCGGCGTCGATCCCGCCGCCCTCGAGCAGGGCCCGCTCGGTCCCGGCGGCCTCAACGACGATCTCCTCGCCCGCCTCGACCGCGCCATCAACGCCATCCTCTCCAACGGCCTCGCCGTTCAGCTCTGCATCTTTCCCGAGGACAGCTACAAGCAGCAGCTTCAGTCCGGTGACTACGGCGTCGACCGGCTCGTCATGCTCTGGCGCAAACTCGCCGCCCACTACGCCGACCGCAGCCCCGACCGCATCTTCTTCGAGATCCTCAACGAGCCCGAGGTCGCCGACCCCTACCGCTGGGCCGGCATCCAGGCCCGCATCGCCGCCGCCATCCGTGAGGCCGCGCCCCGCAACACCCTCATCGCCACCGGCGCCAACTACTCCAACCTCCCCGACCTCCTCGCCCTCCATCCCCTCCCCGACGGCAACGTCATCTACAACTTCCACTTCTACGAGCCCCACGAGTTCACCCACCAGGGCGCCAACTGGGGACTGCCCTGGTGGAGCTACGAGCACAGCATCCCCTATCCGCCCACCGGCAGTTCCATGCCACAGCTCATCGCCGAAGTCCCCGGCCTTGCCGACCGCTATCAGTTGGAGAACTACTGGCTCGATCACTGGGACGCCCAGCACCTCCGCGCGCTCATCGACGAAGCCGCCGCCTGGGGCAAGCAGAATCATGTGCCCGTACTTTGCAACGAATTCGGCGTCTACCGTCTCAAGTCCGACCCCGCCTCCCGCAACGCCTGGATTCACGACGTCCGCACTGCCCTCGAAGCCGACGGCATCGGCTGGGCCATGTGGGACTTTCACGGCGGCTTCGGCGTAGCCACTGAGGAAAACGGCCGCTCCATCCCCGATCCCGCCACCCTCCAGGCCCTCGGCCTCACAGGCCAATAGCCGCCACGGCATTCCCCGCTCCCCGGGTGCCCCACCCTCGCGGGGTCTTTGTTCTTCCCGCTAGGGTGGGGTGGCCGATTGCCATACTGCCAAAATCTGCCCCGCTCTCCGGGTGCCCCACCCTCGCGGGGTCGTTGTTCTTCCCGCTAGGGTGGGGTGACCGATTGCCAAACCGCCTCAATCTCCTCCGCTCTCCGGGTGCCCCACCCTCGCGGGGCCTTTGTTCTTCCCGCTAGGGTGGGGTTCACCAGCACCCGTCGCTCGCGTCTTCGCATTCACTGCGCTTGTGTCGCGCCCGCGGCCGGCGCAGCCGCCTGCGCCCCGTTCCCGCCCCGCGCCAGCGCTGCCAGGAACGAAGGCGAAAGCGTCGCCGTCACCACCACCTCGTCGTGGTGCTGCGTCACCTCCGCCGTGCTCAACAGTTCGCGCAGTCCGTTGTTCGCGGTGTTCGAAGCCAGCGGCGCCGTAAACCCGCGCGCCAGCGTCACCAGCGTGGCCAGCGCCGCCGACTGGCTCGCCGCGGCCTGCGCGCTCGGCGCAATCTCCATCACCCGCAGCCGCAGTGCGTTGGGCACCGGCAGCGCCGGCGCCAGGCTGGCCACAATCGTCGAGTTGTCCTGCAACGGAAGCTGGAAGCCAAAGATGCTGATAGCTCCGCTCTGGCTGAACGGCAGCCCGATCTGCCCCACTCCCCACGCCAGCGCGAGCAGCGGCACCTCGTGGTAGTGCCGCGCCAGCAGCGACGACCCCGCAAACGGCCACGCCGCCGTCGTATGCCGGTCGATGATCGAGTGAATCTGCTCAGCGGTCGGCGTGTTCGACACCGCGATCATGTCGTAGCCGATCTGCGTCACCCGCACCGTCCGCCCTTCCGACGGGATGTTGTAGATCGTGTGCCCGGCGTACACATCGCGCGACTCCGCGTGCGCTCCCAGCCAGGTGTTCAGCTTCGGGCCCGTTATTCGACCCACCAGCACCATCGAGTAAGCCACCGGCCCGTTCGGCCCGTTCGGGTCCTTCATCCGGTGCAGCGCGATCGCCGCCTGGTCCAGGTCCCGCTCCCAGTTGATTCCCGTCGCGTCGATGAACTCCTGGTAGCCCGGCACAGGCTGCGGCGGCTTCATGTCCTTATGCCGCAGAAACGCCCGGAACGGCTTCAGGTTGATGTAAACGATGCCGTCCGACTCCGGCAGCAGCCGCGCCGCCTCCGGCGGCGCCTTCGAGCGTAGGAAAATCGCCACACCCAGCAAAACCAGGGCCGCGGCCACGATCCAAAGCGTTCTGCGCGTGCGTCGGTGCATTCCCTCCGGTCAACAGCGAGCCGTCAGTGATAACCCTAACACCTCGGCACGCCTCGCGCCGCGGGCGCATTGTTTGTCGGCCTCGCGCTTCGGCGTGGCGGAGACGAGGAACAGAGTCCCGCTCCGCCGTGCGCCTCCACTCTGCGGCCTGCTAAGATGCGCGCAAGGAAGATCGATGAGCGACGAACGAAGTGCGCCGCCGCCGGGGGCCCGGTTTCGCGCCGCCCTGGGCGAAGAAAAGCCGCTGCAGATCGCGGGCGCCATCAACGCCTACACGGCGCGCATGGCCCAGGCCGTCGGCTTTCGCGCGCTCTATCTCTCGGGCGGCGGCGTAGCGGCCAACTCCCTCGGCCTGCCCGATCTCGGCATCAGCACCATGGAAGACGTCCTGACCGACGTGCGCCGCATTACGGACGCAACCGACCTCCCGCTCCTGGTCGACATCGACACGGGCTGGGGCGGCGCCTTCAACATCGCGCGCACCATCCGGTCGATGCGCAAAGCGGGCGCGGCAGCGGTGCACATCGAAGACCAGGTAAGCGCCAAGCGCTGCGGCCACCGCCCCGGCAAGGAGCTTGTCCCCCCCGAAGAGATGGCCGACCGCATCAAGGCCGCCGTCGACGCAAATGGCGACGATGCTCTGGTGATCATGGCGCGCACCGACGCGCTGGCGAGCGAAGGATTGGAGCGCGCCATCGAGCGCGCGCAAGCCTACGTAGCCGCGGGCGCGGAGATGCTCTTTGCCGAAGCGGTGACGGATTTAGCCCAGTACGCCGAGTTCCGCCGCGCGCTCGCCGTGCCCATCCTGGCCAACATCACGGAGTTCGGCAAAACGCCTCTCTTCACGCGCGAAGAACTGGCCGAGGCGGGCGTAGACATGATCCTCTACTGCTGCGCCGCCTACCGCGCCATGAACGCCGCCGCCCTCAAGGTCTACCAGGCCATCCGCGCCGAGGGAACGCAGCGCAGCGTAGTCCCGCTGATGCAGACCCGCGAGGACCTCTACCGCTATCTCGGCTATCACGACTACGAAGAGAAGCTGGACACGCTGTTCGTGAAGGCCAAACCCACGAAGTAACTCTTGGGCTTGGAGCTCGAACTTTCAGCATCCCATCCGCCAATGCAAGTCAAAAAATAAGGCTGTCATCCTGAGCGAAGTTTGGCGCGCCTTGTGCGCCAAACGCAGTCGAAGGATCTGCGGTTGCTTTTAGCAATCCATGCGATCGGCAGCACGCTTCAGATCGGCGGGCTCCACGTCGTACCAGTCCCTGCTCAGGTCCACCCACACCGGACTCGCCTTCTCGATCAATGCAATCTTCTTCTCGCGCCGCCATCCCTTCAGCTGCTTCTCGCGTGCGATGGCCTTCTGGACATCCTGGTAGCTTTCGAACCAGACCAGCCGATCGCAGTTGTAGCGCTCAGTGAAGCCGTCCTGCTCTTTCCATTTATGCTCGAAAACGCGCCCTCGCAGGTCCCCAGTAACGCCGATATAGAGCGTGTGGCTTCGGCTCGCCATGATGTACGTGAAGTAGGCGTCTTTGAGCATGGTGAGGATGATAAAGGGCCGTGAAGTCCGCCGCTGTGACAAAGGCAACCGCAGATCTTTCGACTCCGCTTCGCTCCGCTCAAGATGACAGTGCGTTTTGGGGCGCGATGGCCGGATAACCGCCCATGCGGAAGTCAGTTTTCAGCAGCGGCACGGCCCTTTACTTCTGCTAAAATGTAAAGAGGGGACATCCTCATGGAAGCCACACTCAGCAGCAAGGGGCAGGCCACGATTCCCAAGGCGGTTCGTGAACGATTGCGGATCAAGCCGGGGGATCGGTTCAAATTCTTCTTCCATCCGGACGGCGTGATCATTCTGCCCAAAATCCCGACGAAGCGCCTCAAGGGCAGCGTTCCCGGGCTGGCGCAACCGGTCTCTCTCAAAAAGATCGATGAAGCGATTGAGGCAGGCGCTACCGGAAGATTCCGGCGGAAGAAATGATCGGCGGAGATGATCGGCGGAGATGATCGGCGGAGATGATCGGCGGAGATGATTGGCGGAGATGATTGGCGGAGATGATTGGCGGAAATGATTGGCGGAGATGATCGGTCTCGACACGAACGTCCTTTTGCGCTACCTGGTCGAGGACGATCCCACCCAGTCGCGCAGGGCGGCTGAGGTCATCGAACGCCGTCTGACCAGGGAGTTTCCTGGTTTTGTCAGCCTGGTGTGCATTCTCGAAATCGTCTGGGTTCTCGGAAGCCTGTACAAGCGCTCACACGGGGAGGTCGCCGACCACGTCGAGATGATTTTGGCGGCCGATACCCTCGAAGTTCAAAACGAGCAGGAAGTCTATCAGGCTGTTGTTGCGCTCAGAAAGGGATCGGGGACCTTCGAAGACGCTCTGATTGGCGCTTTAGGCGCCTGGCGGGGTTGCTCCGCGACTCTGACGTTTGACCAAAACGCCGCGAAACGCCTGAACGGATTTCAACTCTTCTAACCTCAATGCTGTTCACCTTACGGACTTGTGCGTAGTTGCAATAAAGCGGGTGCCCCATCCATTCCGCGTCTTTTGCGGAATGGGTGGGACTGGCAGATGCCGCCGTGGGACACAAGTTTTTCATAAGTGAACAGCATTGCCTCTAGCCTGCCTTTCCATTCTCTCAGGGCCTGTCACCGCCAAACTGTAAACAACCCTCGATTGGACCACGCTATCCGTAGCGCACCCACTGGACACGCCCCCGCTCAACGCATTAGTTTGAGGCTCTCAGGAGGATGCACTTGCGCACAGAGGAGCCCAAGACCGCGCAGCCCGTCTTCAAGCCCAAAAAATCCGTGGCGCTCTCCGGCACGCCGGCCGGCAATACGGCGCTCTGCACCGTGGGCCACTCCGGCAACGACCTGCACTATCGTGGCTACGACATCAAAGACCTGGCCGCGCACTGCGAGTTCGAAGAGGTCGCGCACTTGCTCGTCCACGGCCAACTGCCCCATGCGGCCGAACTCGCCGCCTGCAAGGCGCGCCTGCGCGGACTGCGCGGGCTGCCGGCCGCGGTCAGGCAGGCCCTCGAGCTCCTGCCTGCATCCTCGAACCCCATGGACGTGCTGCGCACCGGCGTCTCCGTCCTCGGCTGCGTCCAGCCGGAAGATGCTGCGCACTCGGACGAGGGCGCGCGCACCATCGCCGATACCCTCCTCGCTTCTCTCGGGTCGATGCTCCTCTACTGGCTGCACTTTGCCCGCTCCGGCCGCCGCATCGAGGTCGAGACCGACGACGATTCCATCGCCGCGCACTTTCTCCACCTGCTCCACGGCAAGCCTCCGAGCGCGGAGTGGGTCGCGGCCATGCACACTTCGCTGATCCTCTACGCCGAGCACGAGTTCAACGCCTCCACCTTCACCGCGCGCGTCATCGCCGGCACCGGCTCCGACCTCCACTCCTGCATCGTCGGCGCCGTCGGCGCGCTCAAAGGCCCCAAACACGGCGGAGCCAATGAGGTAGCTCTCGAAATTCAACAGCGCTACACCACGCCGGACGAGGCCGAGGCCGACATCCGCCGCCGCGTGGCCGCCCGCGAGGTAATCATCGGCTTCGGCCATCCCGTCTACACCATCAGCGACCCGCGCAGCGACATCGTCAAGGCCGTTGCCCGCCAACTCGCCGTCAACGCCCAGGGCGAGCGGCTCTTCGCCATCGCCGAGCGCATTGAAGCCACCATGCACGACGCCAAGCGCATGTTTCCGAATCTGGACTGGTTCAGCGCGGTGGCGTACTCGCTGATGGGCGTGCCGGTCGCGCTCTTCACGCCGCTCTTCGTCATGGCGCGCACCGCCGGCTGGAGCGCCCACGCCATCGAGCAGCGCCAGGACGGCAAGATCATCCGCCCCTCGGCGAACTACACCGGGCCGGAGGACCGTAGGTTTGTGCCGATTGACCAACGGGAGTGAACGGGAGCTTTCAGCCATCGGCTCTCAGCATCAGCTTGACTGGTGAGGATCGGGGCTTTCGGCCACTCCCACCCTTCGAGCCCAGAACGCTCGAAGGAGGGGGCACACTCAGCGGTTTCTGCCGATGCGGCCGCAGTGCTTCTGGACCCAACAGACCAAGAGGAGATTGCGTGTCATCAGGGATCAGCAATCAGCGCCCCGCGCCCGACCAGGTCATCGCCGACATCGCCGACTACGCGCTCGGCTACCAGGTCACGAGCGACCTCGCCTGCACCACCGCCCGCTACTGCCTCATCGACACCCTCGGCTGCGGCCTCGAGGCTCTCGAATACCCGGCCTGCACCAAACTCCTCGGCCCCATCGTCCCCGGCACCACCGTCCCCAACGGCGCCCGCGTCCCCGGCACCGATTACGTGCTCGATCCCGTGCAGGCCGCCTTCAACATCGGCGCCGCCATCCGCTGGCTCGACTTCAACGACACCTGGCTCGCCGCCGAGTGGGGCCACCCCTCCGACAACCTCGGCGGCATCCTCGCCGTCGCCGACTGGCTCTCCCGAACCAGCGCGGCCCAGGGTGCGTCCCCCCTGCTCATGCGCGACGTGCTCACCGCCATGATCAAGGCCCACGAGATTCAGGGCTGCCTCGCCCTCGAAAACTCATTCAACAAGGTCGGTCTCGACCACGTCGTCCTCGTCAAAGTCGCGTCCACCGCGGTCGTCTGCTCCCTCCTCGGACTCACCCGCGAGCAGACCATCAATGCCATCTCGCTGGCCTGGGTCGACGGCCAAAGCCTCCGCACCTACCGCCACGCGCCCAACACCGGCTCGCGCAAGAGCTGGGCCGCCGGCGACGCCACCAGCCGCGCCGTCCGCCTCGCCCTGATGGCCCGCGCCGGCGAGATGGGCTACCCCTCCGCGCTCACCGCGAAGACCTGGGGCTTTTACGACGTCAGCTTCCGCGGCCGTCCCTTCACCTTCCAGCGCCCTTACGGCAGCTACGTGATGGAGAACGTCCTCTTCAAGATCAGCTACCCCGCCGAGTTCCACGCGCAGACGGCCGTCGAGGCCGCCATGGCCCTCCACGCCCGCCTCGCGGCCATGGGCAAGTCGGCCGCGGCCGTTCGCCGCATCGTGCTGCATACCCACGAGGCCTGTTTGCGCATCATAGACAAAAAAGGGCCGCTTGCGAACCCCGCCGACCGCGACCACTGCGTGCAGTACATGATCGCCATCCCGCTCCTCTTCGGCCGCCTCACCGCCGCCGACTACGAAGACGCCGTTGCCGCCGGCCCTGAGACCGGCCCCCGCATCGACGCCCTCCGCGCCAAAATCGAGTGCGTCGAGGAGCCCCGTTTCACCGCCGATTATCACCACCCCGAAAAGCGGTCCATCGCCAACCGTCTGCACGTCGAGCTCGACGACGGAACCTTCCTCGAAGAGACGGTCGAGTACCCCATCGGCCACCGCCGCCGCCGCCACGAGGGCCTGCCGCTGCTGATCGAAAAGTTCCGCAGGAACCTGCGCCGCCGGTTCAGCGAAGACCGCGTCGAGCGGATCATGGCGGCCTCGCTCGACGCCCGGCAACTGCACCCAATGCCCGTCGACCAGTACGTCGGGCTCTTCACAACCCCTGGAGTCTGAGCCCGAAAGGATCGCTCCAGGGAAAAAGCGCCAAAAGCGAAAGTTGCAAGATTCTGACAGGATGTGGGACATTTTCACCGGAAGCCGGGCCCTGAGAGTTCACTCTGGAGACAAACCATGGAGCCGGACCTAGATGAGGTGCCCCTCGCAAAACCAGGCAGATCCAGGCTTGTCTTCTTCGGTGTTTGTCTCGTTTTCCTGGCTGCGGTAGCGGCGTTCTGGCAGTGGCGGGTCACAGCGGCCGCGGACGCGCGGCCGTCCCTGTCCCTCGCCAGTACCAGTTTTGCCAGCGGCGGTCCCATTCCGCGCAAGTGCACGTGCGAAGGACAGGACCTCTCGCCCGGTCTGCGATGGTCCGGCGCACCCTCCGGCACCAGGAGCTTCGTGCTCATCGTGCACGACCCCGACGCCCCGGTGGACTTCACCCACTGGCTCGCCTACCGCATTCCGCCGGCCGTGAACGGTCTCCCCGAAGGGGCATCGACCGATGGGAAAATGCCTGCCGGGACCGCCGAGGGCATCAACGGCTTCAGCCGCATCGGCTACGCGGGGCCCTGCCCGCCTCCGGGCGAGCCGCACCGCTACATGTTCCGCATCTACGCGCTCGATTTCGACCCGCATCTCGCCCCCGGAGCCACGCGCGAGCAGGTGGAGACCGCAATCAAAGACCATGTCCTCGCCGAAGGGCGCCTGATGGGAACTTACCGGCGGGCAGGATTTTGAGCGCGGGACTGCGCGAAGCGCGTAATCTAAGGACAGCGGCACGCCCCCCTCCCGGCTGGCCGGCCGCCATGGAACCTCCAGGGGTCCTGGAGCATCTCAGGAAGAAAGACATGAAGGTCACCGAGCAGGCCCGCAGGAGCACGTTTGAGCAAACGCTGACCAGCGCGCGCCAAACCATGGTCTGGCGCGAGATTCTCAAGCTCGCCCTCGACAGCTTCAGCGCCAGCAAGACCCGGTTCGCGCTCACCGCCCTGGGCATGGTGATCGGCACCGCGTCGGTCATCCTCGTCGTCACCATCGGCCTCACCGGCAAGCACTACATCCTCGAAGAGCTCCAGAAGATCGAGACCAACTCCATCGAGGTCGAGTATGCCGGCGCCGGGGCCACCGCCTCTGAGCGGGTGCGCTACAACGACTTCCTTACCTTGGATGACGAGCGCGCCGTAGAGCAGCAGTTGCCCGACGTGATGTACGCCTCGCCGGTGCTGGAGATGCACGAGCCCATCAACTTCGGCGGCGGCGTGATGAAAGATACCCTGGTCCTCGGCGTCAGCCCCCAGTACCAGAACATCCGCAACCTCCTGGTGCCCGTCGGCATGTTCTTCGACGAGACCGACGAGACCGCCCACTTCAAATGCGCGGTCGTGAGCGAGGCCTTCGCCATCGAGCGCTATGGGAGCATCGACCAGGCCGTCGGCGAGACCTTCGAGATCAGCGGACTTCCCTTCACCATCATCGGCGTCTTCAAAGAGAGCGTGGACGACTTCGGCGAGTCGGAGATCGCCGATCAGACCATCCTCATCCCCTACACCGTGGCGCGGTACTTCACCGGCACCAACAGCGTCAAGCAGATCTACTTCTCGATGCAGACGATGTCGGAAGTGCCGGACGCAGCCAAGCAGATCAAGCACATCATCAACTCGCGCCATCGTGCCGGCTCGGTTTACAAGACACAGACGATGAAGGCGATGCTGAGCACCGCGTCGACGGTCGCAGACTACCTCACCGCCGTGCTGGTGCTGGTGGCCGCGGTCACGCTCTGCGTCGGCGGCGTCGGCATCATGAACATCATGCTCGCCAACGTCCGCGCCCGCGTCCGCGAGATCGGCATCCGCAAGGCCCTCGGCGCCACGCGGCGCGAGATCAAGCTCCAGTTCCTGGCCGAGGCCGTCATCATCTCGCTCACCGGCGGAGTCGTCGGCATTCTGCTGGGCCTTGCGGTGCCGCTCTCCATCCGCTTCTTCACCAGCTACGACCTGCCCATCTCCGGCTCCTCCGTGATCATCGCTCTGGCTGCGGCCACCGTGGTCGGGGTGGTCTTCGGAACCGCCCCCGCCACCCGCGCCGCCCAGTTGGACCCGGTCGATGCGCTAAAGTATGAGTGAACTTATCTATGGATGTTTCCAGTTATGGATGTTCCCCAACCGCCACCGGAGAAACCCGCAGAAACTGACGGCGGCGAAGCCTCCCAGGGACCAAGCCTCGTCCTGATTTACAGCCTCGTGGCGCTGGCCATGCTCCTGGCCACCTTCTTTGCCGCCATGATCGTCCTGCCGTTCTACCTGCACCGGTAGCCCGGTTGCCCACCTTCGCCGGGACGCCTGTCCCCGCCGCTTTCTGACCGGCTTTCTCATCGGGGCTCATGCTTGGGTGGGTGGGCACGCATTGCCGACCCTCGATTTGAAGCTCTACGCCGCCGCCTTTCCTGGACTAATGATCATTTCGGAGTAATCTCTGAGGAGGGCGATTGCACCGCCCGCCCCGCGATCAGCACCGGAATTCCGTCGACAATCGGGTACGCGCGCGCGCAGCCGCAGCAGACCAGGTTCGTGGACTCTTCCCGCAGCGCTCCGTGACAGACCGGGCAGGCCAGCAGCTCAACCGTTGCCGGGTCAATGGTCCTGGCATGAGAAGGTGCGTCAGCCACAAACTCTCCGTCGACGAACGCCCAGATCCTCAGACCTGGGTCGCTGTTCCCTGATCCCTGACCCCTGAAATCACTGGATCGTAGCGTCGGCGGCGGGCTCGGGGTCGTCCGGGGCCTGGTGGTGCCGGCCGGCAAACTCCTGCTCGATGCGGCTGTTGGTGCCGGCGCGGGCGAACTCGTAGGCCACCCGGATGCCGTTGAAGATGGCGCGGTCGTTCGATGAGCCGTGCCCGATGATGCACACGCCGCGCACCCCGAGCAGCGGAGCTCCGCCGTATTCGGTGTAATCCAGCCGCCGGCGGAAGTCGTTGAACGCCTGCCGCGCCAGCAGCACCCCCACCTTGGCCCGCACTGTCCGCGTCAGCGTCTCGCGCAGCACCTCGCGCACAAACCTGCCCACGCCCTCGCTGGTCTTCAGCGCCACGTTGCCCACAAACCCGTCGCAGACGATCACGTCGGCGTTGCCGTTGAAGATGTCGCGGCCTTCCACGTTGCCGATAAAGTTGATGGGCAGCGCCTTAAGGAGCGCGAAGGCCTCGCGCGTCAGATCGTTACCCTTGGTTTCTTCTTCGCCGATCGAAAGCAGCCCCACGCGCGGTTTGTGAATTTTGAGGACGCTGCGGGCGTACATCTCGCCCATCACGGCGAACTGCTGAAGGTTGTGGGCCTTGCAGTCGACGTTGGCGCCGACGTCCAGCAGGACGCAGGGGTGGTCGCTGCCCTTGGCGGTGGGCATGGGGGTGGCCAGCGCGGGGCGGTCCACCCCCGGCATGGCGCCCAGGACCATCTTGGCCGTGGCCATGGCGGCGCCGGTATTGCCGGCGGTGACAAACCCCGCGGCCTTGCCCTCGCGCACCAGCTTGATGCCGACGCGCATGGAGCTGTCTTTCTTTGTACGGACGGCCAGGGCCGCTTTTTCGTCCATCCCGATGCGCTCGGAGGCGTGGTGGATGACGATGGGCAGGTCCTCGTTTTCGAGGTGCTCGTCCAGCAGGTCCCGCAGCTCCGGCTCCGGCCCCACAAGGTGGACGCGGACAGGCAGAGTGCGGCACGCCAGGATCGCTCCCCGAATCTCCGGTTCGGGGGCCTTGTCGGAACCGACGGCGTCCAGGACGATGTCAGTCAACATGCCGTCCCAGCTTACTTGCTCTCTTCCTTGACGTCGAGCACGGCGCGCCCGCGGTACGCCCCGCACTTCGGGCACGCCCGGTGCGGCAGCTTCTTCTCGTGGCAGTTCGGGCACTCGGAGAGGCCGCTGGCCGTTAAAAAGTCGTGCGAGCGGCGATTGGCTGTGCGGCGCGTCGAGTGGCGCCTCTTCGGATTCGGCATGGTCCAATTCCTTTCGTCTCATCGCGACCCCCGCCCGGCTCGCTGGTTCCGAGTCCTGTCTCGCTCTTTCTGCGCAACAAAAAGGCACGCCCTTCCCCCGCCGCACGCCCCATCGGGCCCGGGCGGCGCAAAGAATGGCACCCGCCTCGTTCGCAGGGGCCGATCGTTCAGGACTTGATCCGGCTCCGGAGTCCGGCCAGTGCTTCCCACCGCGGGTCCTGCGGACCCTCTTCGCAATGGCAGGGCTGGCTGTTGCGGTTCGCGCCGCAGCGCGGGCAAAGTCCTTTACAGTCCGGCTTGCACAGCGTCCTGACCGGCAGGGCCAAAAGCACCTGCTCCCGCAGCACATCTTCAAGCAACAGACTGTCTTTTTGATAATACCCGATTTCCGTTTCGGGCGCAGTAATCGACCGCTCCGGGGCGTCGGAGTCCGCGCCCGCCGGCCGGAACACCAGGTCGAAGCTCGCCGCCAGCGGAAGCTGCACCGGCTCGACGCACCGCGCGCACGGGACCTCGAACCTCCCCTCGAACTGGCCCCGCAGCCGGATGTCGGCCACGATCTCCTTGGGGCCGCGGTGCTCGTGGATCACCTCCGCGCGGCCGGATGCGGCCAGGGGACCGTCCTGTGCGACTTGATCTCCGAAATCCACGGCGCCGGAGGCAATTGCAAGGTCAAACTCGATAGGCTCACGCTCGAGATCGCTTACCAGGAACTCCATGCTACGAGCGTAAAACATTTGCGCCGCGGCGGTCAGCAAAAGGCAAGGCGGAGCAGCCAATGAATCCGGCGAGGCACTGCCTGCAGCCCGAACTCAGGCCCGCTCCCGCGCGCTGGCCTCGGCCTATCTCCGCCCGCGCCGTTCCCGCCGCCGGGTCTTTTCCGCCCCGTGAATCTTCATCGCCGTAAACACTCCGGCGTAGTCGCGCTGTTGGCAGGACCGGCAGCGGATCGGATACCGGAGCCAGAGCAGCCGGAAGAGATCTTCCCTGCGAAAACGGGAGGTCCGGAACTGGGACGACCCGCACTGTGCGCACTTCATCGCCGTTCACGCTCCCTGGACGAAGCACTCGACACGGCGGCCATTCACGCGGCACGCGCCGCTTCCCGCTGGCTCCGGAGATCCCGCTGTTCAGTCCTCCACCGTCGTTGCCGACCCGCGGGGATGAAACTGTGCCCCATCCATCGGACGTCTTTGTTTTTGTCCGATGGGTGGGAGTCCGTAGAATTCATCTCTTGTTTTGTTGCACTTGCATTTTTGTTTCTTATCAGAGGAATCAAGACGGAAACAGCGACCCTGTCGCGACCGGCAGAGTGGTCATCCGTCCGCGGCGCCGCGGCGGCAGCACCGCCGGCGCCGCCAGCAGTCCCGCGATCTCGCGCAGCTCGGCGCGCGCCCGCCCCACAGCCGCGGCCACGGCATCGAGCCGATGCCCCGCGTCGGCCGGCGGCAGCGGCAGAACGGTTTGCGGCTTGGCCTTGAGCGGAAACTGGCCCAGCGTCTGACGCGCCCCGGAGATCGTGTATCCCTCGGTATGCACCAGCCGCTTGATCTCGAGAACCAGCTCCACGTCCCGCCGGCGGTAGAGCCGCTGACCGGTCCCGCTCTTGTTCGGCTTGAGCTGCGGAAACTGTGTCTCCCAGAACCGCAGAACGTATGTTTCCAGCTCGCAAATCCGCGCTACGTCCCCAATCTTGAAGTAGAGACGGTCGGGGATTACAGGAGCTGCGGGAACTGCCTTGCGCGATGGTTGTGATGCCATAAATATCGGGGCCAGCAGAACGGAGCCGGACGTGCCGCCAGCACTAAAGGCAGTATAGGGCACATCTCGCTCCGCATGTGAAGCGCGAAATGGGACGACGCACCCTTTTGGTCACTGGGTGCCGCAAACAGCCGCATAGGAGCGTGGGCTTTACACGCTGCGGAAAAAGTCAAATTTGCTGTTGTTTTGAAAGGGCACGGCTTTAGCCGTGCCGTAAAAGCGCAACAGAATCAATGGGCCTTAGCCCCCGAGGGATGTTTTTCCGGGCATTTCCCCCGGACTTGGGACTTTTTTTCGTAGCCTGTTTAGCCCCTGCGGAAACCTTCCACCTCCGCCGAATCTGTCGCGATGTCATTTCGGAATCAAATTCCTAATGGCCCTCCGGCCTCTCGGCCGCCGTTCGCCTCGCCGATCCCTGCGGCGCTGCCCGCAGGTACTGCACCGGCCACGATGCATTCTCGCCCAGCGCCGCCGCGGCGTGCAGCGGCCAGTAGGGATCGCGCAGCATTTCCCGCGCCAGCAGCACCAGGTCGGCCTGCCCCTCGGCAACAATCGCGTTCGCCTGCGCCGGATCGGTGATCATGCCCACAGAAGCGGTCGGAACGCCGGTCTCGCGCCGGATGCGCGCCGCAAACGGCGCCTGGTAGCCCGGCCCCAGGGGGATCTTCGCTCCCGGAACCAGTCCGCCCGAGGAGACGTCGATCAGGTCCACGCCATGCTCGCGCAACAGCGGGGCCAGCCGCACCGAATCGTCCGCCGTCCATCCGCCCTCCATCCAGTCCGTCGCCGAGATGCGGACAAAGAGCGGCAGGTGCGCCGGCCACGCCCCGCGCACCGCGTCCACTACCGCGAGAGGCATCCGCACCCGGTTCTCGAAGCTTCCCCCGTAGCCGTCGGAGCGCCGATTTGCAAGCGGCGATAGAAACTCGTTCAGCAGGTAGCCGTGCGCCCCGTGAATCTCCACAAAGTCGAACCCCGCCGCCAGCGCCCGCTTCGCAGCCCGCCCAAAAGCCTCCACGATGCGGTCGATTCCCGCCTGGTCCAGCGCCTGCGGCGCCGCGTACGCCGGCCCAAACGCCACCGCACTCGGCGCCACCGGTTGCCAGCCGCCTTCCTCCGGCGGCACCAGCCGCTCCGGCCCCGGCGGCGGCGCCATGCTGGCCTTGCGGCCCGCGTGGGCCAGTTGAATCCCCGCTCGCGCCCCCTGCGCGTGGATAAACTGGACGATCCGCGCCAGCGCCGCAATGTGCTCGTCCTTCCAGATACCCAGGTCGGCCGGCGAAATCCGCCCCTCGGGCAGCACCGCCGAAGCCTCCGCAATCACCAGCGCCGCGCCGCCCTGCGCACGGCTGCCCAGGTGAACCAGGTGCCAGTCCGTGGCGAATCCGTCCTGGCACGAGTACTGGCACATGGGCGAAACCCCGATGCGGCTGGCAAACTCCACCGACCGCAGCTTGAATGGAGAAAAAAGCGGATGAGTCATGGTTGAATGGATGTCCACCGCGGCCCCAGGATTCACCGCTACCGCTTCTTGAGCACCGCCATCCCCTTTTCGTCCTCGAGGATCATGTCTTCGAGCCTGCGAAACCCATCGGCCTGGCTCGCCGGAATCTCCACCTGCCGGACCATGTACTCGCGCTCGTAGTGCAGCACATTGCCCTTCACCGAGCTTGACGCGCTGTAGCTCGCAAACGGCAGTTCGATTGCCACCGGATCGGGCGTCTCGTCCACCGTGTACCCCGCTGGCAGCGCAATGTCGAAGCTGTCATGCCAGCGTCCCGGATGTCCCAGCTCGATCGGATACCGGCGCGCCTTGCCGTCCATCACGTCGGGCACGCTGCGCGCGTAGCTCCCCATCACCCGCGGCCGCACCAGCAGCAGCGTCCCCGCCCCGTGCGCATAATCCGGCACGCTCAGTTGAATCTCGAGCGCCAGCGGTCTGTCGATGCTGCTTCGGTCGCGATACTCGAACCCCGCCAGCGTCAGCCCCGGCAGCGAATCCCCCAGGCTCCGTTCCAGTCCTTCCCGAACCTCTTTGGCGTCTGCCTCTTTCAGCGTCCCTCGCCGGCTGGCCGCATCGCCGCCGGAGTAGGTCGCCGCCACCGTCCCGGTCAGCGATCCATCCGCCCCCAGAACAAACGTCCCCTTGCGCTCCAGCCCCGCCGAGGCCGGCGCCAGCACCGGCATCTGTAAGGCCTGGCTTGCGGCTCCGTCGGCCAGGTTGCCCCACGCCCCCTGCAGCTCGCCCCGGATCAGCCCCACCGGCGTCTCTTCATCCGTGGGATCGAAGAAGAGTAGGTTCTTGCCCTCCGCCGTCGTCACGCGCGCCATCAGCCGCGGATCGGTCGTCCCCGGCGGCAGCTCGATGGCCGTGATCATGTGGTTGCCCACGATCGACGGCGCCGCCGGATCGATTACGCCCCGCTCGCTGTCCACATGGAAGTAGTACGCCTTGACGCCGGCGGCCTGAAGCATCGAGATCAGCAGCGTGGTCTTGTCCTTGCAGTCGCCGTAGCGGTTGCGATAGACCTCGCCCGCGTAGTGCGCCTGGAATCCCCCGATCCCGTGAATCACGATAAAGTAGCGGACGTTGTTCTGGATGTACTCGGTGATGCGTGCAAGTTTGGTATAGAGATCGGGCGCTCCGGCCGTGAGCTGCCCGGCCTCGGCCGCAATCTCCGGCGTGGGATCGGTGCGATGCGCTTCGAGCCCGTCCATCCACTCGCCGATCTCGCGCCACTGGCTGTCGGCGCCCTTCACCGCCGAGTCGCCCCACTTCACCGACATCCGCGCCGCCAGCGCCTCCCACGGCGGCGTGGCGTACAGGTTTTCCAGATCGAGCGCCGGCATGTCCTTGATCTCCCACCGAAGCTGCCCCGCGCCCGTCTCCATCGGCTTCACCGCCGCATACCGGCTCCACGAGTCCGCATAGTGCCCGCCCGGCGGCAGATCGAGTTCCAGCGACTCATCCACCACGGGAATCGGAAGCTGGATCTGCCACTCCTCCGAGCTCATGTAGGGCCGCAGTTCGCCCTCCGTCTCGCAGACCACCACCGACCCCGGATCGCCCCCCGGCGGGTTCAGGATGCGGATCTTCTCCGAGGACTGCATGTCCTGGTCGCCCCACTCCCCTTCATCGGTAAAGTCCGTCTCCATGGCCTGGAACTGCCGCCCGTCCGCCGCGATGGTCCATGAACGGAAGTAGTGGAGCTTCTCGTCGGTGTCGTACTCGGCCAGGCAGTGCCCGTACTTGCGCCCCTCGGGCTCCAGGATGCGCACCGCGTACTGCTCCCGCTCCACCGCGTGGTTCTGGTCGTCCACGGTGATCACGTACTGATCCAGCAGCACCACCGCCGCCGCGTCCTTCGCCGATGCCGGCGTGGGCGTTTTGCTCGCGTCCAGCGCCCATTGCGGCGCCGGCTGCGCCTTCCCCCGCGCCCCGGCCGGCAGCGCCCCGGCCACGGCGCAGCACGCCAAAACCAGCAGGAAGCTCTCCCGCGCCCCCAGGCCCATCAGTTGCCCCCGGCGGCGCGCGGCTCGGCCAGCACCACCTCCTGCTGGTCCGAGGCCGCCGCCTTCTGGTAGAAGCCGCGCAGGTCCGCGTACTCGCCGGCCTTCACTAAAGTGAAGGCGCGCGCCATCGTGCGCGTCACCGTGATCGCGCCGGCGCCGTTCTTGATCTTGACGTCGTAGATCGCGCGTCCCTTCCACAGATTGTCGGTGTTCTGCGGCGCGGCCTCCACGTTCATCCCCTGCGGCAACTGGTAGGTCACCTCGTCGACCAGCGTATCGCCGTAGTGCATGTCCACCGGCTCCAGCCGCTTCTCCTGCTTGACGAAAGGCGTGTTCCCCCGCGTCTCGAAGAAGAACGCCGGCAGCATAAGCCGTCTCGCCGTGGACGTTCCCAGCTCTCCCTTCACGTTGACGATCGCCATCAGATTCACGTCCCTGTCGCTCATGCCCAGGAAGTGGTCCACGTGCGCTTCCACGCCCTCCGGCACCTCCGACTGGATCTCCCGGTCGAACCGCTTCTTCACCTCGTCCATGTCGTTCTCGATCGCGATCTGCCGCCAGCGCATCGCCGCCTGCCCGCCCATGATGATGCGGATCTGCCCGGTGACGCTGCCGTTGCCGGAGATCGTAACCTCTCCCACCCGGTCGGTGACGTTCTGCGTATACTCCTGCTCCGGAGTCCGCGTCAGCTCCATGCCCTGCGCGCTCTCGCGAATCCCGGCGCTGTCGGAGTGCCTCCAGCTCAGCACGCCGAACGGGCACATCTTCTCCCCCGGGTCGAGGTCGATCTCCTTGCCGCCGCTATCGAGAATCACCACCGTGTCGTCGAGCTGTTCGATGTTCATGTAGCTGGGGTCGAACAGCCGGTAGGCGCGGTCGGCCACCCTGGCCGCGTAGGCCTTCAGCCCCGCCGCCCGCAGCATCGCCAGGTACAGCAGGGCGATGTCGTCGCTCGATCCCGCCTTCTGCGTCCAGGTATCGGCGGCGCGCTTGGCCGCCTTCAGCTTCAGCTGCTTCAGCTCCGAGGCCGTCCGCCTCCGCGTGTAATCGGTGTTGTCCAGCCCCTGCACGGCGTCATAGAGCTTCTGCGCCTTCACCAGGTCGCTGTCGCCCGGCGCCACCAGGCTCGCCACCGCCTCCTGGATCGGCTTCGACGCTTCCGCAAAGTGGTCCACCTCCTTGCCCCACTCCTTCGCCGCGTCCTCCCAGAACGCCTGCGCGCTGGTCGTGGCCTCGTAATAGAAGAGCACCTTGTACAAAACGCTGTCGATGGGCGGCATCCAGTCCTCGTCCGGGATCGGCGGAATGTCCGTCACATCCACCGAGTAGCTGCCCGAAATGTTCGTGTTCACATCCACGCCCGACGGCAGATTCTTCCACCAGATCAGGCTGTTGATCGCCCGCCCCTTCGCGTCGGTGAGGTACCGGCTGCTGGAGCCCTGGTTCACGTTGTGCGCCCGGAACTGCTCGAAGGGCATGAACTCGTAGTGCGCCTTGTACACGTAGTACCTCTTCTGGATCTGCCAGAGCGGCGACGAGAAGTAGTTGTCGCCGTAGTCGATCTGGTACTGGTACTCGAGCACGCTCCCCACCTCGACGCTGGGCAGCGTAAACACCTTCCGCCCGATCTCCGCGGTGCCGGACTTCGCCGTCATCAGGTCCTCCGGCTTGCCCTCGAGCGGGACGATGGTGCCGTCGGGATGGATGGTCCGGCCCTCGATGGCGTGGATCTTGAAGCCGCCCACCAGGTAGGGAAGACTCACCGTGGCCAGCTCCTTGCCCTTGTCGGTGAGCACCTTGATGCGCTCGTAGATGAGCTGATAGTGCTCCGGATCGTTGTCGATCTCCTTGATCTCCAGGTACACCGCATCGGCGCCCGGCGCCTTGGGGTCGGAGGTCATCTTGAGCTCGTCGGGGTTGGGCGGCTGGAACTGCGCGCGCACCAGGAGCGGCGAAACCGAGGCAAGAAACAGGACAGTACTGCCCAGACACACAGAAATCCGCATCACTTTGGCCCTTATTGCAGGAGTGGGATGATTCTAGCGCGGAAGCGGCGGGATGGGAATTGAATTTTCGGGTGAGACCCGCAACTTCCGTGGCAAGGGCCAGCGCCGGCCAGCGCCGCCGTTCGCAGCCTTGTTTCGAAGAGGCACGGCTCTGGGAGCGGGATTCTCAGAACCTGTTGAAGAACTCACGGGCGGAGTATCTTGCTTTGAAAGGGCACGGCTTCCGCCGTGCCGAAAGTGCCCGCAAATGATTTGGGCTTCAACCCGGGAGGGCCGTTCTTAGGCGAATCTCCCCACTGCCCGTGATTCGCTCGGGATAATCCAGCAATCGCCGGAAGACGTTCGAGAAGCCGACATATGGGGAGTCATATCGTTGCGGGCGTCAAGAGCTAGACCTAAGCCATTCTTCATCTCCGGTCCCCAAATGCCAAGTGCGAGGAACCCGAGGGCCCTCTCAGTGCGTAATTAGTTCCCGAGATCGTGGCCACCCGTCTGGGACCGCCCTATAAGAGAAGCCACGTGAATCGGGCACCCAAGTTGGGGGAAAACCCATTGAAGGGCGTATGCATTGAGAATGTCGCGGCAAAAATAAACAGTTGGGTCCGAATGCACTGCGGTGTATGCTGGCGTCAATCCAAATGTCGCTCCAGGGCTTCAACCCGCCGTTCAAGGGCACTATTGCTGCGGCCGCGGTCCTGCTTTCGTTCGCTTTGTCGCTCGTGTTTGTCATTTCACCCCGGCAGGCTTTCTCTCAGAAATCTGCTGCGGCTCCCGCCGTTTCGTCACCCAGCAACCCAAGCCTCCTGAGTACAGCTTCGAGTTATAGGACAGCGGGGGCCAAACCGGCACCCGACAGCGCCCCGTTTCCATTCCTGAGGATTGTTCTGGTTCTAATCTCGGGCTTTCTCATCCACGCGGCGCGGCTGGCGAACAAGTTCCGCCGCTACCTGGGTGTGGGGCTGTTTGCCAACCCGTACGCGATCCTCTTCATGGCTTTCGGGGCGGGTGTTTGCGGGATCCCCATGACTTCGGAAAGCATTCTGAGGTCTATACCCAGCCTGGGGAGTGTCGGCCCATGGGTCGCCGATCTCTCTGGGATCCTCACCATCCTGGCCCTTCCGGCAATTCGACCTCGGCGCCGCGCAGGCACTGAAAACGAGGCTAACGCACGCGAGTTACCCGGTCTGTCCGGCTCAAACTCCATCTTTGGTTTCTTCGAGGATGAAATCAGCCTTCGGCTGCAAATCCGGATGCAGGACAAGATCGTATCGGCATGTAAGGAATATTCCTGGAAGACGATCAAGCTGGCTGCGTTGCGTGCGCTGGCGGATGAGATGGCAATCCGGCCGCTCAAGCCCGCGGATGAGGAGGCGGCGAAGCGATCGATCGCGGGAATTCCGGCCGACGGAGAGGCGGACCCGGGCTGCGGGGACAAATATCAGACCCTGATGGCGCTGCTGCGATGCATCTCTTACAGGCTGCTTTTTCGGAGCCTGGCCCTTGCGCAGCAGGAGGCTCAGGGATGAAGGTCTCACGAATGCTGGGGGTGAGCCCGGATCACGCAGCCCGGCTTGAAGAAGCGTGTATCCGCACGGTTCAAGATCTTGCGTCGATCGCCAACCCCGCAGCCCTGAGCGAGCAGACGGGGATACCGCTCGAATCGCTGGTGGATTGGCAAACATCTGCTCAAGCCCGGTTGGCAGGGACTAGGCGGCGGCGCAAGGCGGTTGCAACAGTAGGCCTGGTCACCTTGTTTATGTTCCTCGCTGTTGGAGGCTGGGTTATCAAGAGAGGGCTTTCACCCAGAAGGGATCAAGCGGTCTCTCACTACAACGCTGCCAACGGCCTAGTGAGCAAGGGTGACCTTGACGGCGCCATCGCGGAATACAGAAAGGCGCTGGCGCTGTACCCTGGCTACTTTAATGCCCACTTCAATCTCGGCACCGTCCTCTACGACAAAGGTGAGTACGATGCCGCGATTGCCGAGTTGAAGAAGGCACTTGCGCTGGATCCCGATTATGCCTATGCCCACAACAACCTCGGCAATGCCTTTTTTGTGAAAGGTGAGTACGATGCGGCCATCGCCGAGTACAAGAAGGCGCTGAAACTGGAGCCCAATTCTGCCCCTCCCCACAACAACCTCGGCAATGCCCTCGATGCCAAGGGGCGGCACGATGCCGCCATCGCCGAGTATAAGGAAGCGCTGAGGCTGAGTCCGGATTATGCCCAAGCCCACTACAGTCTCGGCATAGTCCTTGGCAACAAGGGTGAGCACGATGCGGCCATTAGTGAGTTTAAGAAAGCAATTGCGCTGAACCCCGGTTATTTTGAGGCGTACAACAACCTGGGCTTTGCCCTTTATAAAAAGCGCATGTACGATGCTGCGATCGCGGAGTATAAGATGGCGCTGGCGCTGGAACCGGATTATGCGTACGCCCATTACAACCTCGGCAATGCCCTGGGGATGAAGGGCAAGAATGATGCCGCCATCGCCGAATACAAAAAGGCGTTGTCACTGAAGGTTGATGATGCCGATCTTTATCTCAATCTCGGCAATGCGCTCGACGACAAGGGCAATTACGATGGGGCGATCGCCGCATATAAGAGGGCGCTGGCATTGAAGCCCGATTATGCCTACGCGCACAACAATCTCGGCGTCTCCCTGGGTAACAAGGGCGAGCATGATGCGGCGATTGCGGAGTTTAAGAAGGCGCTGGCGCTGAAGTCCGATTATCTCCTTGCCTATCTCAATCTCGGCCGCGCCCTGGACGACAAGGGCGAATATAGTGCAGCCATTACGGAGTTTAAGAAAGTGCTGGCGCTGAAGCCCGACTATCTCCTTGCCTATATCAATCTCGGTATTGTCCTTGACGACAAGGGCGAGCATGATGCGGCCATCGATATGTATAAGAAGGTGCTGGCGCTGGATCCGGGGAATGCCGACGCCTACAACAACATCGGCTTCGTTCTGCAGAACAAAGGCGAGTACGATGCGGCTATTGCGGAGTATAAAAAGGCGCTGGCGCTGAGGCCGGATGATTCCCTTTTTCACAATAATCTAGGCAACGCCCTGGACGATAAGGGCGAATATGATGCAGCGATCGCAGAGTATAAGAAGGCGCTGAAGCTGAAGCCGAACGATGTTGACGCCTACAACGGTCTCGGATCCACTCTCGACGAAAAGGGCGAGCACGATGCCGCGGTTGCCGAGTACAGGAAGGCGCTGAAACTCAAGCCCAATCAAGCCGACACCCACGACAATCTCTGCGTTGCTCTCGATAACAAGGGCGAGTACGATGCCGCCGTAGCCGAATGCAAGAAAGCGCTGGCGCTGAAGCCCGATGATGCCTACGCGTACGACGACCTTGGGGCCGCTCTCGACGACAAGGGCGAACATGAAGCTGCCATTCAGAACTACAAAGCTGCCATCCGGAACTACGAGAAGACTATGCGGCTGAAGCCGAATGTCCCGGATGCCTGGAGCGGCCGTTGCTTTGATCGTGCAGATCTTGGTGACTTGCAGCCGGCACTGGCTGATTGCAATGAATCTCTGCGGCTTGTGCGCAAGAATGAAAACGCGCTGGGGAACCGCGGTTTTGTTTATCTGAAGATGAACAATCCCGAAGCCGCGATCGCGGATTTTGATGCAACCCTGGCGATCAATCCGAAGTTCGCCTTTTCTTTGTACGGGCGAGGGGTTGCAGAGCAAATGAAAGGCGACCAAGCGTCGTCGCAGGAAGACATTGCCGCGGCCAAGGTATTCGATGCCAGAATTGCAAAGAAGTTTGCGAGGTGGGGTGTGCCCGCGCCAGAACCCTAGTCGTGGCGGAGGCTGAGAGGCGGGTTGCGAAGCGAGTTTATGCCAGGGAGCAAACGAAGCGCACCCTCGAGGCGGCTGCAGGTAACAGACGATACAGTCGCAGCGGAAAAGGATGAGTCGCAGAGGGGGGTGGCTATCGAGGTTCTTGGGGTGTGGGGGCATCCGGATTCCAGAAACGGAACCGGGTGCACCCGAGATCGATCCCGAAAAACGCCCCAGGCCCAGGAATAGGGCCGTGCCTGAATCGCCCATCCGTAAATTGCCTTTTAGCCAACCCGCTCACGACGGCAGCGGCCTGGCAAACTCGGGAATTGCGGGCGCTCGCCCAAAAACCCGGCCCCAAGGAGCACTTCGCAAGCTGAGATCCGCAGAAGTCGGCTCTCCTGAAATCCCGGCCTCCTTCACAAGCTCCCAGGTGCGGCAATCCCTGCTTGCAGCCGGTCTTGCGCCTCCAGCAGCGTCGCCACCAGCGCCAGCGGCAAACCCACCACGTTGAAGTAGCACCCCTCGATGCGGGGAATCCACCGCGCCGCGCGCCCCTGGATGCCATACGCGCCCGCCTTGTCCATGGGCTCGCCCGTGGCCACGTAGGCGGCGATCTCCTCGTCCGACAGGGTGAGAAACCGCACCGCCGTGACCTCGGCGGCAACCTCGACGGAGGGCCCGGCCGCGAGAGCAACGCCCGTGATCACGCGATGGGTGCGGCCCGAGAGCAGCCGCAGCATCCGCGCCGCGTCGGCCGCGTCCTCGGGCTTGGCCAGGATGTGGCCGTCGACAGTGACGGTGGTATCGGCCCCCAGCACCACCAGACCCTCCGCGCCCGATGGCTCCGCCGCGAGCTGCTCGAAGACCGCCTGCGCCTTCTCCCGCGCCAGCCGCGTCACGTAGGCGATGGGGTCTTCGCCGAAAAGCAGGTCTTCAGGAATATGCGCGGGGCGAACCTCAAAGGTGTAGCCGGCCTGGGCGAGAAGTTCGCGCCGGCGCGGCGAGGCAGAGGCCAGAACCAGCATATTGGCATTATGGCAGGGCGCCGCACCGGGCAGCGCCCGGTTAGACTGGGATGAGCGTGCGCGGCCACCGGCCCCGCCGCAGTAAGGAACGCATGCCCTTTCACTTCGACTTCTCAGCGGCCGTCATTTTGTGGACGCTGACCTTCGCCGCCGGCCTGGTTTTGCTGGTAGTGCTCTTCGGCCGTGACCGTGCAGCCCGCTTTCCCTGGTTCACCGCGAGCATCGCGCTGCTCTGCCTGCGCCTGCTGGTCGTCCGGCTGCTCGCCGACCGCGTGCGGCCGATGGTCTGGAACTGGACCTTCCTCACCCTGGCCGACCTCGCCGCCGCCCTCAACTTGGCGGTGCCCGTCGAGGTGGCGCGCCGGGCCTTCGCCGGCGCCCGGTCCCGCAACTGGTGGCTGGCCTTCCTCGGCGTCACCGCCGTAGGCGTCGCCGCGACCGCCTTGTGGGGTCCATGGCCTGACTGGAGTACGCTCACCGCCGGCACCGTGCTCGCCGACCTGCGCCTGTTGCAGATGATCTCGCAGAAGGGCGATTTCCTGGGCGCCGTCGCGGCCATCGAGCTGGGGCTGCTGGTGGTGGCCTTCGGCTGGCGCTTCAAGGCCGGCTGGCGCAGCCACACCCAGCGCATCGCCATCGGCCTCTCCGTCGCCGGCCTCTCGCTCCTCGCCACCCTCGCCACCCGCCGCATCATCGGCGCCCACACCGTGGTCCACACCCGCGCCCAGTTCGAACGCATCATGGCCCTGCAGACAAAGATCTATAACGCCAACAGCGTCATCTACCTCGCCGTGCTGCTGTGGTGGATCGTCTGCCTGTGGATCGACGAGCCCGGCGCGGAGAAGCGGCTCACGGCCCCTGCTGAACCGGGTAAAGAAATCAAGGACGGGGCGGAAGCGGGCGCGTCGGGAGCCTGAGCGGCTTCCTCTCAGCCCATCGACCCCCTCTTGCCTGCTACCTGCTTCTCAGATGTGGCAGCTTGCCTGGCCGCGCTTCTCGAGATACCGCTGGTGGTACTCCTCGGCCCGCCAGAAGGTCTGCGCTGGCTCGACCCGGGTCACGATGCGCCGCGGCTTGTACCGCCCCTCCGCGGTAAGCTGCGCGATCTTGGCCCGCGCCTCCGCCTCCTGCTCCGGTGAGTGGAAGAAGATCGCCGAGCGGTACTGCGTGCCCCAGTCCGGCCCCTGCCGGTTCATCGTAGTCGGGTCGTGCAGCTCAAAAAACGCGTCAAGCAGCCGGCCGTAGCCGATCTTTTCCGGGTCGAAGTCGAGCTCCACCACCTCGGCGTGGCCGGTCTGGTCGGTGCAGACGTCCCTGTAACTGGGCCGGTCCAGGTGGCCGCCCTCGTATCCGACAGCGGTCGCCGTAACCCCGGGAATGGCCGCGAAGGCAGCCTCCACCCCCCAGAAACAACCCGCTCCAAAAGTAGCTTTCTCAGTGCTCATACCGTTAAAGATGCGTCAACGCCGCTTCGGGTATCGCGCCGGCGCCAGGCGGTCAGCCGCGCCCTCCGCGGCCCGGAGGCCTGGGCGGGCCAGTCCGCCGGCCGGGCGGCCGGCCCTTGCCCGGTGGCCGGCCCTTGCCCGGTGGCCGACTTTTGCCCGGCGGCCGCGAAAACCCGCCCGGTTTCGCTCCAAATGTGCGCTTCGGCCGGTCCGCTGAGCTCTCGCTGCGCCCGCCGAATGGGCGCGGAGACTTCTCGCGGAACCGTGGCGGCGCCGCACCTGCTTCGCCCCGGAAAGGCCGGCGCTCCGGCCGTTCGCCCCAGCGTTTCGCCGGCCCGCCAAAGGGCTTCCCCTTCGGCCCCTCGCTCCGGCTCTCGCCGCGGCCAGGAAAACCTTCGCGCGCCGGCCTGGCGCGGCCAAACTCCCTCGGCTCCCGGCCGCCGGCAAAGCCCGCGCCGAACGGCTTGCTCCGGCCCGGTGGCCGGCCCTCGCCGCGGCCCGCAAAGCCCTCGCCTGCGCCCTTACTCCGGCCAAACTCCTTCCGCTCGCCGCGGCCAAAGTCGCCCCTGCCGAATTCGCGCCCACCCCCCGAGGTTGGCCCGCGCCCTGCCCCGGGCCGAAACTCGCGCCCAGACTCGCGCCCAAACTCGCGCCCTGCCCCGCGGCTTGTCCCCGAGCTCGTCCCGCCGCTTGCCCCGCCGCCGCCGAACCCCTCCCCGCGCGGCTTCCACTCGCGTTTGGGCGGCGCGCCCGGCTTCGGCCGGAACGGCCGCTGCCCCCGCGTCGCCGGCCCGCCCGCGCGCGCCCTGGCCTGGCGCGAGCCGGCCTCGCGCTGTTCGGCGGACTGCCCGGCCTCCCTGGGAAGCATCCGCGTCGCCTTCACGCGGCGCGGCTTGAGCTTGCCTTCCGCGGCCAGCCGCAGGTTGGCCACCTCCTCGGCCGCCAGCTCGCGCACCTGCCCGGGCTCGACGTCGAGGACCAGCGGACCATAGCCGACCCTCCGGATCTTCTCGACAAAGTGGCCGATGGCCGAAAACATCTTGCGCAGCTCGCGGTTGCGGCCCTCGATCAGCACCACCTCGTACCAGGGGTTGTCGCCCGCGCGCACCTGCCGCACCTGCGCCGGCGCCGTGCGCACCTTGGCCGAGCCCGGCTTTGCAGTTTCGATCGAAACCCCGCCCCGCAGCTTGTCGAGATCCTCTTCGGACGGCTGCCCGGCGACCTTCACCAGGTAGGTTTTCTCCACGCCCGAGGCGGCGCGGGTAAGGGCGTTGGCCAGCTCGCCGTCGTTGGTTAGCAGCAGCAGCCCCTCGCTCTGGAAGTCGAGCCGGCCCACCGGGTAAAGCCGCTCGCGCAGGTGCGAGACAAAGTTCATCACCGTGGGCCGGCCCTCCGGGTCGCTCACCGTGGTCACGTAGCCCCGGGGCTTGTTGAGCATGAAGTAGCGGTGGCGCTCGGCCCCGTGCAGCAGCTTGCCGTCCACACGAATGTGGTCGCGCGCCGGATCGGCCTTGCTGCCGAGCGCGGTCACCACCTGGCCGTTGACCGCGACCCGCCCTTCCACGATCATCTCCTCGGCCCGGCGCCGGCTGGCGATCCCCGCCTGCGACAGGATCTTCTGCAGGCGTTCGAGGTTGGGGGCCGGCAGAGGTTCCGCAGGCTCTTCCTCTTCCTCTTCCTCTTCGGATTCCCCTTCGATGGCCGCGAACGACGCTGTTTCCTCGACCTCGACCTCGATCTCGACCCCCACATCGGCCTCAGGAAGCTCGTCTTCCGTCTCGGCGGCGGCCGCGGGGATCTCCGCATCGGCTTCAGGAAGGGGCTCGGTGACGAAGCGCGCCTCGCCGTCGGTGGTATCGCCGATGGGGTCGTCGAACGCGAAGATCGTCGTCACCGCCATCTCGGCCGCAGCCGTCCCGGGCGGCGCCACTTCCGCAGCCTCCTCCGGTTTGGCTTTGCGCTTGCGCGGCGCGGCCTTCTTCGGCTTCTCGCCGCCGGACTTCGCAGCCGCGGATCTCTTCGCGCTCTTTTTCGCGGCCTTCGGCTCTTCGCCAGCCGTCTTCGCTGGCTTCGGCTTCGCGGCTCTGGGCTTGCGCGGCGCCCTGGCCTTCGGCGCAGCCTCCGGCTCGGGTTGCAGTTCGTCAGTCATGAGGGGACGTCTCGATTTCTACCGGCTCGGTTTCCGCCGGCCCGTTCTGGTTGGACGCCTCGGCCTCCGCACCGGCATCCCCAGCCGGCTCTACCTCGGCCGGCTCGCCGGATTCCGCAGCGGACTGCGGGGACCCTTCGGCGCCGTTTTCTTCCGCGGAGGGCGTCTCCGGCTCCTCCAGCTCCAGGGCGGCCATCTTTTCGAACTCCTCCATCGAGGGCAGCTCGGAGACGTCTTTGAGGCCGAAGCGCAGCAGGAACTCCCGCGTGGTCTTGTAGAGGATGGGCCGGCCCACCACCTGCTTGCGCCCCGCCGTGGCGATCAGCTTGCGGCTCAGGAGCGAGCCGAAGACGCCCGACGAGTCCACGCCGCGAATCTCGTTGACCTCGGGCGCCGTGATGGGCTGCTTGTAGGCGATCACGGCCAGGGTCTCGAGCGCCGGCAGCGACAGCTTGAGGGCCGGCTTGAGGCTCTTGACAAAGCTGCGCACGGCGTCGTGGAACTCCGGCTTGGTGGCCATGCGGTACCCGCCGGCGATCTCGCGAATCTCGATGCCGCGCTCGTCGTTCGCATAGGAAGCCATGAGCTCGTCCAGGAACTGCCGCAGGACGGCGCGGGCATCGCGGTCGCGCTGCCGCGCCTCGCGTTTGGCCTCGGCCTCGGGGTCGGCGGCAGCATCGCCAGCCGCAGCTTCGGCACTCGGCTCCGCCGCCGGGCTGGACTCGGCCAATGGCTCCGCCGCCGGCTGCCCCGTAGCTCCGGGCTCCTCGGACTCCTGCCCCTCTCCGGCTGCGGCAGTTTGCGCGACCGCCTCCGGCGCCGGCTCGGCATCGCACGCGGCCTGCGCTTCCGCAGCGGCCGGAGCCGCCTCTTCATCGGCCGGAGCGCCGTCTTCGCGGAGGAGAGGCAGCGGCTCGGCGGCCTGCACGGTGTGCGCTGCCTGCGCGGCAGCTTCGGCCTCCTGCGCGGCCTTCCACTCCAGAGCTTCCCCGGTGAACAAAAAGGCGAGCTGAGCCAGCGTAACCGGCTCCTCGGCGGCGTAGATGACGGCTTCCAGCTTGGCTTTCAGACTCATTCTTGAAAAGGCACCTCCAGTATCGTACCGGAAGTGGCCTTGAGAAGCGGAATCGGCCGCGCCAGGCAACGGGATGGGAAACAAAAACGGACGCGGTCAGCGCCAGTCGTCCCGCGCGTGGGCCAGCCCCTCGTTCATCACCGCGTCAAAGCCGCTGTTCTTCTTGATGAAGATCTCGCTGAAGTGCCGGTCCTGCCGCAGCAGGATGGCCTGCAGCCGGACCAGCTCCAGCAGCGCCAGGAACATCGCGATCAGCGCCCGCTCCGACCGTGTCTGGCTGAGCAGCTTGCGCAGCGCGACCGGCTTGTCTTCGAGGGTAAGCCGGCGGCCCAGGAACTGGATCATCTGCCCCACGGTCACCGAGTCTTCCTGCAGGTTGATCACCGGGCGGTTGCGCGCGCGGTCGAGGATGTCGCGGAAGACGCGCACCAGGTCGACCGTGTCGGCGGCGATCTCGGGCTCGGCGGCCGCGTCCTCGCGAAACTCGCGAATGCCGGGGTTGCTCCAGGTGGCGGCTTCGAGCATCTGCTTCTCCTGCAGCATCTGCGCCGCGTTCTTGAAGCGCTCGTGCTCGAGCAGCCGCTCCACCAGCTCGCGGCGCGGGTCCTCGGCGGCCTCGTCCGGCCCCGCGGGCGCGCGCGGCAGCAGCATCTTGCTCTTGATGTGGATGAGCAGCGAAGCCATGTAGATGAACTCGCCGGCCACATCCACGTCGCCCGCTCGCAGTTGGCTCACGTAGGCCAGAAACTGCGCCGTGATCCTGGCGATGGGGATGTCGTAGATGTCGATGTCCTGCTTGCGGATCAGGTCGAGCAACAGGTCGAGCGGCCCCTCGTAGACCTGGGAGACGATGACCGAGAACGGGGACTGGTCATTGGGGACGTCCGGCTTGAGAGCAGTCCTGACGGCCGGTTTCTCCTCGCCCGCCGCGGCGGGAAAAAGCGGCGCCTGCACGGCGGGCAGCGCCTCGACAGGAGCCGTCTCCGCCGCCGGTTCTTCACGGGAAGCGGCCGCTGCGGCATGCGCCTCTTCGATGGCAATGCCGCCCTGGGGCCAATCAGCCGCGGGCGCAGCGTCTGCGACAGGCTCCGGCGCCGGGGCGGACAGCTGCTCCTCGGCGGGCAATGCCGTCTCCGCCTCCGCTCCGGCTGCCGGCGGCTCTTCGTCAAGCGGGGTGACAGCCGATTCGGCGGGCAGCTCGGGAACGGGTTCCCCTCCGGCCATCGTGTCCACTGCGTCCGGCTCATGCGCGGCGGCTTCCGCGGCCTGCGCCTCCGGTTCGACTGGCTCGGCTACGGCCTCCACATCCTCGGGCAGGCGCCGCTGCGGCGTCGTTTCAGAGCCGGCCTCGGATTCGGCTGCCGATTCTGCCGATGGCTCCAGGGGAACTCCGGCGGCGGGTTGGGACAGCTCCGCAGCGTTTTCGCTGGGAGGGTCGCCGGGCGCCTCAGCGCCCCAAGTCTCATCGGCGGGTTGGTCGGTGCGCGCTTGCATGGGAGCGGATTCTTCGAGAGTGGATGCAGCTTCGCCGGACTCGGTTGTGGATGCATCGCCGTCCCGCTCGGCCCCTGCACCGGCCGCCTGAAGCGGCGGCTCGGGCCGAACCTCCGCTGCCGGCTCGGCTGGAGAGGCGGGCAGCGCCTCGGCGCGCGGTTCAACCGCAGGCGCACGCTCAGAGGCACTGTCAATGACGATCGATCTCGGATTGGGGTTCGGATTGGGGATCTCAGGGCTCAATTCGGTTTCTTCTTCGGTCTTCGTGTTGGCGCCCGCCGGCGCCTCTGGTTCCACATCGGAATCGGGTTGCTCCGGCCGCTTGAGGCCCACCATGGCGCGAATTCCATTCAATGCCGCTCGAAGGGCCCTCCGCCACCACGGGAGTCTCTCATCGCTCATCTGCGTCTCCCGGCGAGGCCGCTCAGCTACCGTCCGGACTGCCTGCTCTTCCTCTCGCTGGCCGCCCCGGAATCAGCGCCCCGCCCCGGCGGCCATGGGCAACTGCATGGCGGCGCGCACCTCTTGCATGGTCTGCTCCGCGCGCGCCCGGGCGCGGTTCGAGCCCTCATCGAGAATCTCCAGCGCCTGCCGCTCGGTAAAGCTGGCGCGGCGCTCCTGGATGGGCTGCAGAATCTGCACCAGCGCATCCGCGGCCCAGCCCTTGCACTCGATGCACCCGATCCCCGCCGAGCGGCAGCCCTCATAAACCTTGGCCATCGTCTCCGCCGTCGAAAAGACCTTGTGCAGGTCGCCGACCGGGCACTTATCGGGGTCGCCCTTGTCGGTGCGCCGGATGCGCGCCGGGTCGGTCACCATGGTCTTCAGCTTCTGCCGCACCACCGGCTCCGGGTCGGCCAGCAGAATGGTGTTGCCGTAGCTCTTCGACATCTTGCGGCCGTCCGTGCCGGGGAGCTTCGGCGAGGGCGTCAGCAGCACGCCGGGCTCGGGCAGAACCTCCGCCCCATCGAGCTTGTAGAACTGGTTGAACCGCCGCGCCACCTCGCGCGTCAGCTCCACGTGGGCCTGCTGGTCCTGCCCCACGGGGACAAACTGCGTCTGGTAGAGCAGGATGTCGGCGGCCATCAGCACCGGGTAGCCGAGAAAACCGTAGGTGGTCAGGTCCTTGCTCGCCAGGTTTTCCTGCATCTCCTTGTAGGTGGGCACGCGCTCCAGCCACCCCAGCGGGGCGCTCATTCCCAGCAGCAGAGCAAGCTCCGCATGTTGCAGGATGCGGCTCTGGAGAAACAGCACGCTGCGTGCGGGATCGAGGCCCGCGCCCAGGTAGTCCAGCATCACCTCAACCGTATTGGGCGCGATCTGCGAGGTGTCTGAGTACTCGGTGGTCAGCGCGTGCCAGTCGGCGATAAAAAAGTAGCACTCGTACTGGTCCTGCAGCTTCACCCAGTTGCCCAGCGCCCCCATGTAGTTGCCGAGGTGCAGCTTGCCCGTGGGCCTCATGCCGCTGAGCACGCGCGGGCGCGACGATGTAGTGAGGGATTCCGACATGATTTCGATTCGTTTCCACGCGCAGGCAGCAAAAACCCCGCCGGCGCTGCAGGAAGATGGCCGAAAGGCTCGTTCTATTGTAGCGGCAGCGGAGACGCGCTCGCCCCGCCCTCAGATGTGGAGAAGCGCGAAGTAAATCAGGCCCAGCACCGGGCTGAGCAGCAGGTCGAGGATGTAGCCGCCCACGAAGATCATCAGCAGGTAGCTGATCCAGATCGGAATCCGGTCATAGGCCTGGACGGCGTTGTAAGGCAGCAGGTTGCGCAGCAGCCGGCTGCCGTCGAGCGGCGGCACCGGTAGCAGGTTGAAAAAGAACAGCGACAGGTTCACCAGGATCGCCAGCACCGCCAGCAGCACAATGGCCGGCAAAACTCCCGTTCTGCCCAGAACCATCCCGCCCCCGAGAGTGGTGGCCACCAGCATCCGCCCGCCGGGAACGGCGAGGCAGATAACGGCGAGAATCACAAAGGCCGCCGCCACCAGAAGCAGGTTCGAGACCGGTCCGGCCAGCGTGGTCAGGTTGTCGTCGCGCCCGATCTTGCGAAAGTTGCGCGTGATCACCGGCGTGGGCTTGGCCCATCCGATCAGGAATCCGCTCAACAGGCTGAACCCGACCAGCGGGCCGAAGATGATCAGCCCGGGAATCAGAAAAGTGCCGATAGGGTCGGCGTGGTACACGGGGTTGAGGGTCACCCGGCCCTGCAGGCGCGCGGTGTGGTCGCCGAGAAGTGAAGCCGTCCAGGCATGGGCGCACTCGTGAAAGCTGAGGGAAAAAAGCAGCAATACAAACTCGAAGACGGCGACGAGAAAACGGCTGGCCAGCAAGCAAACACTCCTCAACGGCCCAGGCGCGCGGCTGCTCTGCACTCTCGCACACCGGAGGAAACAGGCCTGAAAACTCAGGGTAGCACGCGGGACGCCAGGCGGGGCGCGCCCATGCATGCACCGGCCCCGCCGCGCCCATAGCCCGCGAATCTGCAACCGGAGTTGCCTTGGGGCGCAGGTTTCGGCGATACTTAGATGTTGAGTCTTGCCCGGGCCGGACGACAATCGCGGCGCCAGGTTGAACGCATCCCTAAGGTGCTGATCTCAAGCCGATGCCGCCGTCAGGGAGCTCCGGCCTGAAAGATGCCCGGGTCGGGACGATTACCTGGAGCCGCTCAAGTCTGGCCTTTCGTTTGGCCGGACCGCATGCCGCCGCCGGAGATGCAAAACTCCCGAGAGCGTTGAAGTTGAAAGGAACCGTACCGCTGTGGTGATGATTCGTCTGGCGCGCGTCGGCGCCCGCAAGCAACCTTACTACCGTATTGTGGTCATCGAGAAGGACCGCGCGCGGAATGGCCGTTCCATCGAAGTGGTCGGCACCTACAACCCCCGCACCAACCCCGCCAGCATCGAGCTGAAACAGGAGCGCATCGCCTACTGGCGGAGCGTCGGCGCCCAATTGTCCCCGACCGTGGCCAAGATTCTGGTCAAGGCCCCGGCCGCGGCGCCCGCACCGGAACCCGCGCCCGAGCCGGCCCCGATGCCTGCCTCGGAACCTGCCGCGGAGCCAACTCCCGTTGGCGAACCCGCCGCCGATACCGCCGCGGTCTGATCATCTCCCAACCTTCATTACCGCGGCCGGCGCCCTCGGATCGGTAAAGACACTTGCTGACGGCGATAGGTTTTTGCTGATACTATTCGCGCACAGACTACGGTCGCCAGTTTCGAGACGCACCGGTCAGAGGCAAGAGCATGACCCAACACGATATGGTCGCTGTGGACGACCTGGTCCGCGAGATCGCGCGGGCGCTGGTCGACGAACCGTCTGCCGTTGCAGTCGAATCGGTGGAGCGGGATGAAAATACGATTCTGAAACTCCGCGTCGCTCCCCAGGACGTCGGCAAGGTGATCGGCAAGCAGGGACGGACCGCGCGCTCGGTGCGCACCATCCTCGGCGCCGTCAGCATGAAGCTCCATCACCGCTACACCCTCGACATCCTCGAAGAGGATGACCAAGGCTGAGTCAACGGCGGTTCTGGAGCCGGTTTCACGGAGCTCGAACCACGGAGCTGGAACCACGGAGCTGGAACATTGACCACCTCTGCTCAGTGGACGTGGCTGGCGCGCGTCCGCCGCCCACAGGGTCGCAAAGGCGAGGTCTTCGCCGAAGTTCTGACCGATTTCCCTGAGAAATTTGCCCAACGCAGGCGGCTCTGGCTGGTGGCCGAAGACGGCACGGCCCCTCCCCGCGAGATGGCGCTTGAGAACCACTGGGCGCACAAGGGCGGCGTCGTGCTGCACTTCAGCGGTGTGGACTCGATCTCCGCGGCCGAGGAGCTGGCCGGGCTGATCGCCGCCATCCCCCGCGCCGAGCGGGCCGAGCTGGCCCCGGACGAGGCCTACATCGGCGACCTCATCGGATGCGCGCTGTTCGATATGGCGGCAGACGGGTCTGCAGTAGCGGTCGGCGTGATCGAAGACGTGGACCGCACCGCCGGCCCCGTGGCCCTCCTCGTCGTCCGCAGCGCCGCCGGCGAGGTCCTGGTTCCCTTCGCCAGAAGCTTCCTGCGCCAGATCGACCTCGAAGCCCGGCGCGTGCAGATGGCGCTGCCCGAGGGGCTCGTGGACCTCAATGCGCCGGAGAAATCCTGAAGGCCAGGCCGAATCAAACCCGGGCCGCATCAAATCCCTCCGAGCTGTAGTTATCCCTGCCCGGATTCGCCCGTCTTCGGCTCGCAGAGCTGCACCTTGTTGCCGAACGGGTCGAGCAGGACAAGCCGAGGTGTCCCCCAAAACGTCTCGCTGACCCCCGGGCGCCAGTAAGGATAGTTCTTGGCGCTCAGCTCGGCGTGCAGTTCCACCACCCCTTCAAAATCCACCTGAAACGAGACGCCCGGAGAGCCGTCGCCGTAGTGCTCGGAGAGGTGCAGCACCAGCCCGTTGCGCGACACCTGCATGTAGAGCGGCGCTGTCGGCTCGAAGCGGTGCTCCCAGTCGAGATGGAAGCCCGCGTAGTCGAGATAGAACTCGCGGGCCTTCTCCACAGAGAAGATGCGCAGGATAGGGATGACGCGAAGGGCGCGGAGGCTCATGAGCCTACCGTAGCAAATCTTCAAGCGCCGCGCTCAGGTCCGTCTTCTCGTCGCGGTACTTCACGATCACGGCGGCGTAGAGGCTCAGGCCCCACTCGCGGCCCATGCCCTTGTTGACGGCGCGCGCTCCCGGGACCACCACCGCGTCCTCGGGAATCACCAGCGGCGTCTCGGCGGTAGCACGCAACGTTTCGCCTTGGACAAGATCGAAGACCGGCGTGCCGCGCGTAAGGATGGTCCCGGCCGCAAGCACGGCGCGCCGGCGCACCACCGTTCCCTCGTAGACGCCGCAGTTGCCGCCCACCAGCACATCGTCCTCGACGATCACCGGGCTGGCGTTGACCGGCTCGAGCACGCCGCCGATCTGCGCCGCGGCGCTCAGGTGTACGCGTTTGCCGATCTGGGCGCAGGAGCCGACCAGGGCGTGAGAGTCCACCATCGCCCCCTCGTCCACGTACGCGCCCGCGTTGATGTACATCGGCGGCATGCACACGGCGCCGCGCGCAATATACGCGCCGGCGCGCACCGACGAGCCCCCGGGAACGATGCGCACCCCGTCGTCGCGGACAAACTGCCGCACCGGAAAGGTGTGCTTGTCAACGAAGGAGAGGCCGCCGGAAGGCTGCTCCTGCAGGGCGCCCAGCCGGAATCCGAGCAGGATGCCCTGCTTGACCCATGGGTTCACTCGCCAGCCTGTAGGCGCCGCCGGGTCGGGCTCCGCGGCGCGGATCTGCCCGCCTTCAAGCGCGGCACGCAAGGCGAGAAATGCCGTCATGGCCTCCGGATCGGTTGTAGACTCGGCTCCGGCAGCGAAGTGGCGCTCAACGGCGCCGCGGAGTTCGATTTCGGTCATCGCACTCCGAGTGTATCAACTCGGTTGTCAGGGGTCGGCGATCATCGGAGGGAGCAGCAGCCTTCAGGCTGCTGAATGCCGCCCAAAGTTGGAATGCGGCTTCAGCCGCGGGCCTTTTGGCTGCAAGCACCCGCTGCAATCCGGCCTTTCACATACGCACACCGAGTGTATCAACTCAGTTGTCAGGGGTCGGCGATCATCGGAGGGAGCAGCAGCCTTCAGGCTGCTGAATGCCGCCCAAAGTTGGAATGCGGCTTCAGCCGCGGGCCTTTGGGCTGCAAGCACCCGCTGCAATCCGGCCTTTCACATATGCACACCGAGTGTATCAACTCGGTTGTCAGGGGTCGGCGATCATCGGAGGGAGCAGCAGCCTTCAGGCTGCTGAATGCCGCCCAAAGTTGGAATGCGGCTTCAGCCGCGGGCCTTTGGGCTGCAAGCACCCGCTGCAATCCGACCTTTCACA
>Ga0335072_10001562_pt1 | contig 37081 bp, 38 predicted proteins | sample Lox_Sample_21_FD_206725 | JGI IMG/M metagenome (GOLD analysis project Ga0335072, IMG submission 206725) | Soil microbial communities from Loxahatchee National Wildlife Refuge, Florida, United States - Lox_Sample_2.1 | ecosystem: Environmental > Terrestrial > Soil > Wetlands | place: USA... | reverse complement strand
TGAAACCAGCGAAAAGTATCGCTAAAAAGAGTTTATCGTTGTAAGCAGCATCGCGCCATCGAGTTTTGACAGTACAGCCGGATTCGAGCTTGTGGATGCTGAGTGCGAGCGTGCCAGTGCTTTCGAAGATGCTGTGTAATTTACGAGTGCCATCTCAGCACGTCCAAGGGATAGCAGATTGCTCTGTGTAATACCAACAGCTATTGCGAGCATCAGTTTCCAGGAGCGGCAAAGCACCGAGCTGACTATTCCGGTTCCTTGCATAGCGCGGATCCGGAGCCGCGTGTGCAAGGCCAAGACCCGGCCAAACGGTCGGACGTAGAGTAACGTAAAAGCTATGTTGAGCTAACTACCTACCGTGCCGTACCGTATCGTATAACCTCTTGCCTACTCCGATTTCCCTTTGCTCCTAGCTTCATCTCAATAACAACCTACTCTGTGCACCGACAGGCCCGGCAAATCGCGTTCACCGCCAAGCCAATTCATCTTGAGGACGCCTGTCCGCCGTCACAATCATGCTGGTGTTGCGTCGTCAACCTCCAAAATGTCCATCCTATCCTTCGTTTTCGTCGTAATCACGGTCCTGACCGTCTCTCCCGCGTTTGCTCAGTTCCCTCAGCCTGGCAGCTTCACCAATGTCCTCAAGTCTCCGGTAGATCCTAACGTTACCATTTCCTACAAGGAGCCTGAGACTGGAACTTGTACGACCGTCTTCGAGTCGCAAAAGCAATACTCGGGCTACATCGGCCTACCTCCGTTCACCCTCGCACCCGTTCAACAAAACTACCCTATCAACACCTTCTTTTGGTTCATCGAAGCTCGCCAATCTCCCGAGACAGCTCCTCTCACAATCTGGCTCAATGGCGGACCGGGTAGCAGCAGCATGATTGGTTTCTTTCAAGAGAATGGACCGTGCGAAGTCGTACAGCTATCCGATGGCACATACGGTACACAATCTCGAATGTGGGGATGGGATCGAATCTCCAACGTTCTCTTCATTGACCAACCAAATCAAGTTGGTTTCTCTTACGACACTCCTACCAACTTCTCCGTCGACCTGATACACGGTACTTTTTCGAAAGCCATCGTCTTCGTTGCGCATAGCAATTGACTCTTTCCAGGTATATTCAATCCTCCGGGTCCAGTTCCGAGTGGATTCCCATCGTATGCCTTCCTCAATGGAACCTATCCCACGCAATCTCAACAGTCCACTGCAAACACGACTGCGATTGCTGCACGTGCAATGTACCATTTTCTACAGGCATGGCTCTCTGCTTTCCCGCAATACAATCCTGGAACACGACCCAACAATACCGTGACCGGTCCAGCCGAAGTCAATCTATTCGTTGAAAGCTATGGCGGCTTGTATGGACCAATATTTGCATTGTACCTAGAGGAAATGAACGCTATGCGCCGAAATGGATCTTTTCCATTCAACAAAACGCTAGAAATCAGTCTCGCATCACTCGGCATTGTTAACGGTATGATTGATGTAAAGACGCAAACAGGCTACGATCCACGATTCGCGGGAAACAATACATACGGCATACAAGCAATCAGTCAGCTATCCATGTACAACACAATCACCGCTTTCGAGCAACCAGGTGGTTGTTCTGACATGGTTAATCAATGCCGCGCCGGCCAGGCCATGAACCAATTCGGGGATAATACCCAAATCGACTTTATCTGCTACAGCGCGCTGGGCCAATGCAATGACATTCAGAACACGTACTCAACCTCTGGATTAAGTTTCTATGACATTCGACAAGACTTTCCGTCTCCAATCCCCTCAGAGGCTTACCTGGAATATCTGAACAGCGGTCAGGTCATGCAGTCCTTGGGTGTCCAGGTCAACTACACCGAATCATCCAACGCCGTCTATTACGATTTCGGCGCTACAGGAGATGAAATAAACTACGTCCTTTCTGACCTGGCCACTCTCCTCTCCATGAACGTCCGCGTAGCTCTGATCTACGGCGACGCAGATTATATCTGCAACTGGCTCGGCGGGGAGGCAGTGTCGCTGCAGCTGGCGCAGGTGGCGCCGTACCCGTACACGCTCAACTTCGGCGTCGCCGGCTACGCCGACATCGTCACCAACGAGACGTACGTCGGCGGCGAGGTGCGCCAATACGGCAACCTGTCCTTCGCGCGCATCTACAACGCCGGCCACCAGGTGCCGGCCTACCAGCCCGAGACCGCCTTCCAAGTGTTCGCACGGGTAATCTTCGGCACGGCGCTGGCAACGGGCCAGCCCATCGACGCATCGACGTACCGCACGACCGGGCCGCCCAACTCGACCTACCAGAGCAGCGCAGGCGCCTCCGCCCCCAACGTGTGCTGGGTGCGCGCCGCGCCCGACGCCTGCACCGCGCCGCAGCTCGCGGACATGCAGGCCGGCAAGGGCGTCGTGCTGCACGGCGTGTGGTACGAGAACGCCTCGCAGTACACCCCGCCCGCGTCCACCGTCGCTGCCGGCAAGCCCGGCACCCCGCTTCCCAGCACGCCCGCTGGCTCCGCGACTGGCTCGGCCTCCGTCGCACCCACCGGCGTCTTTGTTGCGACCGCCACGCCCAGCCCGCATAAGGGCGGGGCGGGGCGGACGGTTGTGGGTGGTGTGTGGGTGGCGGGCGTGGCGCTGGCCGCGGTCGTGGCGGGCTGGTGAGTGAGTGGTTGTGAAGCGTGACGGTGCGGTGGGCGTCGTTGCGATGGGTGAAAATGATCTGGGCTGTTTTGTAAGGTTAGCGATGCATGCATGCTGCGGCGTTTGTGGGTTGTTTTTCATGGGTATATCGGGTCGGATCTCGAGATGCATGGTTTGGCGCTGTAAAAAAAAAAAAAAAAAAACGGTAGCTGGCCTCTGGAATCAGAGGACCGTAGTATTTATAGAGTAATAGACTTGAAATGTCGTTCCATATTTCTGCTGCCGTTGCCTGAGGTCAAGGCGCAAGGCTGGATCACGTGGTTTGAGACGCTAGCCTCACGCCCGCTTGCCACGCTATCCTCGAAGTGTCTCAGAGCGGGAGCTTGACATGGTTTCCGTAGCCTCTTTCACTACCTATTGGATCCGCTCTGCGGTCATCTTTCTACATGCCATGGCAATAGTGCTTGAGTATCATCCAGTCGGGAATGCGGCATTTGGATGCGGGGAAATGCTTTCGGACGTAAGACTATACTTCAGTAGCTTTGGGACGAGTAACAAGCGAAGTCTCGTCCATTTCATCTTTATCGCAAGCAATTCTAAAGACTTCATTCATTATTGCTTCCATCATAATTACAATGTTTGCCGTGAACTTCCAGTTTTCATTCTATCCATTAGCATTACATAGGCCCGCCTAAAGGAGACACTAAGACGAAATGTCTCGCCCGGAGACGGCTTCCCATCGATTTGCTAGACAAAACCTTGATGAGATACTGAAAAACTTCGACATTCCTCCTTTGGAATTCAGTGATGGCATTCACCGTAAAGTTTGTTGGGCGTATCCCAAGCCTCAAATCAACACACAGCGAGAAGATAAACTTTACTCTGATCTGGGCAATTCCCGCATGTGCCAATGCAGTCGCTGCAGCTCAAATATACAAAGCTCGGGGCGGTAGCGCACAGGAAATAGAGATCGATCTGAGGAGATCGCACAACTATCTTGATCCTGATATTGGTATGACACCGACTATTAATGGACAGGTATGTCAGTGACGCGATACTTTTCCAGTTTGTTTAACGTGTCGATTAAGGTTTGGCTAATATCCCTTAGTCAGGAAATCACTCTCGGCATCATAGCTGGAAATCCTTTCAATAGCAACATTTTTGAGACGAAAGATAGAAAATTCGTACTTCTCTCCGCTGTCTACGTTGATCTTGTATATCAATGGATTGCTTTTCTCGGTTGCTCTATAGCTGTGGAGGATATCAGATATGCGGTAAAAAAGTGGAACGCCAAAGGTGACTGAACGCAATTAAGGACACGATAGGTGTATATAACTAACCGAACCTCAGATCTCGAAAGCGCCGCTCAAGAAGTCGGGATGCCGTTTTCGATCTGCCAAACGGAAGCCACGTGGCGAACGCATCCTTATGGTTTGCATATGTCGAAGCTACCAATCGTACCTCGAGTCCCACTTCCGCAGCGGTCAGCGCCTAAGTCAACTTCAAATGAACCGTTCCTTCCGCGGTCCCCGTCAAGACCACTCTCCGGACTCAAGGTGCTGTGCGCAACGCACGCTCGCAGAGCACGGCGCTTCCGTTCTCCAAGTGATCTACACACATGGCTACGAGCACAGCTTAGTGTACACGTACGCGAACCTCGGGACCGCGTCGACACGGCTCAACTTCAACAAGGCCGCCGATCGGCGCCGCATGTGGCCGCTCATCGCGGACGCGCACGTCTACCTGGACTCATATCGGCCGGGCGCGATCTCGAAGTTCGGCTTCACCGACGATGCGATGGTCGAGGTGAATCCTCAGCTCATCATCTGCCACTTGAGATGCTACGGGAGGACTGGCCCGTGGGCCGCCAAGCCCGGCTTCGACATGCAGGGCAGCGCGAGCAGCGGGCTGATGGGCGTGATGGGTGACGGACGACCGCAATGGCCACCAGGGATGGTTATTAACGATTATACCACCGGCTACTTCGCGGCGCTGGCCATCCAGAGCTGCATTTTGAAACGGCTTCGTGGTGAGCCTGGTGCCGACGGCGCGTGGCTCGTCTCGCCGAGCCTCACCGGCACCGCCATAGCCATCGTCAGACTCTTCAGGAGCAGCCGGTGGGTTGAGTTTGGTATGGACGGCGACGGTGGTGAGGCCCTCCCGCCGCTGCAGCTGCACGCGCAGATATCGCTCGCCTTCCTCAGGACGCTGAGCCGCTGCTGTCAATGACCGTCACGCCGCTGAGCTATGAACACGTGCTTCTTCCTGCCATGGGCTCGAGTATTCCGTGTTTCCCGGGTTATGGCGATGGCTACGACGTGCGGAGAGTAGAGCCAGTTCCTAAGAAGGAGCTCATGGTAAGCCTAGGTCGGTCGTTGGTAGGAAGGGTAAACAGCTTGAGGCAGGCTGGTATCGGCTTCAGAAGTTAGGCATTTCAGAAGGGTTGGAAAGTGCAAGGCTCTGAAGAGGACTTATTTTTGTTCAAGTTAGATTCTGCATCGCTTGGAACTGGCGATGTTTGGCGGTTTAGTGAAGGATTTAGTGAGGTTTGTTTATTTCAGGTGTGTACTCGGTAGGATCTGCTTAGGCCCTGGTCCTGGCCCTACCACCATGTACTCAGCCTGCTACTACTTTAAACACGCTTGCGATGCCAGTAGAAAGTTCTTGAAACAATTTCAATGTTTGGTCTTTAATTGGCACATGTGCTCTTTAGAATACTCTATGAGCGTTCATAAAGTCGACGTTTTCTGTCAAGAAGCGCCAGGTTGTAGATCAAACGGTTGGAAATTGAGTGGCTTTTCTCCTGGTCCGCGTGATTTGACTGGAAGAAAGATGAACACGAGTCATTTGTTGAAGAGAAGTGATAACGGAGAGCTCATACTAGTAGTGGTAGTCTTTCGAAAGAGATAGTCGGCCATCAATGAGAGCTTTCAGCGTAAACAGCGTGATGAACCGTGGTCAAAGAAAGGCCAGAGAGTTCCTATCAGTCACTAAGGTACATTGAAAGCATCGTAATTCCACAGGAGGCGGCCTCTCTCAACACATCGTATTCTCTGAAGCATGGACGCGCAATTAAGCGCCTCAATCCACGGAATACAGTCTTTAACTTTCCTTCGTCTTTCAAACCAGGGGTTATGGCAAGCAGAGCCTCGGGTTCTTTCTACTCACGCAACCAGACAATGACTCAAATTACCCACCCAGCTGAAAGTGGCAAGCAGTGATGCGTAATACGAGGGTAGATACCGATGCTACTTGGAAAGCAAAGGCCGAGGAAGGCGATCGGGCCGATCGTCTGAGACAAGGCAGGGTAAATAAACACTGCCAATGGTCCACATGTCCGTCCAACTTTAACTTTTACGATGAAAGACCCGAGGCGGTCTGAGAGCGTTGTTCCCGCTTCGACCAGCTCCTAGGGGGTGGATGTATAGGGCGGTGGTTGCCCAACAGGAGACGGCGAGAAAGTTGTTTAGCTTTGCCGTGCTCTTTGGGCTTGGCCGGAGGCCATTCTCCGGCTGGATGAGAATTATTCGTTGGCTGAATGTGCTGGTTAGTGTGGCAGGGCGATTGGGTGACGCCATTGACCAGCATGGATTAACTGGCCTTTGCGGAAGAAGCCAGCTCATGCAACAACATTCCGACGCTCCAGTGTTTGACGGGCTAATAAAGTCTCGCGCACCAGAGCGTGGCTGCCAACGAATGACTTCGCCACCAACGGCATCAGGCTGGGTTTTTTGCCTTCTCAGCCATGGGAATTAGCGCACCCGGGATTGTCGAGCTATGCGGAGCGCATGTATGGTAGTGGGACGACCTGCCATGCTTCAATGCGACACATCGTGGGCTGGAACGGACTTGCAGCACCTCGGGAGACTTCGACGCAGGAAACGCGCCAGAGGCGTCGGTGGATAGCGCGTACTCAGACCACAAACTGAGCTATGGGAATGTCAGCGGCCCGGAACACTCATAGACCACTTCCTGCGGCTCGAAATGGTAAAGATTCCTTCGCCCCGTCGCTGTGTGAGAGTCATTCGTAGCTTCTAGAAAGTAGCGTCAACCCTCTCCAGTCTCCACGGAAATTTGCCCTGGGAGGCAGACCCACTTACCTCGTTCAAAAGCGACACGACCAACCTGGGCTGGTGGAGGACTTTGGCTTTTGGCTTTCGATCTAGTGACGCTGCCCGCTTTCACCGCAACTCGCTGTCATATTCCAACCCGCCTAGCAACGAGGGATTTATCGCCTTTCTGCACGATTCAGCGCCGGTTCTGCCTAATAACTCTTGGTAGTTCACAGCACAACCCAGTCAATGCATCAATCCCCCTCGAAATGCAGGCGGAACGGTCCGCGTACGAGCAAGCCCATCCTCCGTAGCAGAGCAGGCTACGAACCTGTTGGCCTTTGCCGGCTGGACCTTAACCTTTCTCTTACCCATGGACCCAATCAGCATCTCACTTGTTGGGGTCTGAACACGTCAAACAAACAGTAAAAACTTTACTACTCCCAGGGCGATGCTTCTCATACCATATAGGTCGGGTCCCCCCCTCCCAACCGCTCAAGACTGCACTTACAGCTTTCTTCTCTTACGGAATATCTGAGAGTGAAAAGAACATATCACACAAACTCAACCTTACCCAACCATCTTAGAAGCCCGAAGCTCTTAAAGCACGGGGTAGTGTTCTCTCAAACTCTCTGACTGGTCAATGAACGACTTGCTAACCGGTTCAGAAATTACATCGCAAAAATGTCTTTGCAACAAACACAGCCGCCCCCTCAACCAGACGAGCAGCCAAAAGAGACTCAGCCGAATGACAACTGTGGAGGTTGTAAAGAGGAGGACCCGAACGCTGCATCCGGCAAAAAGCAAGAAGAGGAAGGAGATAAAGACAAGAAGTCGTGAGGATATTGGTGCCTACAATGACATAGGGACTCGACTTACGGTGGTTCAAAGACCATGACGCGTGACTCGTATCATCAAAGTCAACCTTGACTTCAATGACCGCTGACGCCGCCCATCACGTAGGAAAGTACCACTGTTGAAGAGAAGGTTGACTCGTTTTCTGATTTGAAGATCCTCACCGTAGTGCTTCATACTTCACGGCCGATGAAAGTGACGACAAAAGTACATGACGCTCATTCAGATCATTATTTGCAGCTCGTATTTTGGTGGTAATGGAAGGTCGGAAGTCCAAGTTGAAGCAGGCCATCGATTGAATATAGCATGTCCAAGAGTGGAAAGGTGGTACTAAGAGCCTTTCGCATTAATAACACATTTTCCTGCTTTAACATGCCCGATCCGTTTGTTGGTGCTTTGCTAGACCATCAGAGCCCTTTTGTTGGTGTTCAAATCGATGCTAACCTTTGGAATTTCAATGGTTGTCCAGCTTTCATTAGAGTCAGCTTCGATGTTGCTTGATTGACAAAGATTGTTGGTATTTGTCAATGATGCACTCGGAACAGCTTCCCTGCTTCACATCACACCATCGGAAGCCTACGAAAAAAGAGTTTCATTCTGTCACCATTCTCCAGGGTCAGTTACTTGTCATTACTTGCGGTGTGTGAACGATAAGGGCATTCAGTTACTTTCTTCGGCAACTGTCTCCACACTCTACACTTCATCATCGTAGTAAAAGTAAAATCAACGGCACAACTCTCTCTAATATTCGTGCCATGATCTTATCTAGAACGGCGCTGTGGGCGCAATCATGCTAAGACTCGCGCAAATTGTGGTTCAGGAAGGGACTGGGTGTTACTTTCTCGAGCAGAGGAATGAACAGCCGTCAGGACGTTAGAGCGTCCATTGATTTGGTTATCTTAGATATATACTGCGCCAGCAAAGCCATAGAAGAGACTCAGAGCACCGTAACGAAGAAGAGAAGGAGACATGAGGTGTCGCTTCGGATTGCGACTGTCTGATGCGACTTCGGCCTAATGTGATAATGCGCCAACTCAGCTGCTAAAAAAGGAATGTGGTAATTAATAATTATTAGCTAAATATGGTTCAGTGAGCTTGTAATAAACTTCTAGCGGAGTAATTTATTGTCAAAAGCTCGGAGAAGCCATTGCGTTATGTTAGTTCGAGAGCCTTTTCAAAGTAAAAGCTCCAAGGCAGTGTGGATCGGACTGAGATGGCTGGCATTCAACACATATTTCAAATATATCTACAAGAGAATCAATTGAACCTTAGTCTCGACGGCATTGGTGGTGAGACAGCGGATCTGATGTTGTTGCTACGCTCAAAGCTATGCCAGATGTATCATAAATGACGCACTGAGAGGTGCTGAACTTGTATGTGGATAAAGAGAAGCAGAATTCATTGAGGTGATCGATTCTCGATCACTTGTGTTGTATTTTTAGGAGGCTGGGCTCTAGTGCCCGTTTTATCAACTGGATCACGTGAAGAGCTGCTCTACAGCTGATCTAAATCATTGCAACGGCCAAAGCACGGACCAGTCTCTACAGCTCTGCTACCCAACCTTTCATCCCAACACACGATCGGCCGTATTTCTTCAACTTCAATACTCTATCCCTCTTTCCTCGCTTCTATTTCCCTAATACCTTTCAAATATGCTCTGCAGAACATTCCGGCAGAGTATAACTCCCCAGCTTCGCCGCAATGCCGTTTTCATGCCCTCCATTTCCGCAGTCCGCCGGTCTGTCACCACTGATGCGGCATCATCACACGCCGACAAGGACACAGTTCCTGCTGTAAGCTTTCTGATGTCAGCCAAGGCATTGCGTAGATAATAATAACACTTTTTCCCGCAGGAAGATGACAAGCAGTTCGAAGTCCGGCTCTCGGATGAGAGCTTCGAAAGTTATGAATTGGACCCCCCTCCCTACACGCTCGACGTTACAAAGAAGGAGCTGAAGCAAATGTACTACGATATGGTGGTGATAAGGTATTTCTCGCCTGAATGCTTTTGAGATAGGACCAATGCTGATGAATTGGTAGGCGTATGGAAATGGCGGCGGACCGCCTTTACAAAGAGAAGAAGGTTAGAGGTTTCTGTCATCTCTCCACCGGCCAAGAAGCTGTCGCCGTTGGCATTGAGCATGGCATTGACAAACAAGATCACATTATCACCGCATACCGATGCCACGGCTTCGCACGCATGCGTGGCGGGACGGTGAAGTCCATCATCGGAGAATTACTAGGTCGAAGGGAAGGTATTGCACACGGCAAGGGTGGTAGCATGCATATGTTTGCACCTCATTTCTATGGTGGTAATGGCATCGTCGGTGCCCAAGTACCCGTTGGCGCAGGCATTGCCTTCGCGAATCAATATGAGGGCCATAACAATGTCACCATCTCTCTATACGGCGACGGTGCAAGCAATCAAGGCCAGGTATTTGAAGCTTTCAACATGGCTAAGCTGTGGAACCTGCCAATCATCTTTGGCTGCGAGAGTAAGTGGTTTCCTGAAGTACTGCAGCAGGACAAGAAAGCATGCTAACAAGAGGACTTAGACAACAAATACGGCATGGGAACATCGGCGTCTCGTTCGTCCGCAAGCACAGAGTACTACAAACGAGGACAATACATTCCAGGCCTCAAGATCAATGGCATGGATGTGCTGGCCGTCCTCGCTGCCACAAAATACGGCAAAGCGCACATCCAAGCCGGCAAAGGGCCCCTTGTGTACGAGTATGTGACGTACCGCTACGGTGGACACTCGATGTCGGACCCAGGCACAACTTACCGCACGCGTGAAGAAATCCAACGCATGCGCAGCACCAACGACCCGATTGCCGGGCTGAAGCAGAAGATTCTGGACTGGGGGGTGGTGGACGAGGAGGAGCTCAAGAACATCGACAAGGAGGCTCGGGTGGCGGTTGACGAGGATGTTGCCGAAGCCGAGAAGATGGCACCGCCGGAAGCCACGCCTCAGGTGCTGTTTGAGGACGTCTACGTTCGCGGAACGGAACCGCCTTTTTTGAGAGGCCGCACTCCCGATGAAAACTTCTACTACACTGAAGCTGATATTCCCAAGCGTGATATCCCAATTCCAGCAAAGATGACATAGCGTGCGGGTTGATAGGATTGTTCTTCGTTCTCTACTGTACACCTAGGGATTGTTCCAAGACTAGCTATTTCGTTCTAAAGGGCAGCCAAGAAAATGGGAGCGTGAATTGAAGCAAATCATTTTGCTTTTGTTAGTTAGATATCAAGAAAACTAAAAATGAGTACAGTCACGTAGGTATTCTCTGAAGCCGTGAAAAGGTCTTGGCGTCGAGTACAGCAATGATGTTACTGCCATCTAGCTATCTAGCCCTCTTAACGCTAGTTGCGTCATGCATACCTATATATTCATACAGGAGAGTACTCCGCAGACCATTTGCGCAATGCTCTATCCAAGTTGTGACAGCTATTCTATATGAGCATGCGCATGTCCAATCTGCGTGAGCAGTGGCAATAGCATTCCAACGACCATTAGCGCAACATCAGTAACATCTCCCTTCCTGGACGTGCGGGTCACGGCCTGCGGTCCAAGAATACCGCCGTCATACGCACCATCGAAATGGTTATCCGCTTCAGCACCATGCTGCATGGCGTGCATAGCAACGTATCTGCAGGAGGTCAGCGGCTGTCGATCCAACCCAATCACCGCGCGCAGACGGAACTAATACTCACAGAAACGTCCCGCCCGAGAACACCAGCACGACGCCGGTCCACCACGCCCCGTCGGCAGCCTTCGTGCCCACTCCGCCAACCAGGCCGACCAGGAACCACGTCGCGACCGCGCCGGCCGGCGCCGCGAGGCTGAAAACCGCGAGGTGCGCGCGCACGGCGCGCTTGGCGCGGCGCTGCCGCAGTAGCGCGGCCGCCAGCCCGAACGCCACCGGCGCCTTGTGCAGCATGATGGCGGCGAATACGGCGGGGCCGAGCGCGGCGTTCGCGGTTGGCGCGGCGAGCGCGGCGCCCAGCGCGATCCCATCGGCCGCCGCGTGGATCAGAAGACCGATTGTGGTCGCGCTGCTGTGGTGGTTGTTGCTGGGCGGCTGCGCGACGGCGGCGGAACTGGGCTCGCTGCTCCCGAGCTCGTGCAGACTGATGTGCTGTGGTGCTGGTGATGGTGTGCTGCTTAGTGGTGGCAGAGTGTCGATTAGGTACATTAGGATGAAGCCGCTTATGAGGGAGATGCCTACCCAGGCGTGTGGAGATGATTTGTCGTCGTGTTCCCCTTCGTCCCGGACGTGGAGTGTTCTTGAGTTCGTAGGGTTTGGTGAGAGTGAGAAATCTCGCTTGAGCAGAGCTATCGAGGTGATGTCTTCACCTTCATCTATGCTATCCCTTCGTATATCATCTGGCAACGGAAGTTTATGAAGACCAGCTTTTGCAACCGCTCCTTTAAGAGGATTTGCAAGACGTTCTGGAACTAGTGTCTTTTGGTCCTGGATAGAGACCGAGTTGTACAGAGTCTCTACGCCTTCCGGTATGATGACTATGAGTGCGGTACCAACCAGTACTCCAGTACCAATTGTAGTTATGAAGCGCAATTGCCGTGGCGAAAGGGAGAAGGATAGCGGAAGGGAGCCGGCGAAGAAGGACCTGTAAATAGCCGTTAACTTTCTGCGTCCGCAATAGAGTCCCAATGGCGTACGCTATGGCCATAATGCTGCTCAGGCTGAGCAGAGTGAAGAGGCCGTCCCACATGATTGCAACTGGTATGCGCGATGTAGAATAAGTCGGAGTAGGAGGGCTATGCTGTTTTCATGGCGGTTAAGGCGATGCTGCTTCCATGATAGCCACTAGATCCAGGCTCTTGACTCCAATTGCAACTTCGGACGGTAAGGTAGTGAATAATAGCGCATAAGAATAGAACAGAGTAGAGGAAAAAGTGCAGTTCTTTACTGTGTCAAGTCCCTGTCGTCGTCCTTCTTTACGAAGAGGCTTAAACTAAGCCTATACAGGATTAGCCCGACGTTGCAGGGCTGAAGCACCAATGAAACTCTTTTATTGCCTGAGGCGTCGATGAACGAACGCGACCTCGCGCTCCGCGTTTCCCAGCTATGAACTTTCATTCAACCCACTACTACCACTCCTCTATCATCACCATAGCCTTTCTGTACTTCTCATACCCATTCCTCCAAGCTATTCCGTCTTACCTCTACTTCTCTCTAGCCTTTTTGTGCCAAAAGTATTTCCAATTGCAATATCCATCCACTCCGAACGGTGAAATCGGCCCAAGCGCACCAGCAGGCAGAGGTCCTTGTGGCCCACAACTTTCAACATGGACCTTGCAGAGCTTATCGGTGAAGATATTGCTGAGTGTTCGTATAAGCGATCCTCTCTAAACATGTCACTTTGCTAACTGACATGTAGATGTCACTTCGAGCAAAGATGCAGTCACCATCAACATCGGTGAGCAGCACCATCTCTCCATCCGTACAACTGAGTCAACTGATGATCATGCAGTGCGCTCCGGCACAACTTCGAAGGAACCAAAGATCTCATTCCACCCGAAATTCACATACGCTATCTTCGGTGACGATGAAATCATCCCTGGTTACAAGAAGCTCGACATCAATGTAGACTTTCGCGCTCACGATCTTCTTGCAACGAAGATTGTTACGGGTTGGGAGAAGAAGATTGAGCCTAAAGATGCAACATGGGCCGAACTTATGGACGTTGAACCAAAAATCATGGCGTTTCTACCGCCGAAGGGTGTGTGATATGGCATGGCTCAGGCGACACCAGTCACTAACCTCTATTTTAGATCCTTCGGAGGAAAGCCTTCATCAAGCCGCTCCTAACTGGACACCTCCAGGTTCCTTGCGACATTCTTATACGGTAACAAACGACAATACAACTCACAGCATAAGCAGGTATGAAATCTGGAGTGTGAGTCTCGCGGATCCACGTGCGAAGAAAATCGCGGAGAATCTCAAGATATTCGCATATTTCTTCATAGAAGGTGCGACGTTTTCAATTCTCGACGAACCTGACTGGTCCCTCCAACGTTGGAAACTCTGGCTACTTTACCGGGTGGACGAGTCTAAAGCATCTGGATCGGATTACACGCTGGGTGGCTTCGCAACATCATACCGACTATACGTCACGCCAGACAAAGATGCGAGTGATGCACTTGCTATGCATAATGTCATTCCAAATTACACTTTGAGCGAGTCACAACTGTCAGATATCTCGAACAAAGAAACATTAGAGCCAACAAATGGTACCCATTCCACCGATTTCGTCTACGACACGGTTCTCAGCCCTCCCTCCCGCGAGCGTATAGCGCAATTCCTCATCCTTCCTCCCTGGCAATCACAATCCCACGGCTCACAACTCTACAACTCCATAATCCAAATATTCCTAGACGATCCCGTCGTTTTCGAAATCACCATCGAAGATCCAAACGAAGACTTTGACAAACTGCGAGACTACAACGACCTCATCCGTCTAAACGCCGATCCATCATTCACCTCGATTCGGCTACCCGACACAATCCCGGATGCCTCCTTGAAACCCGACCAACCTGTGCCCCTCGACATCCTGCTCCCGGTCCAAGCGGACCTCGACATCATCCGCCACAAGTATAAGCTCGCGCCGCGGCAGTTCGCCCGGCTGCTGGAAATGCACCTACTCAGCACGATCCCATCGGCGCACCGCTCGGCAATGCGCATCATCCGCAAAGCCAAAGCAGCATCCGCGGAAGACCGACACTACTACTTCTGGCGGCTGGTGGTCAAAGACCGGCTGTTCAAGCGCAACCGCGACGAGCTGATGCAGCTGGACGAGGAGGAGCGCCGCGGCAAGGTCGATGATTTGATTCCTGGCATCCAGAGCGAGTACGAGGGCGTACTGGAGGGCGTGCAGCGGAGGGCTGCGATAGGTGCCGCTGCGCGGCTGGCGAATGGGAAGGGTAAAGCCGTGGAAGGCGAGACGCCGTCGAGGAAGAGGAAGGTGATTGTTGAGGATGATGAGGACGAGGAAGCGGGTGGATCGAAAAGGGCTAGAGTGTGAATGGTCTGATCAGATCTTGTTGGATAGCATTGCGGTTGCTGTGTCAATCTCGTGGTCACGGTGAAAAAGCGAGCGATGGTTTGCCCTCCATGAAGCTCTCCGGATCAAGAAATCTTGTGCGGCTCGAAGCCGTTTTCAAAGGTGCTGTTGCTCTGATGAAGTAAAGCACAGCAATGCTGCATAGATGGAAACTTTATATGTGTATCTGAATGTATAATATGCACTACTCGTTTCCGCCTGTCTTCTACGTTCTGCAGTCGCCCAGAGTGCCCGAGCAGCCTGGTTGATTTGTACTCATCCAAACAACGGTCGTTGACGAATGCCATGATATTATTTCCAGCTTCAGCACCATCCACCGAGGACAAAATCGGTCTCATGGAAATTCCAAACAGACAACAGAGCTTCACATTACGAGTTGAAGTCAAAGTAAGGTTGTGATGGACAAGGCCATAGCTCCGAAAATGCCCGTCCCTTAGCCCGCTTCATCAAGCGCTATGCCTATTCGCTGTTGCGTCGAGGTACCTCAATTTTGTTCACCGCAACTCGACATTAAACCTACATCTCCCGACGCATCCATGAGGGTTGAATCTGTTCCTGAATATCGCCTTCCATCACCTACACACTGCCTAGGCCAATGGGAGATGCGATCAATTCGCATGTCCGCTGTTTCTACACTCACAACTACCTGGCATGGCATCGAACTTGTCACTCCACCTCGGTTTCCCCAGCTTCAGCTGCCTTGCACTCGTTATTGAGCGTTCCGGTTGCAAGTGGACCTAAGCAACTTACCATATCCTTTGAAGTTGTAAAACATGCTCAAATCTGTCATCCTGAGCAGTGTGACGCTGTCACGCGCCGAGCCACTATCCCGTTCCTTTTCAGCTCGTTACATCATCACGTAAACCCTACTGATCCCTCGTCCGCAAAAGAGCTTGGACAGGGCGTTAAGAGAGGAGTGCCTGAGCATATCATTAAGCTCCGATCCCACAACTTGGAGTTGATTGAGCTTAGTGCATCCTGCGATTGAATTGGATGATCAAATGAGGGGCTTGCATCATATGCCTGTCTCCGATTGATTGACGGTGATGATGGCGGACCCTTGAAGCTTCTAGCTCCGCACAATCTCCTTTGCGTAAAGACCAAAGATCACTCCACCCTCTTGTGACCTTTCACGCCCGGCTCGGTGTGCCCCTCTAGCCTCATTACCAATCTTCTACCGCTTATCTCTAACCTCCAACCTACATCTACATTTCCAAAACCACTCTAAGCCGGTTATCTTCAATAAACTACCTGTACTATCTTCTGACATCATGTCTTCGAGCGAGGAACGCCGCGGGGTAAGTACCTGTCCCTGGAGCTACCATATCTCACGCGAGTCCACTCTACGTGTCATATCTCCTCGATTGGCACCGCAGAGAAGTAGCAAAGCATTCCATTCACTGATTTTCCTTCAAACTTATCAATGGACTCGCTAACATACGCCTTTCAGTCCGCCAGCTCCACCAAGTTTGCAAACCTTTTGGCCCACAAGCGTAATCCTTCCGACGAAGCCGCTCAAGCACGCCGCTTGAGCCACAGCGAGATGCAACCGAAGGCCGGCTTCTTCGGAAACATGTGGAACAGGTACAATCACCGCAATCTTTATTGCAATGTCAAGAGAAATGAGTTTAGCAATTGCTAACGCCAATTGCGTAGTTTTGCCAAGGGCCACACAAGCCCTCCTCCCGTCGCCAACACCAACACCACCTCTCCTCCGAAGCAGAGCATCCACAGGACTGGTGCCGGGACTCTGGGATAGGAGTGATCAGCCTTGGTTGACAAGTGAAAGGCCCAAAGCAATACACAGATGAACGTGTGACAGAATGTATTCTAGGTGCTTGAGGCCTTGTATCAAGTAGTGTGTCAGCTACTGACTCAGCATATGTGAGACAATGAACATCGTATATGCATATTCTATCAATCGTTGCTTCTTTTGTTCACTGTCAACGTCGACTTAAGCCTCCATTCAAACAATATCCAAAATGTACTCGTCAGAGAGCGTGAAAAGTAGACAATTCGATAACAACTATAGGAAGGTAGACACCACCATACAAGCTAAGTCTTCTTGTCACCCAATCCTAAGTTCTCCACGAGATGCTTCTTCGACAGTCGGGCTGGTGAATCGATACGTTAACAAAGAGTAACCCTGAGACTGGACTTTGCAAACACGATTGGTGGCGATGTTGCCCGAAAGCATTCACGTTGAAAGCTGATCGGTACAAGACTGTAAATTGTTAGTCGATGTCTGTGTGCTCTCGCTCTCGAAAAGATGCATACCCGAAACGTACGCCCGCCATCAGATGCCCTCTGCGCCTCAAGTTAATCCTGGTCCCGCTTTTTCAATCGTATGGTGTAGTCATCTCCTTTCACTGCACTAACCACGCCTATTCCTGGCGATGATTCGTCCATGCGTGGCATTGCCTGCTGGAAGTTCTGGCTCTTGTCCTTTGCTGAGCTTCCATGACAATCGAAGGGAGTCAATTCGACATCATATCGATACAGGAGATAGGCAATAGCCATACATATCTCTTGCTTGGCAAGAAATCGACCAGGACAAAGCCAGAGACCACCGCCGAATGGCCTGTAAGACGGGTTACGATCGAGGTCGTCCGTTTCGAGCCACTGTTTGAAGTTAAACTCAAAGGCACTCGGGCCAAAGACCTGAGAGTTATAGTGCAACTGACGATATGGAACTATAACTCGATCTCCTTTGCGGAGGTGTAGGCCACCGACAGAAGTACTGGTGGCTACGTATCTCGCGGATGAAGCGGAATTAGTGACTCTCAAGGTCTCATGCCACAGAGCATTCGTAAAAGGCATGGCCGACATGTCTCTCCCCGTGAGCGCATCAACGTCCAGATTGCCATTCTCGTCGAAGCAGGACCTGAGCTCAGCCGTGACGTGTTGTCTCAAGATCGAATCCAGTAGTAGATTGCAAACCATCCAGAACAATAGCTTGTAGGCATTCGTATTTATTACCCAAAAGATCATGGCCACCAGTTTGGCGATCTCTTTGGTGTCGAGCCCGAGATTGATAAATTCCGCTTCTTGCTGGTCGATAAGCCAATTCCGATCTGAGCGCTCAACGAGAGGGAGATTGAAATATCGGAAGAGATCTGCAGTCATGGCATCTTGCGCGTCTGTCATGCCCAGCAACTTTGACAGACAGTGTGGAAACTGGAACAGCGCGCAATAGCTGAGTTCGTCGAACCGCAGAAAATGATTCATTATCTTCGGAGCTACTCGGTCAAGAGCCTTGCCGAAGAACGTTCGATTGGCAGTTTTCAACATGACCTCTTGACACCAGCGAAGAAGTGAAATATCTCTGTAGTCGTCCTCTTCACGGATTGTGTACCATTGGCTCTTCATCGTTGCCCATCGTGTCAGAGGTTCAAGCGATGCCATCGTGATTTCGCCGAGACGATGAAGCTTCGGACCAGGAGCCAATTGCTCGCGGAACATGTCAACTGTCAAGCGGGCCAACGACTTGAAAGATGGATTCGGAGCGACAAGCTGTGGGCCTCTTCCACTGGAATCTGGCTGCAAGAAGACGAAGTGCCGAGTAGTTCTTGAGATATTGAACTGAGTCATTAAATCGCTCAAAAAGATATCGTGGGTGAGCGCGTTCGACTTTCGGTAGACTTCAGAAACATCTTTCGGGTTCGTTATGAAGTGGAATCGATGTCCCATTGCTGAGATTGTGAATGGCTTTCGTGTGTCTCCGAAGTACACTCTGGCTCTGTCAACAAGCCGCTGTGGGTTCCACATCATCGAGAGGGTGTGACCAACCACCGGAAACCAGTACGGGTATTCTTGAGGCTCTAGCGGTCGGTTTCTGGAAGCTCTAAAGCGGCGTATCCTCCACGCGAGATACGATACTATCAGTATCGCAATGACTACCCAAAGGTAGGGCCTGGCCTGTAAGGACGGTCGGTACCAGGTGTTGACGCAAATTGCTGTGATGTAGTAGCTTCCATCTGCATGTGTCGTGACGTTGAAAACTAGCAATGCCAAAGCAGTACTGATTACCGCAAAGCAAGCCAAAGTCAGGACGAACATTAGCCCAAGGTCGCATAGCATCTTGAAATGCAGAGATGGAGCAATGAGCGCAGAGGTCTCGGTTAAAGTTGGAGTCGTTGGACGATGGCGTAGGATTGGATTGAGATTATGGCTTCGACAGAGAGCGTGAACAATGGTTGCAAGGTCATGATGTAGGGTTCAGCGGTGCATATACAGAATAGGGTAAAAGCGATGATTTGAGTGTTCCGGAGTATTTACTGGTGTTGAGTGATGCTATCTTACGCAGATTGCTGCTTGCATTTAGGACTCTGTAGTTGTTTGGAAAGAAGTTAAAACTCCGGCGACGGTTTCCTCCAACGCAAACACTACTTTTCGGCAGGGTACTTCGATAAAACGTCAAGCCACGAGGATTCTAATTGAATTGTGACCTCGTGTTCCATTCTGGTCACATCAACTGGGCTGGTGCCGACGAATGTAAAGCTGATGCTCCTCTCAGACGTCCTGCTGGACTAGGTAGTTGATAAGTCTCATTCACCGAATGACTTCCAGATCAGGCCAAAGCTGGACCTTGGAATCGTATCTACTCACGCGTCTGTTCCTCGGGGTTTCTCTTTTGGTGAGCCGCAGTATATTTGGACCCGTGAGTGATGCGATTTCCCGGTTGTATGCGAGTTCCGGTATGCCTGCTTATCCCGCATACTGAGCGAGCTCGACCTGACAAATTCAATGTCACAAACTTTGCGTAATAAGGTAATGTTGGACGCACCTTATCCTAGACACGCATTTAAACCACTTTCACCAATCGTGATTGTAGCATCAACGCCATCCAGCAGCACCCCTCGCCACCAAGTACCTAGTTAAAGGTGACAAGCGTGCAGCTCCGAGTGCGTCATCACCCTTTCAACGTTGATACACCCTTTCCGCAAGAAGGTTCCAACATTTGAGGTGGTTTCAGTCTGAGAGGGTGAAAAATTTTTTTTTTTCGACATTCTCAACGTTCATATCCCAGCTAGCCTTTGGTGTTTCGAAATAGCACTAGATACGAGACATGAGGACAAAGCGACTACACATAAACTTCATTTCTACTTTCGGGCGTGATAAGAGAGGTTTTCGCAATACCAAGGCGGTCGTAAAGCTGAAAGAATGCGACACCGTTGATACCGTGTGTAGGGGTTCGTGATGTCCGTGATCTACAGTGGACACGCAGTTTGCTTTCCCGGCGCTTTGCTTCCCTCTCCCATCCTCATGGGCCAGGTTGCTTATAAGTGTATCCGCGAAGAACTCAGATGAAGAACATACGTGTTCTCAAAAGACGTGAAACGTACTGTACGTAGCAGCCAAAGGGAGTGAAGAGTTGTGGGCACCGACTGCCGTTGAAAACGTGCTAGATGAGAATAGGATACTGTGCATTACCCCGTCAGATTGCTGCTTTATACTCCATGGGATGATTCTGGTCGACCATCAAACGGAGACTGATGTCGGAGTGCGACGCCCTCGATACCGTGTGTAAAGGCTCTTTGTGAAGCGAATCACGAAGAAGCAACAGTCAAACTATTCGCATGTTAGCGGTGCCCTTGCGATGGGAGGAAAGTGGTTGTAGCGATCTGGCCGGGGCTGCCATGGGTAAAATAATGGAAGGCAACCGCCGGCGTAGTCTACTCTATAGCGCGGGCAACCGACAAGGTCCAAGGCAACCAACAAGGCGCAGGGCAACACCCACTTTTCTCTTTTCTCTTCTCCAGCACGCTCTTCGCTGACAATGTCAGAACATTCACTGGCAATGTCAGAACAAAATGAAGACGTGATCTCTTTGACTCTTATGCAATCTACCTCTAGAAGTCAACCGACTTCAGAAGCTGCTGATCGGAGCCCGGTCAGTGGCCCGTCTGGCTCTGAAGCAACGGCTTCAGCACCCACTCTGCCGACGGCAGTCAAGACGTGGAGAGTACAGAGGGAAGAGCTATTCGCTGGCTAGAGGAACCTCTACACCGCGAAGAACTCGTCCGGCAGTGGATTGCCAACGGTCGTCCACCATGCCGCGCGGATGGCTGCCCGAACCGGGCCCATCCTCCACCATGCGACCCAGCACATAGGGATCGCGTGCGAGCTGAATGGGCTGCAGCAAAGGCTGCGAAGAAGGCTGCGAAATCCGCACCTGAGCCACGAAAGCGCAAGGCACCTGAGGATACTGAGATGCCGGCTGCCAAACGACCAGAACCAGTGATTGCTGGCATCTCGAACCGCGAACTCGCGGCTATTGGCGGCGCGATATCGTTCGCAAGGAGCGCTCACGCGAGCCTCCGGCAACTTGCCGACGAAGCGGTTCGCACATTGATGAGCATTCCCTCTCTCCAGTCGCCAGCTCCGCAACGCGGAGGTTCTGCGCGCCGGCGCCGCAACCACGGGAAAGGCCGAGGACGAGGTGCTTCAAATTGAAGCATAAATGCCACGGAAGGAAAACCGTCTAAACCCCACGAAAGGGGCCCCCAGCGATGCAGTCGCACCTCTTCGTGGTGTTGGGGATGAGTACCTTGAAAAGGGAAACGAAGACGACTGCGTTACGATATGACTACGATAGTGGACGGGGTGTTTCCATGCGCCATCTCGGGATGAGAGAGCGAAGCAAAGAGCCGGGAAAGCAAGTTGCGTGTCTAGATCACGGATATCACGAACACCTAGAATACCTCGTTACAAAAGGCATGGAAATGGCATGGATTGAAATGGGATAACATGAGATGGGATGGCAATGATGATTAATGGGTCAACGTAACGCCGGCCCGAAGCTGGCTGTGAGTACGATGTTACGGACCAAAAGCAGAGTTGCAGCAAAAGAAGGAAACGACTGGTAGGCGGGCGGCCAAACCTCAGCTGAGGCTTGAGACGAACCTATCTTAGTTAGAGAGTCACGTGCACGCCAAGAAGATTGATTAGTTTGATCATTGTTGACTAGGAATGATCAATATGATCATACACGGGGAACAGGTAAGATCGAAGGTCTATAAGTACGGGCGTTTGGAAGCTCTAGGTAGTTCTTGTTCTTCGTGGTTATCTCATGTTTCTATCGATTTAGAAGTAATGAACCTTATGACATCTACTTACCTATTCCTTCAACCTAAACCTAGTGAAGTACAACGAGGCTGCATTACCCAGGGACGTACCTTGGATAAGTCGACAGTTAACATACGATACCTTATAAATATAGTGGCGTTGGCTCGCTGGATCCTCGGATTGTAGCTATTTCATCGGCGTGGATCGCTGGTTTTCGATCGCAAAGAAGCGCGAACTTAATCTCAGATTTCTTTCTACGTAGGATCTACTTAGCCCGGACGTGAATCCATCGAGATGCCGAGAAGAACCTCCTCTGTCTCGAGGTGTACCTCTACTGAGGACGAGCGATGCTTATTTCGTATACCGCAGGGATCGAAAACCGACTCTACGCCTCCTCGTCGTGATACCCGGGAACTGAGAACTCGGTCGCTACATGTACATGTAGAGAATGTACATAGAGAGGTAAATTCAGTGACGCGCAACGCCGCAGATGTAAATAGCAGGAGCGCATGCCTAGCAAGTCACTGGTTATATTCTACCTACCTTACCCTTCTGCATGTACGTTACTTATCAACAACATCAACGATTACAGTCAATCACAATAACGATCAACATGGTCTCTCTCTCTCCTCTACGGCGTAAGCTCACAACAGAATCCGCGTCTAAGACGCCGTGGCTCATCGTATTCATGCTCTGGTTGGGCACGTTGTTAGTTGCTCTCGATGTTTCAATCATCGGTGCGTATATTCGAAAAAATCGGAAACAAACGATCGCTAAAGTTGAAAGGTGTTGCTCTCCCCAAAATTTCCACGCAATTCCATGCCCTCCATGATGTCGGTTGGTATGTTTCGGTCTATCTCTTGACCTTGACCGCGATACAACCATTCCTAGGACAAATCGACAAATACTTTTCCCCAAAGCTGGTGTACATGCTTTCTATTGCGATGTTCGAAGGTAAGAAGCCCGATGGATGGTAGTGAATGATTGGCTAAATTACACAAGCCGGCTCAGCGATCTGTGGTGGCGCTCGGAAATCCTACATCTTCATCATCGGGCGGGCGATTGCTGGAGTTGGCGCAGCAGGCCTTTACCAAGGTGCGCTTGCAATAATCAACAATGTAATGCCTCGCAGAGAGCGCCCACGTGCTACGGGAATCGTCATGTCAGTTTACGCAGTCGCCCTATCCTTTGGACCGCCGTTAGGAGGCATACTCGTAGGTTCAATTGGATGGAGGTGGTGCTTCCTCATGTACGTTCTATGAACGTCACGTTCCTCAATACTACTTCTAACAGTCACCAGCAACCTTCCAATCGGTGGTGTCGTGTTCCTGGTCATACTCCTACTTCTGAAGATACCCAACGAACCGCACAGCCAACCTCTTCAGCGATCACTACCACTCCTTTCGAAGATTTCGCGCCTTGACTTTCTTGGCCTCTCCTTCCTTGTTGGTGGTTGTGTCTGCTTGTTCCTGGCACTACAAAGAGGTCTCGTCGACGGAGACTGGAAATCAGAACATACTGTTGGTTTGTTTGTTGGATCCGGAATTATGGGCGTAGCTCTAGTAGTCCATGAGTGGGCTTTAGGAGATAACGCTATGATCCCCGCAAGCGTGATGGGTCAACGATCGATTCTGATGGCCAGCACCTTTCTCGGTTTCAGCCAAGCAACAAGCCTTGTCGTGAGCATAGCTGGTCTGAGACTGAACAACATTTACTGACACTGTTGCAGTTGGACACATATCTGCCGTTTTTCTTCCAAGACTACCAAGGCGTATCTCCTGGAATTAGTGGTGCCCGATTTCTAATCTTAATTGGTCCGCAGATACTTGCACTGGTGTTCGCAAGTGACTTTGCGGCCCGTGGAGGTATATATGTAAGTGCAAAAGGCGTTTTGATAAGTAGTGTGCTAAGAAACAGCGCAGATGATACCCATGGTATTCGGTCAAGTCGTTGCCTCGATAAGTCTCTCACTGCTGATATTCAAAGGCATGGAACCGCATGCTCCTGCTGCTTCTTGGGCACCGCCATTAACATTTATCGGGCTCGGGATTGGAGCGGGAGTTTCCATGCCTTTCACCGCCATTCAAGCAGTATTCGTAGACCCTCAAGATCCAAGAGTCGCTCTCGCAAATGGGGTGGTGAACTTCTTTGGTCAATTTGGAGCGGCAATAGGCGTCCAGATAGCCCAAGTCACCTTTCTATCATCTGGCGGCACTTCAAATGTTCGTGTTGCTGTACAGCACGCCATGTATGTTGCGTTGATCGCGGCTCTAGTGGCTCTGCTTGCGGCCGTTCACATGGAACGAAGAAGGCTTAAGATCGAGGAAGTCTTTGAGGTAAAACCCAGCGGACCACTTCCGGAAAGTCAGTTGGATCTCACCCATGCTGATGTGGAGCAACAAATCTTCCAATCCTCGGCACTGGAAAGCCAGGCTTCGTTGATTTCACTTCGAACCGCGTTGACGGGAGTCGATATAGTGCCCGCACCTTTCAATGGGTACGCACATGAGCTGCAGAAGATGCCGTCTCGTCACCTCAAACTACGCGCTGTACCATCTGCTAGAAGCGAGCTTCGCGTTACGGAAAAAGCGAAAGTTCAGCACTCATCAGTTGAAGTGGATGGCAGCCTAGGAATGATGTCGACATGGGATGGAACAAAGAATCAGACATGTCCAAGGTTTCAAACGCCGGGAAGGGATTATCAGTGGCGGAATGAGGTCCAATGTTATGTTGACGAGCATGTAAGGTTTCAAGATGCTGATCATGGCTACTCGATGGTATAGTCGATATTGGAGAGCTTATTTGATTGTAAAAGGAACTGAGTAAGTACTGTCTTGTTCAAATGGCCTTTGAAGAGCGGGGGTATGGTTTCAACGTTGAATCTGTGGGAGCATTGTCGTAATGAGTCTCCGGGTTTGGGATCTGCAAGGAAGGGAACTTTAGTATGTACGCATCTCAGGTTGATGATTAGCCTTACATTACAGCAACTGACAGTCATGTAGTAGCTCCTGTCCTCAAACCGATACCAGTAAGAAACCAGTCCTCTAATCCGACTTTTGCGAGTTCTCTGGTCAGATCACTCATGCTCTCAAGCTCATAGAGACTATCCCTTGGAGTTAGCTTCGTATTTTGGTAGGTACTGTCAGCTTTGACGCTCAGTGCTTGCCATCGTAACTCCTTTAGCTCTTGAATGAAGAGATCGACATGCTCCGAAGTGCCCTCGACAACGATTACTCCAGGATAGCCAGGCTTGCTGTACCCAGCCAGCGAAAGAGAGTTCGACCTATCTCGTATGAATTTACGCTTCTGAGTACTCAGAAGATGGTGGGTCCAAATAAGGACTATCTTAATTTCGTCATGCTTGCTGCTTGGCACGCGAAGGGTATCAATTGAGTTGTCTGCGTTTGGATTTGACGGTTCTCTATAGTCATCTAATGAAGTTCGAAAATTTGTAACTATCTCGTCAATGGATTCGTTTCCTGGTTCAATTTGGGTGATGATTCTGTGAAGATAATCTCGCAAGTTGCGGCGGTCTACATTGTCTATCGAGCCATCGAATTCCAAGTGTACATTGGGCTTTTGCTGGGATGGATATTCATTCGGTAGTTCGAAAACGAGTGAAATTGTTTCTAGTATCATCTATCAGCTTCTCGTCATCGAATTATTTTATGCGTACTCAAAACTCACATACGATCTAATCGCAGTTCAAAAGAAAGATGCTCCATTGGATTCGTCTCCTCCGGCTTCACTGGTCCAGTGTACTCATCAACGAACATCGATTGAATGAGGTGCAATTCAGTAAGCTGCCTCTGTCGATTGCTTTCATCCATGTTGACATTCGCTACAATCTACCATGAACATTTCGTCTTCTCCACGTTATCGTACCGCTACATTACTCATGACGGGAGTCGGCGCCGCGCCGCGGCACAGTGATCCTCGATTCGGAACATCTTCGGAATTTCAGCTCGATCTCACTTCAAGATCGATCCACCTGGAACTTATAGCTAAGGTAAGCCTCTTCTTCAGGTATCTCTTGCACCTGAATTTTGCCGTTGGCACAATTTTCTCTCTTTCAATATGTGCAGGTAGTGCTGGACTCTACCACTTCTCTTCCAATCAAGTCCGATTCGATCCTGATGTCGCTCCTTCATCGCTTCCCGAGGCTCTCGACCAGAGCATCGCCACTTCAGATTGCTCGATGCTCATTGAGTACTTCGACCCAATGGCAGCAAAATAGAGGTCTTGCAATAGAGACAAAAAGTTCTCCCGCAACAAAGAATGCGACAGGGTCAAAGGGTCCCACGGCTATCGTATTCATGAATATGGGTGGCCCATCAACGACTGCCGAAGTTGGTGATTTTTTGAGCCGTCTGTTCGTACGTGATAAAGGCAACTTCGATTAGGAAAGAGATTGATTATTGACTATTCATTCTACAGGCCGATGGCGATCTCATTCCACTTGGTCGTTTACAGTCCTACATTGGCCCTCTAATCTCCCGACGACGCACTCCGAAGATACAGAAGCAGTATGCTGAAATTGGTGGCGGATCACCAATTCGTCGATGGAGCGAATATCAATCATCTGAAATGTGTAAAATCCTCGACCAAATTTCTCCAGAGACCGCTCCACACAAACCCTACGTCGCATTTAGGTATGCAAACCCGTTGACAGAGCATATGTACGAGCAGCTCTTGAAAGACGGCTTTGGAGGTGGAAAGGGGGGGAGAGCAGTGGCATTCACACAGTATCCACAATACAGCTGCAGTACAACGGGCTCAAGTCTCAATGAACTATGGAAGTGGCGCAACCGATTAGAAGGTTCTCGTGCGGGTATTAACCCTGAGTCTGGTGATGCAGGAAGCATAAAATGGAGTGTCATTGATCGGTGGCCGGTCCATCCTGGTCTTGTCGAAGCTTTCGCACAGAACATCGAGAAAACTCTACAAGAGTATCCAGTTGAAAGACGAGACAGGGTAGTATTGCTCTTTTCAGCACATAGCTTGCCGATGAGTGTGGTCAACAGAGGTGATCCCTATCCGGCTGAAGTTGCTGCAACAGTGCATGCTGTTATGCATCGCATTGGAATGGTGCATCCATATCGACTTGTCTGGCAGTCTCAGGTTGGACCATCAGCATGGCTTGGGGCACAGACCGCAGACGTGGTCAAGGAATATGTCAGGAAGGGCCAAAAAGATATCATTCTCATTCCGATTGCATTCACCTCGGATCACATTGAGACACTATTCGAACTGGACAAAGAGATCATTGGAGAAACTGGTCTGGACACTGTGAAGAGAGTGGAGAGCTTGAACGGAAATCCAGTTTTCATCAAGGCCCTAGCAGATATTGCCAAAGACCATCTGGAGAAGAACATAGCATGCAGTCCACAGATGCTTCTCAGATGTCCAGGATGTTCGAGTGAAAGGTGCCTCGAGCAGAAAAAGTTCTTTGCCGCTCAGCAGGCGCACCTGTAAACATAGAACCGAACAATTCAACAACCACTTTTATACAGATTTGATTCCAAAGCCCTTCAATTTTCTTACTTACATATACGCGCCTGCGTGAAGATCATTTCAGCTTCCGAATTGGTAATCGGAGGTAAAAGGAGTTTCAAGCTAGACCTCGGCGTTAAGCAATTGTAACCTTAAACTGCTGCCTTGCATCGTCGCCGCTATCACTTTTATCATGCTAATTGAACAATATAAAAGGAGGAGCTGCCGCGGCAAAGACTTTTGGGAGCTTATTTTCCACCTGAGGCTGTTTTTTCAACAGAGAAATATACTCGAATTCAACGAACACGAGTAAGCTGAGCATCCAAGGGTCTAACCAGCACGGCTAAGATCGAAACTCAAAAGGCCGAAAGGCCGACTAGCACGACATTCTTAACAACAAGAGCGTAAGCAGCGGAAAGCCTTCCATGAGTGTGATCTGATAAGATTACAAGATCGAAACTTTTCTACTGTCAGCCCCAATTGCAAACTCGCCGGGTTTTACGACCGATTTCGATATCTTCGAATTTCCTCGCTTCACATGGCGACCTTAAAGGGTTTGCTGAGGAAACTCACTTTGAATCAAGCCGACCTCAGCGGTACGGGCTTCAGCAGAGCGGTCGAAGGAGCGCTCTTTCCAAAGACAAATCCGGCAATTGATGGTGATGATTGTTTGCACGACTGTGAAAACTGCACAATCAAATATCCCGCAAAGTTCAGCATCGACGAAACTGAACATCTATTTGGCGAAGTAAAAGGTTGGAGCAGGCATCTCATTGTGGCTACTGGCAAGACGGACTGGGTTCGCGATGTTGCAGACGAAAAAGGCAGTATCATGGAAGCAATATCAGAGAGCAAGATCAGACCCAATAATGGCCGAATGATGCTCTCAGCATCGAACATACCCGTTCCCGAGAACCCAGAGGTCGAAGCCTCGACAAAAGTTCTTTTGCTTCCGTCTTTCGTCTGGATAGAAAACGTCACGCCTGGCAACGTCCCTGTCCTGATTTCTCACGTTGTTAATACCGCTCCGACGAACACCACACCTTTAATCCATGGAGAGCCGCCTTCCCTACTCGATTCCTCTATTTCGACGCCCTTCCCTTCCGATCTCCCTCTAAAAATCTCAGAGTGCCCACACAACTACCTCATTCTGCTCTGCAGCCAAAAGACGCGCGACGCACGTTGCGGACAATCGGCACCGTTACTTAGAAGAGAGTTCGAACGGCAATTGAGACCACTGGGCCTGTATCGAGACTTACATGACGACCGACCGGGCGGTGTAGGAGTCTATTTCATTAGTCACGTCGGCGGACACAAGTTTTCGGCGAACTGTATGATCTATCGGCGTGTTGGAGCAACGGGAGTACAAACTCGGTCAAAAGAAGAAAAGAAGCTGCCTCCGAAAGAGAACAGTGAGCAGGACAAACGCAGTAGTGATGATGATAATGATGATGAGAAGAGCAGTGAGGCGATTAGAGAGGCAGCGCAGTGTATATGGCTTGCACGGGTACGACCCGAGGACTGTGAGAACATCGTAAGGTATACTGTATTACAGGGAAAGGTGGTGAAACCTGAGAGACAACTGAGAGGAGGATTCGACAGATCGAAGCAACTCGTTAGTTGGTGAGATGTAACTTTCAGAACTATATCGCTTTTGACGTTCAACGCCCATGACGGCTTGCAGCGGTAGAGGAAGCTGCTCTGTATCATCTCGTCTTTAGTAAGGAGTACTAGAACTTAGACGAAAATTGTAGACTAGAAAGACCGCAGCGGCTGGATAGAACTGGCATCAAAAGAAACTATTGCGAGCCAGGGTTCAGCTGGTACATATCAGGTCGAGGAGAATTTCTCAGTCTGCCCAACCAGTGCCCTACAGGGCAAAATGATTTCCGAGAATGGCTGGAATGCAAACTCTACCAAATACAGGTCGATATGCGCGGGCCAAGACGAAGGAAGGCTTGACGCCCTAAATTTAGAGCATCCTGTGAGAGAAAATGGTGCGGTAGAATGCGGGCAGTTGTACGACAGATGCGCCCAGGAACCAAACTCCAAGAACCCAATTCAGAACAGAGCACCATTGGTTAGCAAACTGAAAGCTTTCCATTAAATATGACGCTCTCCAACGGCCAGAAAGGGGCTATTGTGGCTGCGAAGGCGAACATCTCGGCGCAGGGCCAGGCTTTTTTCGATCACCACGAGCCAGGGCGCAAGGGGATCGTTCAGTGTTTCCGGCTAGCGTCGCGCGTCCACTGAAAAAGTGCATTGATGGTAGCTACACGTACGAGGATACCACGCAAACCTCAAATCTCGTGCAACCTCAGCCGTGCTGTGTTCTTCTGCTATGCCTGCACCCTTTCTACTCTTTCTCCTCAACTAGCACACCTCCGTTCTCCCCGTCGCTGGGAGACAGTCCCGCTCCATCCGACTCCCTTTTGACCCTTCAGCTGTCTTCCATCAATCCCGGTCTGACCGCCCTACACCTCGGACTAAATGGGTCTGGATTCATCACGCCGAAGCGCCACGCTTGCTGGCATTCCGCTCAGTTACATCTCTCTGGTCACAGTGCGTTATCATCAACCTCTTCATAAGATGCCTGCTCACCCCGCACCAGCTTGCCATCCAAAATGCCGCACTCATCTTGGTATGCTGTCCGCAATATCCTCCTCATCAAGACAGTCGTTGATGTCTCTACCACTCAGGTCATGCATTACTCTCGTATTATGCCTCTCGTTAACGGCCACCGATATTTTACCTCCACTGCCGTATTGCTCAACGAAGTCTTGAAGCTAGCAATTGCCCTGGCAGTCGCGCTTCAAGATGCACGAACTTCCCTAGGCGCCAGCACACCCTTCCATACAATTGCGAAATCGGTATACGGTCAAGTCTTCTCCAGCGATAGTTGGAAGCTTGCGATCCCAGCAGCGTTGTACACTCTCCAGAACTCTCTGCAATATATCGCCGTTAGCAACTTAGATGCGGCAACATTCCAAGTCACTTACCAGCTGAAAATCCTCACCACCGCCATCTTCAGCGTCACCATGCTGAAGCGAACATTAACAGCGAAGAAGTGGTTGTCACTGGTTCTTCTGATGGTCGGTGTTGCAGTAGTACAAATTCCCACTGGTTCCGGCGGATCCGACCATTCCAAAGCTGCCCGTGCGGAGGATGTTGCGACCATGAATCGATCCCTAGGACTGCTCGCCGTGATCATCGCATGCGCGATCTCTGGTCTTGCTGGCGTCTACTTCGAGAAAGTTCTCAAAGACAGCACCCAAGTCACGCTTTGGGTCCGAAACGTTCAATTGTCCTTCTACTCGCTCTTCCCGGCTCTCTTTATCGGCGTCATATTCAAAGATGGTGCAGAGATTGCGAAGGATGGCTTTTTCAGTGGCTACAACTGGGTTGTATGGACCGCCATCATCTTCCAGGCTTGTGGAGGCTTGCTCGTTGCCTTAGTGGTCAACTATGCCGACAATATCGCCAAAAACTTCGCGACAAGCATTAGCATCATCATCAGCTTCGTGGTCAGCGTATGGTTGTTTGATTTCACCATCAGCATAAACGTAAGTCACTTCAAACGGCTTCACATATGACACTAACTAATGTAACTAGTTCTTGCTCGGAATGGTTATCGTTCTGTATGCTACCTACCTGTACAGCAGCCCTGACCGAAGACCCGCGCCAATGCCGCTTGATTCACCCATAGAAGAAAGACGAAAGCTTATGGATGAAGAGCGTGGCGTCAGGGAGGACGATCAATCTTCTAAATTACAGGATCTCTCGCAAGAGAAGATTGGCTAGCATCCTTCATGTCCTAAGCGATTTGCATGGATAATGGCGTTCAAGAGCATTCGGTATAGGACGGTCGAACATTCAAACTCTCATAGGTTACTGCAACATTCTACATCATGTTGGTATGCTTTTCCAAGCGTTCACGGTCATAGAATCCTGCCTGGGTTGGCAAGATTCGGAGTCCTGAATAGGCACACTCGACAAAACTGTAGAGCATAAACATGGAATATGGTGCACTTGGGGAATTCAATGGCGTGGACACAGCTTACACCGCGCCTAGGAGCAGGCGTTTAAAACTTTGAAGAATAAATAATAGTCGATGGCTTGGTTTTAGCGACGGTTGAGGAATCGTGCATCTAAAGGCGTTTCCAACTTGAAGTTGAGGATACAAATTTCGATTGCGAGCTTTTGAATCTCTTCCTTCAACAATCACCAACAAATATCCTATTCACTTCAAAAAATTCATTTCATTAATTCTCAGGTTTGCATTCACGCCCTTACATCTTGATAACATCCTGATTTACTTGTACGGTACACATTTGAAATGAGCAGCTCCGTATTTGAACTTCTAGATGACATTGGTCGCACCACAGCAACGATGGACGCAAGCACGCAATACCACGACGTGGACCTACTGCTGGAAGATCAGTTGTGCCTTGCTCCTCACGGTTATAGCATAGATCCTGATCATAACTACGACCTTGATGCTTATGAAGATGCGCTCTCATCATCACTCTGTTCGCTCAACGCAACGTAAGGTGAGATTGGTGAATACGACTGACCGCTTTGATAGTTGAAGAATCATTCTATGACCAAGACGATCGAACCAAACAAGCAGCAAGGGGGGAGGCTCGCCTCACTCTGCCTCCGCAGATCTCAAGCGTGATGCAAGAGTCTGACGGACTCAGAATTCCTCAGAATTTTACCAATCGGTCTGATGCAACTCCCCAAGGTTAGTCTCGTTCGAATAACTCAGTATTGATTTCACTGTGGCCTATACTGACTGAACCAGCAATTCGTGGTTCCGTCAATGGCCTTGATCACTGTGAGACTTTTCCATATGATCAACGAAAGCACTCTAGCTAACGATATGCAGCTCAATACACACGCAGCCAAACTCAGCGACAGCATCTACCACTACAACTTGGTCTCTCCTCAAGTCCAGCATTTGGTGCTGGCCAACGAAAGTTTGATATCAGAGCACAGGATCGTGAAATTTCACAAGGACAAAGGCACAACTTAACTGGAAAGCACTCTTCTACAACATTGATACCATTTCAGCCTCCATATCCGGTTCAAAACACTGAGGAATCCAACGTGAGCTCATCCACACCACGATACATTCAGGGAATACAGATCATTTCAGTGCGGGCGCTTCCTGACCGTTTTCGATCCGTATTTCATTTTCCGAACTTCAACGCCGTTCAATCAAAGTCTTTCGATACAGTATTCCGTACGAACAACAACTTCGTTCTCTCCGCACCAACTGGCAGTGGTAAAACAGCAATATTCGAACTCGCAATATGTCGATTGATTCACACTTTTCCCAGTGGACAATTCAAGATCGTCTATCAAGCTCCGACAAAGAGTCTCTGTGGAGAAAGGCAAAGAGATTGGGATTCAAAGTTCGCCACCTTTGATATGAAATGTGCCGAGCTCACTGGCGATACGGAGCAGTCGCAAATGAAAAATGTTCAGAACGCATCCATCATTATCGCTACTCCCGAGAAATGGGACAGCGTGACACGAAAATGGAAAGATCACGCAAAACTCATGCAGCTCGTCAAACTATTCCTCATCGATGAGGTTCATGTTCTCAAGGAACAACGAGGTGCAACATTGGAGGCAGTTGTGTCTCGAATGAAATCGGTCGGGTCTAACGTTCGTTTCATAGCCATGTCAGCTACAGTTCCAAACTCAGAGGATATTGCAGAATGGTTGGGAAGGGACCCGATGAACCAGGACTCGCCTGCGAACCAAGAACGATTTGGCGAAGAGTTTCGCCCTGTTCTTCTGCAGAAACATGTTTGCGGCTATCGATCAACCAGCAACGACTGGGCACTGAACAGAGTACTTGACAATAAGCTACCAGAAATCATCACCAAATACTCTCAGAAGAAGCCAATCATGGTGTTCTGCTGCACACGTAAAGACACGGCATGCACTGCGCGAACTCTCGCAGCGTGGTGGTCAGAAAAGACCGCGCGGGAGAGATACTGGGAAGCTCCGCTGCGTGAGATACAGGTTTCCGACCAGAATCTAAAAGGTTGTGTTGCCTCTGCGGTTGCTTTTCATCATGCCGGCCTTGAACAGAAGGACCGCGAAGCAGTTGAAGATGGATTTCTCAAAGGCAATATCAACGTAATATGCTGCACATCAACACTTGCAGTAGGAGTCAACTTACCTTGTCATTTCGTCATTGTCAAAAACACCGTTACGTACGGAGACAAAGGCCTTCGGGAATACTCTGATCTTGAAATCATGCAAATGGTAGGCCGCGCTGGCAGACCACAGTTCGATAAGAGCGCAGTTGCCGTGATCATGACTCGTCAAGAGAAAACCAAACACTACGAACTTATGGTTTCCGGTCAAGAAATTCTAGAAAGTCGACTTCATCGGAATTTGATAGAGCATCTGAATGCAGAGATCGGGCTAGGCACTATCAAAGATCTATCGACAGCTAGAAAATGGTTGAGAGGAACTTTTCTTTTCGTGCGAATGCAGCGCAACCCCGAGCATTATCGACTTGACGGTGAAAGTCACGGTGATATGGATCAACATCTGGAACAAATTTGTCGTCGAGATATCTCCCTATTGCAGAACTACAAGCTTATCGACGGGGATGATCATTTCAAGTCAACCGAGTACGGAGATGCCATGGCGCGGTACTGCATACAGTTCGAAACCGCGAAGAGCTTTTTGAATCTACCACCAAAAGCAAAGCCTTCCGAGATTCTCTCCGCTATTTCTCAGGCGGTAGAGTTCAAAGATATCAGATTTCGACCTGGAGAAAAGCAGGCGTACAGAGATCTAAACAAATCACCAATGATAAAGTTTCCCATACCTATCAATCTTGACAATACGGCTCACAAAGTTTCTCTCGTCATACAATCTCAGCTAGGAGCTGTAGACCTTCCAATCGAGGAGAGCAAACAGACTAGCAAAGGACAGTTCTTAGTGGATGTCAACATTGTGTTTCAGCACGTTCATCGCCTGATACGTTGTATCATTGACTTCCTTTTATGTTCTGACGACTCCATTGCTCTTCGAAATGCACTTATGCTTTGTCGGAGCCTGGGCGGTAGATGTTGGGATGACTCACCACTAGCCATGAGACAAGTCGAAGCGATTGGACCAGCTGCTGTGCGAAAGCTTGTCAATGCGAATATCCGAAGCGTGGAGCAGTTGGCCAATTCTGCAGCGCATAAGATTGAGATGACGCTTGGAAGACATCCACCTTTCGGAATGCAGACGCTGCAGAAACTGAAGAATTTTCCTATACTCAGGGTGGATATCACGATCATAGGCAGACCGATCATCAATGCTGGACAAGGTGCGACAGTAACCGTCAAAGCCGACATTGGTTTCATGAATGAGAAACCTCCAGAAGCTTATCGACAAAGTCCGATCTATCTCATCTTTTTGGCAGAAACATCCAATGGCCAGAAGGTACATTTTGCACGCATCAGTGCAAGAAAGGTTGGAAATGGAAGAGACATGAAGTTTGCGGTTACTTTGATCAATGCGTCGCAGTCAATCATCTGTCACGTCATGTGTGAAGATTTAGCTGGTACAATGAAGTCAGCATCAGTAAAGCCTTCTGGTATTCCTTCAGTAGCTTGGCCAACGACTGTTCAGAGCAGTGTAGAGAGGTTACATACCCGGACGCAGGATATTCCTGGCTCTGTTGAAGGAAGAGAGCTCGACAGCCCAGATTTGAGAACAGACCGTGACATAAGTGAGGACTTTGGAGTAGATAGTCTCCAAGACGATGACTTGTTGCAAGCAGCACAGGGAATGGATGGCTCGGAGTTCCAACACATTGACAGCATCCTCGAAGACGAAACGGTAGAAATGAAGCAGACTACTACCGCGAACTCAGGAAGAAAACGACAGCAGGCTACGTCCGAGCCACATCGATTCTCGTCGGATAGCTGGCAGCCCGTACGCTTACGGAACGGCAACTGGGCTTGCAATCACATTTGTAAGGATAAGAGTCGTTGTAAACATTCTTGCTGTGGAAATGGTCTAGCAAAGCCACCAAAGCCACCAAAGGACAGTAGCAAATCAGTACTCGAAAATAACAAGAGCAGGAAAGGGCAAAATCAATGGAATACCAAGGCGAATAGTCTTTTGCATGGCCAGACTGAACTGATCCCATCATCAATCAAGAAGGATCGAATGTTCTCTAAGCCTTCTCCCGAGGGCCTGCAGCAGATTGACTTGACCCAAAGATCGAAAGCCTTTGCGAAATCAAGGCAGAAATGTCGCGCGAAGGAGCTCAAAGCACTGGAGCATTTGCACTCGATAGTTCAGCACGGCAAGACACCATCGAAAATCAGCCTGCCAAGAGTTGGAACAGCAAACAAAGTTACTATAATTGGTGGCTCTAAAAATGATTTGCGATCACAGTATGCGCACGGAGCAAACGTTCTGCCACTGGAAAATCGTGATTGGAGGCCCCGTATGTCACCTTCCCCATGCAGTCAGCCAAAGCTGAAACATGAGACGACTTCGAATGTCGCTGGCCATTATACATTTGATTTTGAAGGAAGTGATTCCGTGATTGAAGATGTAATGGTAGGATTGGCGGATTCTCAAGCCCTAAGGTCTGATCCTACGGTCGTTCAGTACGAGGCGGATTCGAGACACGAGCTTGTTAGGATTAACGAGGGAATGGATGACGATGCAGAGCTATATGACGCCCCAGCAATTCTGCCAAGCGACCAGCCTTCCGATACCGATACACCTCCAACGGGAGTGCCTGACCGCTTGAAGCCATTCTCTGTATCCCCGGATGCCAAAGGAATCAAAGAAGCCGCCAGCGCGAGTGACCTCCTTCTGCCAACAACCGTCCAGAAGCGCAAGGCTAACGTTCAAGAGCTGCTCAACACGGATGGGAAAAAGAACAGATTCTTCGACTATACTGAGAAGAATGATGACAGCTTTAAAGACACGGTGAAGAAACTACAATTTGCTGAACAACGCAAATTTGCTGGTAATCTGGCGGATGACCAAACCAGTGCGAAAGAAGCAATTGATCCATGGATTCTACAAGAGTTCGGGAAATATGTTGACTTTGTGTAAGAGGCCGAGCAGCTTACGATGCTTGGTAGCTTAAAGCTCCATAACTGAAGAGCATTTCAATTGTGGGTAAAGAGAGTTCATGGGATGAGTTGTGAAAATACCTCGCAGCCTTGTACGGTAGATTATAGCTGCGAAAAGTGTTATCAAGAGACATAGGTAGCTTCGATCACTCCTTGCAATCTTAGCTGACAGAATAGCCTCACTTCAAGTGTTGATAGACTTTGTGAAGAACATCGCGAAGTGCTCAAGTTTCACCACGTCCTTGCACCAACCCCTTCCCCGTCCACTAGAAGAGAAGAAACATTTTCTCCACACAGGAACAGCTCAGCGTAAAGCTGAATACCACCAGTTCGTTAGGCGCTACTCACTTATTGAGTTGACACTGCATGTACGCTGGCAACTTGCAGGCAAAGTGGCGTTCGACCGGAAGCCTTTTTTGAGCGAATCCGGCATCGGCGTGTTCGTCGAGTGGCAAAAAGATCGAGAACTTCACCCCTTTCTTCAAAGCCGGATTGATATCACTCGAACCCTGTTTTTCCACGTTCTACAATTGCAAGTTCCCATAAATGAATGGGCTGCGCCCCTCGAAGACGTACTTTCAGCAACTCTCTTCTCAATACCGTAGCCAATCGAAGCCGGCATTTCCCCAACTGTCGCAACTCAAATTCAGGTTTTTCTCAGTCAATAATGGAAAACCGCTTCCTTCAATGCTCACTAGCTCTCATTATTCTCTCATGTTTAGTATCACTTTCTACGATCTCCGTCGATCTATTTG
>Ga0335072_10001561_pt1 | contig 37081 bp, 24 predicted proteins | sample Lox_Sample_21_FD_206725 | JGI IMG/M metagenome (GOLD analysis project Ga0335072, IMG submission 206725) | Soil microbial communities from Loxahatchee National Wildlife Refuge, Florida, United States - Lox_Sample_2.1 | ecosystem: Environmental > Terrestrial > Soil > Wetlands | place: USA... | reverse complement strand
TCGCCATACCAACCGGTAGTTCCGCAAACGGTATTCACGCCGAGTTCCGCGAGGCGCTGAAGATTCGAGGGCGCCGACGCCGGAGTTGTGAACTCGATAGCTACCCTTGCGCCGTGCAGCGATTCGCCCGAGAGCGTCGCAATATTTCCACGGGAGAATTTCGCGGAAACCGCAAAATCATAGTCCGGAGCCAACTGTTCCACGAGTCGCCCCATCTTCCCGCAGCCAATAATCGCTAAGGGAACACTCATGACGCGGCCTCTCCGTTAGTCAGCAACTGCTGAACCATCCGCTTGTAAATCGCCACGGCTTCGCGCAATTCCCTTTTATCGATGCGCTCTTCCGAAGTGTGCGCGACATGAATGCTTCCCGGCCCCAGCAAGAAGGGTTTGCCCCAGGTGCCGTCGAAAGTGGGAATGTCGGTAGTGAATGCCACAACGGTTGTGGGCAGTCCTTGGACCGAGCCAAGATGCACCGCCGGGCAATAGAACACTTCGCGCGCTTCCACGCCGTTCTTCTCCGCGGCGCGGGCCACCGCGGCCCGCAAAATTTCGCTGTCGCCCACCAGACGAAACATAATTTCTGCGCTGGCTTGATCGGCCACGACATTCGGCGCGTGCCCGCCATGAATGGTGCCGACATTTAGCGTGGACTGCCCGAGAACGGTATCGCTGGGCAAAGGGATTTCCCGTATGCTCTGCAGCGCATCGAGCAAAGAGTGAATCGCAGAATGCCCCAATTCCGGGTAAGCCGAATGCGCCAGCTTGCCGCGTGCGATCAACTCGTAACGCAACGCGCCTTTGGAACCAAGCGCCAGGCGGTTCTGCGTGGGCTCGCCATTAATCAAAAAGCGCGAGCCCCGCGGCGAAGCCGCCGCCGCTTTTGCGCCCGCACTGTCTCTTTCTTCACCCACCACAAAGAGCAAGGCAAAATTGCGCGTGCCTTCGGCCAACAGCGATTCCGCAGCGGCGATCATGGCCGCGATGATTCCCTTAGCATCGCAGCTGCCGCGCCCGCAAATGTAGGCGCTGTCTTCGCTGGAACCAAAAAACGGGGGCACCGTGTCCATGTGCGTCGACAAGGTGACCGCCGGCTCGCCGAAAGTCAGCAGCACATTTTCGCGCCCCGGAGCAGCGTGCATGCGCTCCAGTTGACCGCGGTATTGCGTGGCCAGACCGCAAAGATGCGCGAACAGATAGTCCACGACGGGTTTTTCTGCACCGGTGGTCGAATCCAAATCGACCAACGCGCGTGTTAGAGCAAAACAGTCCATAGTTTCTCGCCTTGGAGATATTTGAGGGCAAGCGGGACGAAAGGAGGGCCTCCGCGATAAGCGAAGGTGGCTGCCTCTCGATAGCGCTCCATCCCGGAACCGATTCCGCGGATGACAGTGAGCCGGCCTTAGACCGGAACCCCAACCACAGCCGCATTAGCACGCGTTGCAGTTTCGGCGACGATCAGCGCTGCGCTGACCTGGCTCCTAAGCCGGACCCCTTTCGCCAAGCGCCCGATGCTAATCGGGAAAACGCGCTGGGCTACTCATGGCCGCCGCACCTCTACCAAGGTCTTTCCAACTTAGAAGAAAATGCCGAAGGTGTCAACGCGCGAATTTCCCGAATTTTGCGCGATGTTTGAGAAATGGCGGGAGAACCGCCGGCCGCGTAAATCCGCCGCTACAATTGCATTCCTGAAGAGCTCCCGATGTAGCGGCGGGTTTATCCCGCCGGGCTCTGGCACAACGCGAGAAGCGTCCCTACAAAAGGAAAAGGCTCCGGGGAGCTGAGCCACCGGAGCCTTATGCCTTCACTCCAAAGCTGGGATTCGCGGTTAGCCAAAAAACGGCGACGTAAAGCCGCCGTCACACCACGAAGCTAGAATTCGTAACGAAGTGCGAACTGCACGATGCGCGGATTGGTCAAAGTTCCGCTGTAGTTGCCAAAGTTGGCGGAGTTGCCGTTGGCCAAACTACCACCCACATAGCCGTTGGTGGATTGCACGTTGAAGCGAACGGAGTTGGTCACGTTGAATACCTCGAAGCGGAACTGCAGGCTCTGGCTTTCGGCCCAAGGCATAATCCAGCGTTTGGCGAGACCAAGATCCAAACCAAAGAAGCCGGGACCACGAAGATTGTTGCGGTCACCGGTTTGCCCCGGATACGCGTAGCCAAAGTCCAGATAGGCATTGGCTCCGTTGGCGAACAGGTTCGGAGCCGTGTTGCCGACGCCGTTGTTGTTCGGGCCGGTGTAGTAAGTGCCGGTGCTCACGGGCTGCACCTGATCTGCGTGGCCTTCGAGCTGATAGTTCGTCGGATATTGTCCGCCGTTGTCCACGGTGACCGGGAACCCGCTGGTGACGCGGAACAACCCAGACAATTGCCAGCCGCCAACTAAGGCGTTACCGACTTTATTCATGTCATGGCCGATCCACTGTCCCTGCCCAACCGGGATTTCCCAAATGAAGTTGGTGTTGAACTGGTGACGCAGGTCGTAATCCGACGCTGCGCGGCCTGCGCTGGGATCCCAGGAATTGATGATCGGGCCGCCGAGACCTCCCCAAGCGCCCACGCGCTCCGCATCCGAAGAAATATCAATGGTTTTTCCATAGGTGTAGTTAAAGTCGAATTGAATGCCATGGGTCATCTTGTGCTGCAGGGTGATTTCCATGGCATTGTAGTTCGCATTGGTGATCGTGCGCAGTGCGTAGAGAGAGGAGTATTGGGGGCTGTAGAAGACGTTGGGGCCGGTGTAGCCGCCGAGCGTGTAGAAGTAGTCGTTCGTACCGGTCGCGCTGGGAACACCACCGGTATCCATCTCATAAATGGAGAGCGACTCGTTCAAGCTGTTTGCGCAGAGCAAGTCGTAAGCGAGCACCACCGGGCTCATGGTGGCATTGGCAGCGCCAGCGGTGCCGGGATTCACGCAGGTACCGTACGGGCTCATCGCGCCGATCGCGTAAGGCTGGCCCGGAGCGGCAGGCTGGGTGATGTCGGTCCAATACTTCTGCACATTCGCCGGAACTAGACTTGGATTCTGGATGATTTGGTTTGTGGTCACACCGTTGCGGTAAAGCTTGGCCATCGCGGTGGCCGCCGCGAAGTAATCCATTCCCGCGGCCTTGTCGTAGGGATCCAATGGCATGGCCAAGTCGTCCTGCACCAGCAAGCGGTGCGAGAGCCGGCCCACGTAAGCGGCGGTGAGCGTGAACCCGGACTTCAATTCCCGCTGGTACGACAGGTCTAGCGTGTACGAGTAAGGCGTCTTGATGTGATTATCCAAGCCCCACGCGATGGCTTCGCTTCCGGGCGCTGGGTTGGCAGGATAAGTCTGTGGGTAACTCACGGGCGGTGAGGGAGTGAGAATTGGCGCACCGCAATTGTCGGTTGTCGGAATCACATTCAAGCTGGTGACCCGTGGTGTGCACGGCGCGGTCTCCGAGGCGGCCGCGTTCGGGATCAATGTAGACAAGCCGAAAGCGCCGTTCTGGTCGAAGGTGTCGAGCAAGCCTTCGCCAATGCGGTCATAGACGATGCCAAAACCGGCACGGACGCTGCTCTTGCCCGCACCGCCGAAAATGTTACCCAGGATGCCGGAATCGTAGCCGGGAGACCACGCGAGTGCAACGCGCGGCCCCAGATTCTTGAAGTCCCATCCATAGTAGCCTTCGGTACCGCCGTTCGCGGGACCGGAGAAGTTGTATTGCACCAGCGGCGCGTCGATCGACGGAATTCCATTGTTCATGCCCTGTCCGCGATTGTTGAACCACGTGTTCAGGCTCTCCGTCGGCGTCACTTCCAGTCCATTGGTTTCCCACGGCGGCGAAAATAACGAATAGCGCAAGCCGAAGGTGGCGGTCAGATTCGGCGTCATCTTCCAGGTGTCTTGCGCGTACATTTCATAGCCGTCCTCGGCAAAGTGCCGGACCACCGGTGCGCCTTGCGCCAGTGTGCTGCCGTCACGGTTGTAGTTGTATTGGGCGTTGACTTCCACGTCCATGCCCAACAGTGCAGTCACCGCGTTGTCGTAGTTGGTGCCGAAACCCTCGAAGTTCACGGCCGGATAGTTGTAGTTTTCCGGGTCCAGCGGCGAAGCGGTACGGCCGGCCAATCCCGAAGTGTTGAGCCACTGCGCGTTCATGAAGCCGCTGCTGAAAGAACTCGTGGTGCTGCTGGTGGGGTTACGAATCAGGGAAATCTGGAAGCCAAACTGCAAACTGTGCCTGCCTTTGGTCCAGGTTAAATCGTCCCACCAACTATTAATCGGCCGCTGAAACTCGCTGGAATAGTTGTAACCCTGGTCGATACCGCGGATGCCATTCCAAGCCGAGTCGGTGTTGCCAATCGTGCCGACGCTCTCACGCACATAACCATAGCGCAGGTTATTCACGATGCTGTTGGTGAGGACCGCGGAATAGTTGGCGATCAATCCTTTATTGTAGTTAACCATGCTGGTTTCGGGGCCATTTACGCCAAGCCCTGTGTATTGCGACGGAAGGAACGCCGCATTGGCCAGATTTTCGTTGGCTAACGCTCCGGTCAAGGACACGCGCTGCTTGCCGTCCTGGGTAATGTTGTAATCCATTTTGGCGATGTACCAGTTCTTGACATTGCTGGTAGGCGCTGCGAAGCGGTAACCGGCGGTGTTGTATCCATCGCCTTGGGTGAAATCGTTGGGCAGTGGATACTTGCTAAAGTACGAAACCATTGCAGCATCGGGACCAATGGGGCCGGTGTAGCCGGGAAGAACGCCCGTATTGTATTGAGGGTTGGTAAATCCATTCTGGTCCATGGCCGTCAGTTGCTGCGGAGAAAGGGCGTAAGCGCCTGCTGGCGCGGTGTAACTCGCTCCGCTCAAACCCTGCACCGTGTTTCCCGGGCACGCCGTGGGATCCTGGCAAACGTACTCCACCACGCCATCGCGCAAAGATGCCGTGGGCACAATGCGCAGTACGCTTTGCTGTTCCACATCGCGGTAGGCTTCATAGTTCAGGAAAAAGAACAGCCGGTCCTTTTTGATCGGCCCGCCCACCGAACCGCCAAAAATGTTGCGATTCAAAAATTGTGGCGTATTGGGCTGTCCGCTCTGCAGCTGCGACTGCTTCAGGAAGTAGTCGTTGGCGCTGAAGTAAGAGTTGCGGTTATATTCGTAGGCGGAACCATGAAACGCGTTGGTGCCGCTCTTGGTGACCAAGGCGACCTGCGCGCCGCCAGCGCTTCCTTCATCGGCTTCGGCGTTGCTGGTGGTCACGCGAAATTCTTCCACGGAATCCAGGGTCACCGGCAAGACCGATTGAAACGCATATCCGCCCTTCGGGTTCACCGGAATACCGTCGAGCGTTACGTTACTCTGGTCGCTGCGCGCGCCGTTGACCGCACCGCTGCGCGTATCGGTGTTGGTGTCAATTGACGGATTGTCGCCGGTGTAGACCACGCCGGCTTGCAGCGACAGCAGGTCGCCCACGTTGCGGCTTTCCAGCGGAAGTTGCTTAACCTGGTTTTCACCGAAGGCGACGCCCAAGGAAGCGTCGGTGGTATTGATGGTCTCGCCGATGGCAGACACCTCCACGGTCTCGGTAGTGGAGCCCACCTGAAGCATAACGTTGAGCGTCGAAGGATTGTTCACCAGCAGCTCAATGTTTCTCTGCTCGTATTTACGGAATCCCGGCGCGGTCACCGTCAGGGAATACGTGCCCGGCGGCAACGATGGAAATTCATAAGCTCCGGTTGACGAAGCCGTGACGGTGCGTTGCAGGTTTTGTCCCGGCTCCACCAAGGTTGCAGTCGCGCCGGCGATCACCGCCCCGGATTTATCCGTGATCGTGCCGCGCAAAGAAGTCGTGCCGATTTGCGCCCACGCGCTAGAAACAAACAAAAAGGAAAAAACAAAAAATAGAATAAAGAAATACTTCGAGGTACAAGTCCGCATCAATCCCCCCTCCAACACAGCGAATGGTCTTGCACCAGCGTGAACTGGTAGTTTCTAAGATGGATTGAAAATCAGCGGATGCCGATTCCCCGACAGGAACTCCACCCGAAGACCAACTCGCGCCCCTAGATTGAAAACGTTTCAGAAGATTCTGCTCTTTTTGTCGGCAAAGTCAAGCCGAGCAGCTGAATCTCGTCACAGAAAAAACCTATTCATCCCATAAACAGGATTAATGATCGAAAATTCGGAAGGAGAAAAAATGCTAGAGCTCGAGCGGCTTTAACGGAACGTGCTGCGAGGCAACCAGCAATTCCCCGGCAAACGCCGCTTCAGCCGGCCGCCGACCCAACGCTTCCTCGGCGGAAAGCCGCGCCAGATCCGGATTGTTGTTTTCCTCGGAAATGTGCGCCAACACCAGATACCGCGCGTGCGAATCGAATCCATCGGGATCGGACAGAAATTCGCTGACGGCGTGATTCGACAAATGACCGGTGCGCGAAAGCACCCGCTGCTTCACCACCCACGGGTACGGCCCGACTTTCAACATGTCCAGGTCGTGGTTGGACTCCAGGATCATACAATCGGTCTCGCGCAGGTGCACTTTCACCAACTCCGGCATGTACCCGAGGTCGGTGCAAATGGCCACCTTGGTGCCGTTGGTGCGAAAGGTGAATCCGATGGGGTCAGCGGCATCGTGAGGAATGGCGAACGCGTGCACATCGATATCGCCAATCGCAAAACGTTGTCCCGCTTGAATCGATTCAGCGCGCAGCAGTCGCTTGCGAAAAGTATCCGGCAAAATGCGTTGCAATGCGTCCAGCGTCGGCTCGGTCACGTACAGCGGAGCCTTCCACATGCCCAACATTTGCGGCAAGCCATTGCAGTGGTCGGTGTGTTCGTGGGTGATCAGAACCGCGTCAAGATGGTCAATGTCTCTGCCTACCGCCGCCAGTCGCGCCAGCGTTTCGCGTTTTCCCAAACCTGCGTCAACAAGGATGCGGGTGCGTTCGGTTTCGAGCAGTGTCAAATTGCCCGAACTGCCGGACGCGAGGATGGAAACACGTAACCCGATTTGAATTTCTCCCCAGGAAGATGCAATTGCCGTAAATCCATCAAAATAATGGCAGAGGGGGAAGAACGCGTCAACGGTTTCGCAGCAAGCGTTGTGAATTTCTTCATCAGCCCGCATTATTGCGCGGGATCGGAAGCGGGCTCTTGCACTCCCATTTGCGCCATCATGGCCTCTTCCGCCTGGCGTACTTGCCAGTACGCTTGCAGAAATTGCGTATTCAGCGCGCGCGCCTTTATGAATCTTTGCCGGAAGGCTAGCGAATCAGCGTGAGACTTGAAGGAGAGTTGGTCGCTGTGCCAGGTGTACGCACCCTCTTTTGCAAGCGCGAACTGGTAGAGATCCATGGTGGCCTGCAGCCACGCGTGTTCCTTTATGGAAATGGCTTTGCACGCCGCCAGGGTTGAGGGCAATGTGGCTTCGTACTCCCCCAGAAACTTTCGCTTTTCCTCGGCGCTGGCATCCACCGCGGCCACATAATCCTTCATCCTGGCAAACACCGGCTGCCAATCGGCGTACTCATCCGCGACCGCCAGTCGCGTATGCAGTTGATCGATCATGGCCTGGATCGTGGCCGCGTCGCGAAACGATTCCGGCGTGTACAGTGGCTTTGCCGTTTCGTCCAAGCCAGAAATCGCCGCGACATATTGTTCATTCCGTGCCTGCACATCCTTCAGTAAGGAACGTGTCGCGGAATCCCACTTCGTGGCAGGCAGTGCGGGCACGTTCGGTGCCGGCGCTTTGGTTTCGTCGCTGTAACGGCGAATCGTGGCCTTATCGATGCCCTTTAGGCGCGGCTGCGAAGGAAACGTCATGGTTACCAGCGTCACTAGCGAAGACAGAGTGAGGATGACCAAGCCCAGCACCGGGCCCCGCGGCTTCAGGTCGCGAATCTTGCAGAAAAGCAGTACTGCCGCTGCAGCCACCACGATGGCGCCGGCGAAACGAAGCAGGAAATAACCGGAATTTGCGAGCGTTAGTTCCCCTTCGCTGCGCACCATCGCGAAGTAATTCAACACGCAGAACAGCAAGCCCGACGACACCAGCGACATCGCGATCAACAGCTGGTGCGCGGATGAAGCCGAATCTGCAGAAGCAGAGGCGCGCTTTACCCCAGGCACAGCCGACCCGAATGCCGCGCCGCACCACGGACAATCCGTGAATCCATCCGGAATCACCTTGGAACATTGCTTACAGTTCATCATGCGCAGAGGTTCAGATGGAACATTCTAACAAAGGGTTGGAATCTTTGGAGTCCGGGATCGCTTCTTCAGCAAGCCAGGCGTGCCCGATCGACCGTAAACCCGTTGATCGGTCCCAGCACCGTGGTGGCAATCCGCTGCGGCTGGAAAAATTCCTGCGCCAGCGCCTGCACCTGTTCGCGTGTGACCGCCTCAATTGAGCTCAGAATTTCATCGAGCGACGAGAAGCGATGGAAGTACAGTTCTTGCCGCGCCAGGTTGGACATACGCGAACTGGTGGATTCGAGCGACAGCATGAGCGAACCCTTCAGGTGATTCTTGGCGCGCAGCAACTCTTCTTCCGTGACTGGGGATTCCTTCATGGCGCGAAATTCCGCTATGGTTAAGTCCAAAACTTGCCCAATGGTTTCTTTCGCGGTTCCCGCGTACACGCTCAGCATCCCGGTATCCGAATAGGGAGTCAGTTCGCTGAACACCGCGTAGGCCAAGCCCTGTTTCTCGCGAATGTTTTGGAACAAACGCGAAGACATGCCGCCGCCCAGAAGATTGTTCAGCACCGCAATCCCAAAGCGCCGTTCGTGCGCGATGGGCAACGAAGGCACACCTACGCACAGGTGCACCTGTTCCAGATCGCGCTTGCTTTCCAAATGAATGGGCGCCGCGGTCGTGGGCACGGGATCTTCTTCGTTGGTCAGCAACGGCTTCAGGTGGCCAAATTCCTTCTCTACCAGGTCCAACACCTGCTGGTGCGTAATATTCCCTGCCGCTGTGACCACGATGTGATCCGGTGCAAACCAATTCTGGAAGCGCTTCAGCAGCGCATCCCGATCGAAATTCCGCACCGTCTCCGGAGTGCCCAGAATCGGACGTCCCAAGGAATGGTCGGGCCAGAAGCCGCGGGTAAACAGGTCGTGCAACAGGTATTCGGGGTTGTCGAGATCCATCTTGATCTCTTCCAGCACCACCTGGCGTTCTTTCTTTACGTCGGCGTTGTTAAGCTTCGGGCGCAGCACCAAATCGGCCAGCACATCGAAGGCGATCGGCAAATGCTCGTCGAGCACTTTGGCATTGAAGCAAATCTGTTCTTTGGAGGTGAAAGCGTCGAGCATGCCGCCGACCGAATCCATTTCGCGGGCGATATCTTCGGCGGTGCGGCGCTCTGTGCCCTTGAACACCATGTGCTCCAGGAAATGAGCCAAACCGTTTTCCGAGCGCACCTCGCGGCGGGAACCGTTGCGGACCCAGATCCCTACGGAGACAGAACGAACGTTCTGCATGGTCTCGGTAATGACCACCAGGCCGTTCGGAAGTGCATGACGATGGATATCACGCGCATTAGAGACCATACGCTATTCTTGCATACGTCGGACGGTGTGGCGATAGGGAGTCGTGCCTAGGCCCGCATAAACACTAACAGCATAGATTTCAGCCACTTACGGCCACATTGCGTACTTTCACTCAGCTTCCTTCCCCTAGTGCATGGCCTGCGCCCGAACATAAGAAGAAGGTGAGAGAATATTCACACGAGGTTGCAGCCTCCATGGAGTTGTTGGGCAAAAGCAAAGAGGAGTTGGGCGCCTTCTTCACGGCGCTTGGGGAACCAGCCTATCGCGGGGCGCAGCTGTACCACGCCCTTTACGCGGAACATAACCTCAGCGTCGCCAGCATGAGCAATTTGCCTGCCGCACTGCGAAGCAAGTTAGCTGCCGAAGCTAAAATCACGTTGCCCACCGTGAAGCAGAAATACTCTTCCGCGGATGGTTCGGTGCGCTACTTATTCGGCCTGCCTGCGCCCGAAGAGCATGGGCGCATGAAAAGCGCGGCCGTGGAAGCGGTGTTCATGCCGAGTGAAGGCAGGCAAACCATTTGCATCTCGACCCAGGCGGGTTGCGCGGTGGACTGTCAGTTTTGCCTGACGGCGCAGTTGGGGCTGATTCGCAACCTGACCCCAGGCGAAATTGTGGCCCAGGTGTTGCTCCCACTGATCGAGAGGGATGGCACTGCCGGGGAAAATGGATACACCGGCACCGCAGCGTCGGGCGAAAGCAAACTGGCGGCGCGGACCAACGTGGTGTTGATGGGCCAAGGCGAGCCGCTGCTCAATTTTGAAAATGTATTCGCGGCGCTGCGCATTTTGCTGGATCCGCATGGGCTCGGGCTGTCGCCCAAACACGTGACGCTATCGACCAGTGGCGTGGTTCCGGGGATCGATCGCATGGCCAAAGAAGCAGTGCGACCGAAGCTGGCCATTTCGCTCAACGCCTCGAATGATGAGCAACGCAACACGTTGATGCCCATCAACAAGAAATATCCGCTGAAGGAACTGATTGCCGCTTGCCGGCGCTATCCCCTGCGGAATTGGGAGCACATCACGTTCGAGTACGTCATGCTGGGCGGAGTAAACGATGCGCCCGAAGATGCGCGGCGCGTGGTGAAATTGCTCGCTCCGCTGAAACGCGTGAAGGTGAATCTGATTCCGTGGAATCCCGGGGAGTTGCCGTTCGAGGAATCCAAGGAGGGCAGCCTCGAAGAGTTTCGCCGTATTTTGACGGATCGCGGCGTTCCGGCGTTTGTGCGCTATTCGCGCGGGCGCGACGTGATGGCTGCCTGTGGCCAATTGGCCTTGCTCGAAGTGCAACCTTCCCCGCTGCCGATTCTGCCCTAATCGCAGCGCTGTAGCACAGGCTTGAGTTTGTGGCCTTTCCTGAGGCCGGGCTCTGGCCGAAGGAACTCAACCGCCGTTTCAGCGAAAATCGTTCCTTACCCAAGCAAACGGCCCACGCTTACGAACCGCGCACACCAATCACGCTCATCATCCGGCCGGACACCGCGCCTTCTTTGCGGTAGCTGAAAAATAGCTCGCGCTGGCAGCCTGTACACAAATTGCTGGAATGAATGTTTTGCGCTCGCAAACCCGCGGCCAGCAATTGCGCGCGATTCGTCTTCCATAAATCCAGATGGACATTCTTTGGCGGTGGCTGATGCCCCGGCGGTTTCATGTTGAGCCACTGCAGCGGATTGGGCTCGTCGCCGGTACGCGCTTCGTCGAAAAATTCCGCGGCATCTGGAAATTGTGCGGTAAATTTCACCACAAAATCCGCGGACACTTCGTAGCAGCATGGGCCAATCGACGGACCGATGGCCGCGAGCAAATCCGCGGGCTTGCTCCCAAATTCCATTTGCATGCGCCCCACTGTTTTTTGCGCAATGCGCCCCAAGCTGCCGCGCCAACCGGCATGAATCGCGGCTACGGCGCGCTTTTTCGGATCGACCAGCAAAATCGGCACGCAATCCGCGGTTTGCGCGCCCAGCAGCAGCCCGGGCGTGTTCGTTGTCGACGCATCACCTTTGCAGGGCCCGACTGGGGCAGCGGAGAACGAGTGAACTAAATCCGAATGGATTTGGCGCAGAGGTGCCAGCGTGAACTCCTGCGCGTCAATCGCTTTTTGCAAGGCGCGGCGGTTCGCCAGCACATTTTCTTTTGCGTCCCATTCTGTGAAGCTCAGATTGAGCACCTTACTACCATCGAGCGTGCTCGAGCCACCGACGCGCGTGCTGAATCCGTGCGCCAGCCAGGGCAACTTCGTAAATGGAATGAGCTGTAGCACCTTCAGGCCGCCAGCTTTCTGCAGCCGCCAGGGTGCGGAAATACCACTTCGCGTGGCTGCGGCCTGCGCCGGTTGACGATTCCGATTCCTTCCCGGTGATGTTTTCCGGCGACGCACAATCTCAACAGTATAATCGCAAGAGTTGGCCATTCAGAAACCGCCGCGCTTAAGTCCCAAAACGCGGCCTCGTGGGAGAGTCATGATCGTCGGCATGGGCATCGACATCGCGGAAGTAAAGCGCATTGGCGCCGTGATTGAGTCGCAGAAGGAGCGCTTTCTGCGGCGCGTGTTCACCCTGGACGAAGTAGCGTATTGCGAGCAGTTCAAGAACCGCTACGAACGCTATGCTGGACGCTTCGCGGTGAAAGAAGCGGCGATGAAGGCTCTCGGCACGGGCTGGAGCCGCGGCGTGCGTTGGGTCGATCTGGAAGTAGTGCGCCAGCGCGGGGGACGACCTACGCTGGCGCTGAGAGGCGAAGCCAAGAAAATTGCCGAGGCTCTCGGCGTGAAAAATATCGCGGTAAGCATCACCCACACCGCAGAGCAAGCCATCGCCCAGGTTATCTTCGAAGGTTAGCCTTTCCTCGCGTGCGCTTTCGGCTCTCTTCGTGCGCCTTTTCGGCGCGCTTTTGTACGCGGGCCGCTCCCTCGATGCACAGAAGCTCAATTTCAGATCTCCACGCGGCTCGAGTAAGACCCGTCGTCCTGAGGAGCGTTCTTGCCTGCTCCCGCAGGCAAGAAGACGAAGGATCTCAATCGATCCTCGTCTCCGAATCATCCAACGCGCGCGCTCTTTACGTTGCGATCCTTGGGCCCAAACACCGGCTCTCAGGATGACAATGTTGCTTTTATGTATGTACAGACAACCGCAACGTAAAGCCGCTGCAACAGCAGCCGTTCACTTCACCAGTAAAAACGGACCCAGCGCGAGGGCGTCCACTCCCGCGCAATAGAAACTGCGCACCGCGCCGCGGGGATCGGTGACCAAAGGTTCGCCGAAGAGGTTGAAGGACGTATTCACCAAAATCGGCGCGGGGGCGGATTCGCCAAATTTATGCAGCAGCTTCCAGAAGAGCGGATTTTCGCTTTGCTCTACGGTGTGCACCCGCACCGCATTGCCATGGAACGCGAATCGGTCGAGCCCGGCCACCGGATGGCGCAGCGTGGCCAGCGATGCCATAAAGCGGCAGTTTGGCGAAGCGTCAAAATAATCGGCGGCGCGTTCCGCCGGGACGGAAAGTGCGAACGGATGAAATCCTTCACGATGCTTGATGAACTGATTCACGTTCTCCACGACATATTCGGAAAAAGGAGAAGCCAGTAAGCTGCGATTGCCCAGCGCGCGATGACCAAATTCCGAACGTCCCTGGCACCAGGCCACAATTTTGTCGCGCAGCAGCAAGCTAACGGCTTCTTCGACGGTTTGCTCTTCGCCCGAAAGGTATCGATAAGTGATTTTGCAATTGTCAAGCACCGCTTTGATTTCCTGTGAACTCGTGTGCATGCCCAGCGCCAGATTGCGCAGGGGCGTTCGCCCCGAACGCCCCAGTATTTTCTTGCGCGACAGATACGCCGCACCCAGCGCCGTCCCGGCATTGCCAGAAACCGGCTGGACATACACGTGATTGAAAGAGCTGCGCGTCTCGAGCGCTCTCACCAGAAACACGTTCAGGAAAACGCCTCCCGCCACGCACAAGGAATGCGTTCCAGTCTCCGCCTGCATATTGGCTACAAGTTGCAGCACCAGTTCTTCCAGGTAATCCTGCGCGCTGCGGGCCAGATTGGCGCGCACTACTGGATTGGGTGCATGCCCGCGCGAGGAAAGTCCCAATTCCCGATAAAGTGCCGGTACGAAAAGGCCGCGATGGTCGGGTCCGGGCTCGAAATATCTGCGGTTCAGCACCGGCAGGCCATTCGTCTTCCAAGTGAACAATTTGCGAAAGACCGGCAAAAATTCGGGCAAGCCATCCTTGCTCAGCCATTGAATTTTGTGTTCGTCGCGATGCGGGCGCAGGCCCGCAAGTTCCGTCACTCGCGAATAAAACCAGCCGAACGAGTCCGGAAATTTCAGCGAATGCAGCGGGCGGATTTCGTCGCCATCGCCTTCGAGAATCATGCCCGCCAGCGAATTTGCGCCTTCATCCAAAGAAAGAATCAACGCGTGATCGTAACCAGAGCTGTAATACGCGCTGGCCGCATGACAGAGATGATGTTCGAAATGCACGGGGCGAGGGCCGCCGATCAACAAGCCGAGTAGCTGCTGCTCCAGCGTTGAACGCACCGGCCGTTTGCGGCGCCGGCCCGATCGCGCCGAACCGCTGGATCGTTCCGAAAGGGCGATGGCGCGGCAATCGGAAATTTTCAAGTGATTCTCGTGCAAACAGCGTTCCAGCGCCAACCGTGGCACGTCCGGTGAATCCTGCCGGCTCAGCTTTTCTTCTTCGATCGCGAACAAAACGGAGTGCTCATCGATGAGCGCGACCGCCGAACTACGACCCAATGTGGAGATGCCAAGTATGTGCATGGGCGAGATTAGAGCGTTGCCTCCACAGGAACCAGCCATGTTTTTATTGGCATGCCGAGCAGCTCCTTGCCGTCCACTTGCGTGACGCTAACCGTTCGCCACTGATTATGCGGCAAGACCTCGGGGATACGCACGGAAAGATAGTTGCCGGAAAGCGCAGGAGTCTGCGCAGGATCGTCTTTGAGATCGCGGTGCAAGGTCAAAACGCGTAAGCTTCGGCCAATTTGCGAACTGCGAAACTGCGCGGCCTTGGCGTCGCCCAAAGCGCGCAATTCCCGTGCCCGGCGTTTGATCGCGCCGCCGGGCAGATGGCCGGAAAGCGCCGCAGCTCGCGTGCCGGGACGAAGCGAATAAGAAAACACGTGGAGGTACGTGAATGGTCGCTCCGCAATAAAGCGCACCGTTGTGGCATGCTCTTCTTCCGTCTCACCAGGAAAGCCGGTGATCACGTCGGCACCGATGCCCGCATGGGGAAGGGCTTCGTAAATCAATTCCACCCGGCGGGCATAATGCTCCGCGCGATACCAACGATGCATCGCCGCAAGAACGCGGTTGCTGGCCGATTGCAGCGGCATGTGGAAATGCGGGGCGATGCGTTCATTTTGCGCAAACAGCTCAATGAGATCCTGGGTGACGTCCAGCGGCTCAATGGAGCTGATGCGCAAGCGCTCGACACCGGTTTCATCCAAAATGCGCCGGAGTAAATGCAGGAATTCCACCCGCGGCGTCAAATCGCGACCGTAGGTCCCCAAATTGATCCCGCTGAGGACGATTTCGCGAAAGCCGGAATCCACCAGTCGCTGAATCTCCGCCAAAACCGTGGCGACCGGTAGGCTCCGCGACTTACCGCGCACGAACGGAATCACACAAAAGGAGCAACGTGAGTTGCAACCATCCTGAATCTTCAGCGTCGGCCGAGTGTGATTCCCTTCTCCGCCAAGTACCGGAGCAACCAGCACATTGGAAACACCAAAAATGTCGCCAGTGAGAATCGGCGCGGCATGATATGGCACAGGATCCTCTCGCGCTGGCGCCCCCGTGGCTGCCGCAATCGTTTTTAGCAAGCTCGGAATTTCCGGCTTGTGCGAATTCCCTACGACCTGCGTGACGCCGGGCAAAGCCGCGATCTCTTCCGGCGCCCGCTGCGCGTAGCAACCGGTGACGATGATGCGCGTGCCCGGATGGGCCGCATGGATCTTGCGGATCGCATCCCGCGCCTGGGCGTCCGCCGCAGCGGTCACCGTGCAGGTATTCAGGACCACAAAGTCCGCGGAATCCGCTCCGCCGGCGGCGACACATCCTTGCGCGCGCAATTGCCGTTCGATCGCCGCGCCGTCCGCCTGCGTGGCACGGCAGCCGAATTGTTCGATATAAAACGTGGTCACTCGCCGGCTCCGAAATTCTATTTAAGCATACTGTTACGCTATCTTCCGCCCCAGGCATCTTTACGCAGATAAGGTCGGCTTATACAATCGCATCATCCCATATGCATGCCACCCGACGGACTACTCCCACATCGCTGCTCGACCCCAAACTCTCCGTGGTTATGCCGGTGTACAACGAAAAGGACACCATTTTCGAGATTCTGCGCCGCGTGCTGGAATCCGACGTGCGCAAAGAAGTTGTCGTTGTGGATGATTGCTCCAAAGACGGGACGCGCGAAATCCTGCAGGAAATGGCCAACCGCCAATCCGACGGCGAGGCACAGGCGCCCGCACTCGACGGCGGCGATGCCGTGCCGCTCAAAGATATTCGTTTCTTTTTTCAAGCGCAGAATCAAGGCAAGGGCGCGGCGCTGCGGCGCGGATTTGCAGTAGCTACCGGCGACATCGTTTTGGTGCAGGACGCCGACCTGGAATACGATCCCCGCGATTATCCCAAGCTGCTCGAACCCATCCTGGATGGCCGCGCCGATGTGGTCTTCGGCTCGCGTTTTCTGGGTGGACCACAGCGCGTCCACTATTTCCGGCACTACGTCGCCAACAAATTCCTTACGCTGCTTTCCGACATCTGCACCAACCTGAAGTTGACAGACATGGAGACCTGCTACAAAGTGTTCCGCCGCGAAGTGCTGCGGGAAATTAACATCAAGTCGAATCGATTTGGATTTGAGCCGGAAATTACCGCAAAAATATCCAAGGGAAATTGGCGCGTGTACGAAGTGCCGATCAGCTACGCCGGGCGCACCTACGAAGAAGGAAAGAAAATCACCTGGAAAGACGGGGTCCAGGCGCTGTGGTGCATCATCCGCTACCAAATCGGCGACTAGCGCACAGTTAAGATTCTTCGCTGCGCTCGGGATGATACGCTTGCTAAAGGCAAAACGCGGGCTCGCCGACTCGCTCTGGGCGATCTAAAGTTCGGCCACTACATCGGCCTTCGGCCCAAAATCCGGGTCTCGGGGTGCCAGTGGCTTAGTAGACTTGCGAGATAACGGTTGTGGAATCGTCCCGGTAAAACGCATTAGTTCCGCTTAGGCTTGCGAAGCCAGGCGGCGCTGGAAGGTCAGCAGGATTAGGTCCGCGCGGCGTCGCACCCCGAACTTATTCAGCAAGTTCGACACGTGAAACTTCACAGTGCGTTCGGCGATATTCAACTTGCTGGCAATCTCTTTGTTGGACAAATTCTCCAGCAGCGAATCCAGTACTTCCTGCTCGCGGCGACTCAAATTGGTCACCGCGTCGGTCTTCAAGCGGCGGCCCTGGCTGCTGAGAATGGAATCCACGAAGCCGGAAAGCACGGAGCGCGGCACCCAGAAGCCGCCATTGGACACCAGGGGCAGCGCGCGGGCCAACTGGTCGCGTGCTTCGGCGTAAGAAAGGATGCCCTTTACCCCCAGGCGGAGCAGGGAGAAGCTGATGGCGTCGCTGACGGAATCGCCCACGACGATCAGACGCGCCTCGGGATAGCGTTCCAGAATATTGGTCAACAACGCTCCCGTAGCCTGGCGGGCGGCATGCGCATCAATCACATAGACCTGGGCCTTGGGTGGTTCCAGACTGCGCAGGTCCGGCGCCAGGGTCGATTCCAGCTGCTTGGGAATGACCTTAAAATGGGGAGCTTTCGAGAGCAGACGTTCAAATTCGCTGAGCACCAGAGGGTGCGGCGAGAGCAAGCAAACTGTAAGTTTAGAGGACATGCGTTTAGTAGCCACGGTACTCACTGTACTTGAGGGTAGTGAAACCTAATCAAAGGGGCAAGGACCACGCGCACTAATGTTCACGAATTGTTACTGACAGATAGGGCGTGTTTTCAGAGTCTTGCGTGTTCCAATGAGGTACTATCCGGCGCCATTCACTGCGCGTTTCGGGGAGGCCAATGGATTCGATTCGCGCTGAAAAGCCACGTAAAATAAGGTAAATACGGCCTGTCTGCGGGGCTGGCTTGCGCACCCCTAGAAGGATCAGGGAACAAGGCGGAATGAGGAATCTAAGGGAATCCGAGAAGGCTCTTCGCGAGCTGCTGACCCAACGCATCCTGGTGCTGGATGGCGCCATGGGTACGATGCTGCAGCAGCGCAACCTGACCGCCACGGATTTTGGGGGGCCGGCGCTGGAAGGCTGCAATGAGAATCTGGTGCGCACACGGCCCGACGTTGTACTGGATATTCACAGGAAGTATTTCGAAGCCGGGGCGGACATTGTCGAGACGAACAGCTTCGGCGCAACGCCGTTGGTGCTTGGGGAATATGGGCTCCAAGCCGACTCTCATGAACTGAATCGCCGCGCGGCCGAATTGGCGCGCCAAGCCGCGCAGGAATTTTCGACGCCGGGCAGACCGCGCTTCGTCGCCGGCTCCCTGGGCCCTACGACAAAAGCGATCACCGTGACCGGTGGCGTGACCTTCAGCGGTTTGCTCGATTCGTATTACGTACAAGCGAAAGGATTGGTGGAGGGCGGCGCGGACTTGCTGTTAGTAGAAACTTGCCAGGACACACGCAACATTAAGGCCGCGACACTGGCGATCCACAAGCTGTCGCAAGAGTTGGGCGCGCCCATTCCCTTCATAATTTCGGTGACCATCGAGCCGATGGGCACGATGCTCGCCGGCCAAACCGTGGAAGCAATGTGGGCGTCGCTGCGACACACGCATCCCTTGGCGTTCGGTATGAATTGCGCCACAGGTCCGGAGTTCATGACCGACCACATCCGTACACTAAGCACGCTTACGGGCGAGTTTGTGTCGTGCTACCCGAATGCGGGCCTGCCGGACGAAGAAGGCAAATATCTGGAAACGCCAACGACGCTTTCGGCACAGCTGGAAAAATTCGTCAATCATAGCTGGCTGAATCTGGTGGGCGGCTGCTGCGGCACCACCGAAAAACACATCCGCGCCATTGCGCAAATGGTGGAAGGCAAAAAGCCGCGGATGCGTCCGGCGGAAGCGCATCGCGCGATCTACAGCGGAATCGAAACGATTGAGGCCGACGACCAAACCCGGCCGCTGCTGGTGGGCGAGCGTACCAACGTGATTGGCTCACGCTTGTTCAAGAACCTGGTGGCCGAAGAAAAGTGGGAAGAAGCTACGGAAATTGCGCGGCGGCAGGTGAAAGGTGGGGCGCACATTGTCGATGTCTGCCTGCAAAGCACGGAACGCGACGAGAAAAAAGATATTCCAGTTTTCTACGAAAAACTGATCCGTAAAATCAAAACGCCCATCATGATCGACACCACGGATCCCACCGCGGTGCAACTGGCGCTGACGTATTGCCAGGGCAAGTCGATCATCAATTCCATCAATCTGGAAGATGGCGAAGAAAAATTCGAAAAGGTCGTGCCCATCGCGCACGATTACGGCGCTGCGATTGTTGTGGGCTGCATCGACGAGGATCCGGTACAGGCACAGGCGTTTACCCGCGAGCGGAAACTGGCCATCGCCAAGCGCTCCTACGAACTGCTGACCACCAAATATGGGATTGCGCCGGAAGACATTGTGTTCGATCCGTTGGTTTTTCCCTGCGCTACAGGCGACGAAAACTATATCGGCGGCGCGTTGGAAACCATGGAAGGCATTCGCCTGATTAAACAGGCCCTGCCGGACACCCGCACGATTCTGGGGATTTCCAACGTGTCTTTCGGATTGCCACCGGGCGCGCGCGAAGTGGTCAATTCCGTCTTCCTTTATTATTGCACCAAGGCTGGGCTGGATCTGGCCATCGTCAATGCGGAAAAGCTGGAGCGCTTCCCCTCGATTCCGGAGCAGGAACGGCGGCTCGCGGAAGATCTGCTCTTTCAGCATGCTCCGAAAGAGGTTCCGGAAAATCATCCGAAAGCGGAACTGCTGCGCAACGTTCCCGCCGACTGGCGGCAGCAGAGCAAGGAACAAAAGGCCGCCATCAATCAATTCCACATCGCGGCGATCGCGGAACATTTCCGGACCGCAACCAAGAAAGAAAAGGCAAAGAAAGAAGACCAGCCATTGGATCAGCGCCTGGCCAACTACATCATCGAAGGGACGCGCGACGGCTTGGTGGAAGATCTCGAGCACAAGCGCGCCGAAGGTGCGGCGCCGCTGGACATCATTAATGGCCCGTTGATGAACGGGATGGCGGAAGTGGGGCGGCTGTTCAACGCGAATGAATTGATTGTCGCGGAAGTGCTGCAATCGGCGGAAGCGATGAAGGCGGCGGTGAACCACCTGGAGCAGTTTATGGAGAAGGCGGACACGGCCAAGCGTGGCAAAGTGATTTTGGCCACGGTGAAGGGCGATGTTCACGACATTGGGAAGAACCTGGTCGAAATTATTTTGAAGAACAACGGCTTCGACGTGGTGAATCTGGGCATCAAGGTGCCGCCGGAAGATTTGATCAAAGCCTATCAGTCGCACCAACCCGACGCCATCGGGCTTTCGGGCTTGCTGGTGAAGAGCGCGCAGCAGATGGTCATCACCGCCAACGATTTGAAGGATGCGGGGATTGGTGTGCCGCTGCTGGTGGGTGGAGCCGCGCTTAGCGCGAAATTCACGGAGCAGAAGATTGCACCGAGTTATGGCGGGGCGGTCTGCTACGCCAAGGATGCGATGACCGGTCTGCGGCTGATGAATGAACTAATGGACCCGGGGACGCGCGAGCGGGTGATTGCCGAGCACGTGGCCAACGGAAACGGCGTGACGGTAACCACGACCGTGAAGCTGGCGGAAAAGCCAGCGGTGCAACATTCGCCCAAAGTGCGCACTGATTTGCCGATTCCTTCGGTCGCTTCGCTGGAGCGCAAGGTTCGTCTGGTGCCGGACTTGCGCGAAGTGTGGAGCTACATCAACCCGTACATGCTCTACGGACGACACATGGGCTACCGCGGCAACTTCGAGAAGCAGTTGGCGGCACGCGAAACCAAGGCCGTGGAACTCTTCAATGAGATGGAAGAGGTGAAGAACGAGGCCGCGACATTCATGAAGGTGCGCGCGGTGTGGCAGTTTTTCGAGACGGAGTCCCAGGGAGAAGCGCTGCAACTGTTCGCGCCCGGAGAAAAAGAACCGCTGCATACCTGGCGCTTCAAGCGGCAGAAGACCGGCGACCAGTTGTGCCTGAGCGATTACGTGCTCGCTCCGCAGAATGGTAAGCGCGACCACATTGTCGTGTTCGTGGTGACCGCCGGCGAAGGCGTGCGCGAGCGCGCGGAGAAAGCCAAACACGAAGGCTACTACTTCAAATCGCACGGCCTCCAGGCGCTGGCGATTGAGAGCGCCGAAGCTTGCGCGGAATGGCTGCACCGGCGCATTCGCGAGGATTGGGGCTTCCCCGACCCGCCGGAAATGACCATGGCTCAGCGATTCACCTCGCGCTATCGCGGCAAGCGCTACAGCTTTGGCTACCCCGCCTGCCCGGACCTGGAGGACCAGACCGGTATTTGGAAGCTGCTGCGGCCGGAAGAAATTGGCGTGCAACTGACCGAGGGGTTCATGATGGACCCGGAAGCCAGCGTGAGTGCGTTGGTGTTCCAACACCCAGATTGCACCTATTTCACCGTGGGCGAAGCGGAAAGCGCGGCTTAAGAGCCGTGAGGTTTGGAGTGCAGCAGCCCAGTTCCCGCCGGTCACTAGCGGCAATCCACATCACAAATCGCTGAGCGCCAGCCCTGCTACCGCCAAGGACGACCCAGCTTAGAGTTGGAGGCCGCCCAGACGACGAAGCGACGGGGAACCTTCGTAGGCTTTGCCGGGAAGTATGGGAGTAGCCGCAAGTTTGCGCCTGGGGTAGGCTTACGCGAGAGGCGCCGCCCGCGTCTAAGAACCTAGCGCTTACCGTCTAAGAAGCCTGGGAGAGGTGGAACGTGAATCGTGGAATCCGAGTGTTTTTTGTGGTGGCCTTGTACGCATTACTGGGCGTCGGCGTCAGTTGGGCCCAGGATGACCCGGGTGCACCGCCGGCACAGCAGGCCCCGGGCGGACGCGGCGGGCAATGGCAGAACGGAGAGAGGCCCATCTTCGGGAAAATCACGGCGATTCACGATGGATCGCTGGAGATCACTAACCCCGAAGGGCAAGCCGTAACCGTGAAATTGACTCCCGAGACGGAATTCCGCAAGGACCGGCAGGCCGCAAAGATCTCGGATTTTAAAGTGGGCGACATGGTGGCCGTTCGTGGGGACAAAAACGCAGATAATAGCGTGACCGCCAAGATGGTAAACGCGCGCACGCAGGGAATGGGCGGACCGGGAGGTAGACCCGGTGGGGGCATGATGGCATCGCCCGGCACGTTGGGGAAGGATTATGTGGCCGGGGAAGTGAAGTCGCTCGATCCACCGAAAATGACCGTGCTGCGCACCGACGGCGTGACACAAACCCTGGAACTGAATGAGGAAACTTCGCTGCGCCGCGGCCGGGACAGCATCACCATGGCGGATATCAAGGTAGGCGATCACATCATGGCTCGCGGCGCCGCGCAAAACGATACGTTTGTGCCCCGCGGAGTGATGGTGATGAACGCCGAGCAATGGCAGCGCATGCAGCAGTGGCTGTCGCAAGCTCCCACGGGCCAGCAACCGCAAAGCGGCGGCGCGGCAAGCAAACCGAATGGCCCGGAGGCAACGGCCCCGAAACCCCAGGAGTAGCGCGTTGAAGAGATTCCTGCGCGGAGTCGTGGTGCTGCTTGGCATGGCGCTGATCTGCGCAGTGTTGTTTGTGTGCCTGGCCTTCGCGCAGGAACCACCGCTGGCCCGCGATACTCCTCCCCCTCCGCCGATCACCTCCTTCCAAATTTCCGGCACGGTGAAGAGCGGCAAAACGCCGCTACCCGGCGTCACTGTGACCGCCGCAAATACGCTGACCGGCAAGAAATTTAGTGCAGCCACCGCGCTGGATGGCTCATTTGTGATGAAGGGCCTGCCGCGTGGGCGCTACGTGGTGAAAGTAGAATTCATGGGATTCGCGACGCAGACCCAGGAAGTGGTGCTGAATCCCGAAAATCCCAGCGGCAAGGTGGACACGGCACTGGTGCTGGCTTCGCGGCAACAGGAACAAGAGGAAGCGAACCGGCAAAGCGCGGCAGCCACGGCCGGACGAGGATTCCAGAGTGTTTCTGTAGAGGGCGGATTCGGCAGCCTGGGCGACAACGGCAACGGGAATGGCAATGGGTCCGCGAGCGCAAACGATTTGTCGAGCTTGCCGATGAGCGGTGCGGGCGCGGACCTGGCCACGGAATCGGTGAGCGTGGCCGGGCAGCAAGGACGGAGCCAGGATTTTGGCGGCGGAAGCGACGAAGAAATGCAGCAGCGGATTCAGGAGTTCCGCGAACGGGCGGCACTGAACGGAGGCAATCAGTTCGGTCCGATGGGCCCGGGCGGACCGGGAGGGGGGCCAGGTGGCCCCGGCGGACCGGGTGGTGTTGGGCCAATCGCCATCGGGCGATTCGGGCGCAATTTCAATCTGAATCAGCCGCATGGATTTTTGTACGTGCAGGACGACAATGCGGGGCTGGACGCGCGGCCCTATTCGCTGAATGGTTTGCAAATTCCACAATCGGATTACAACCAACTGAAGGTCGGCGCCTTCATCGGGAGCCCGCTGAAGATTCCGGGACTGTTCGACTGGAGCAGCAGCACGTTTATTACCGGGGGATGGTATGCGGTGCGCGGCAGCACTCCCTACGACGCGCTCAGCACAGTGCCGACACAGGCGGAACGCGCGGGCGATTTTGCCGGGCTGACGCAAAATGGCGTGCCCATTACGATTTATGACCCGCAAACCGGCTTGCCGTTTCCGGACAACACCATTACACAAATCAATCCGGCCGCCGCGAACCTGTTGAAATATATTCCGCTGCCGAATATGCCGGGAACGCTGCAGAACTTTCAATACGTGGCGACCGACGAAAGCAACACGGACAACATCAGTTTCCGGCTGATTCACAATTTCATCAGCGGGGGAGGCTTGCCGTTTGGTCCTCCCGGTGGTGGCCTAGGAGGCGGAGGGATCGCGCGAAGTGGAGGACGCCGCGGCGGTCCGCGGAATAATTTGAATATCGGGTTCAATTTTACGCGCGCGAACAGCGCCATTGTGAATCCGTTCCCTTCCCTGGCAGGAACTACGGATACGCAGGGATGGAACGGCAACGCGCATTGGGTCTACGGCAAAGGACACGTGACCAATAATCTGGGATTCACTTACAACCATAATCGCACCTCGACCACGAACCTTTATTCGGGCGTGACGGATGTGAGCGGGAACGCCGGCATCACGACTCCGGTTCCTTCCGTTCCGTTCAACTGGGGCTTGCCCGCTCTTTCGTTCACTAGCTACACCGGATTCAACGATCCGACGCCGGCACGGGAATTGGATCAGACCTACACGATTTCCGACCAGATTGTCTGGAGCCACGGAAAACACAACTGGCGGTTCGGGGCAGATTACCGGCGCGTGCTGCAAGGGTTCCAATCGGCAGAAAGTTCGCAAGGGAGCTTTGTGTTCACGGGGTTCGCCACTTCGGAATATCTGCCGGGGAGCACGACCGCAGTTCCGGGAACGGGAAATGACTTTGCAGATTTTTTGCTGGGTTTGCCGCAACAGACGAGCGTGCAAGGCGGAACGAGCGCGTACCAGTTTCGCTCCAACCAGTTCGACGGCTATGCGCAGGATGATTGGCGTATTCTGCCGAAGTTGTCGTTGAATCTGGGCGTGCGTTACGAGTACGTCGGGCCTTTCACGGAAACGCAGAATCACATTGCCAACCTGGATGTGCATTTCATCCCCAACGACGTGCTGGGCTTGCTAGTGCTGCCGGGAGGATCGGGGCCATTTTTCGGAACTTATCCGGACTCGCTGGTTCGGCCGGACCGCAATAATTGGGCGCCGCGCATCGGAATTGCATGGAGGCCCAGCAAGAATTTCGTAATCCGCACGGGCTACGGAATCAACTACAACTTGTCGCAATACGGCACGTTCGTGCATGAATTTGCGTTTCAGCCGCCCTTTGCCACCACCGAGACCAATTCCGTGCCGGACGTCAGTAATCCTGCTGCCAGCCCACTGAGCTTGCAAAATGGATTTCCGGGCGGATTTTCGAGTGCGGTGACGAACAATTATGCGCTGGACCCGAACTACAAGCTGGGCTATGTGCAGATCTGGAATGTGGATATTCAGCGGCAATTGCCGGGGAATATGCAGCTCAACGTAGGTTATAACGGAGCGAAGGGAACGCACCTAGACACGCAACGAGCGCTGCTTCCGACCTGCGAAGCGAGTTCAAGTTGCACCCCCACGGAGGTGTCGGCGCCATTTATCTACGATTCCTCGGAAAGCAATTCGATTTTGAACGCAGCGACGGTGCGGATCCGGAAGAGGATGTCGCGAGGATTTGCGGTGAATGGCGTGTACGTGTTCTCGAAATCGATCGATGATGCCTCGTCGATCGGGGGCGGATCGGTAACGGTGATTCAGAATCCGTTCGATTTGCCAGCGGAACGCGCGCTGTCCGCTTTCGACCAGACGCATAGTTTTACAGGCAACTGGATTTACGATTTGCCGTTTGGGGATAACCGGCGGTTCTTTAATAAAGGCGCGATCTCGCACGTGATCGGGGGATGGCAGTGGAGTGGCGGATTTACGATTGCATCGGGACTGTATTACACGCCGCGGGTATTGGGGGCGACGGAAGATATCAACCGCGGCGTGACCGGAAGCATTCGCGCGAACGTGGTGTCGGGTGAACCGTTTGGCGTGTCGAATCCGACGACCAAGGAATGGTTCAACACCGCGGCGTTCTGCCAGACCGGCACGCCGGATTGCGTGGGGCCGACGGTGTATGGAGACGCGGGGCGAGACATTATTGAGGGGCCGTGGCAGTACACGTTTAATTCGGCAATTAATAAGACAATCACCATCCGTGAGTCGCGGTCGCTGGAATTGCGGCTATCGGCGACAAACATTTTCAATACTCCATATTTTTCAGGGATCAATACCACCGTGAATTCGTTGACGTTCGGGCAGGTGACGGGAGTGAGCAACATGAGGCGGATAACGATGGTCGTACGATTCCGCTTCTAAATGGAAGGTAATGAGATCAGAGGAATGCGTGGGACGGATCGATCGATGACCAAGCTGCTAAAGACTGGAAGGATGGGGATGGCGGTGCTGCTGGTGTGGGCGGCGGCGGGAAATTTGTTGGCGCAGCAAGGACAACAGACTCCAGCGCCGGCCGAGCCAGGACAAACGCAGCAACCCGCGCAAGGGCAGGCACAACAGCCGCGGCCGCAGGGCCCCAGACGCACGCCGGGCGTCGTGAAAGTGTCGACGGAAATTGTGCTGGTGAATGTGGTGGCGCGGGATAAGCACGGGAATGTCATCAAAGATTTGAAGAAGGACGACTTCACGGTACTCGAGGACGGGAAGAAACAGGACATCGCGAGCTTCGATTTTGAAAAAGTCGACGAAATGGTGATGGCCGGAGCGGCCGGCGAGACGGTGACCGGCACGGCGGAAAAAGGCGGCCTGCTGAATACGAAAGTACAGAAGAGCCTGGACGCTCGCGACCGGCGATTGATGCTGATGTTTTTCGATTTTTCGGCGATGGAGCCGGACGATATCGATCGCGCGGTGGACGCGGGCAAGAAGTACGTGCAAAAAATGATGCAACCCGCGGACCTGGTGGCGCTGATGTCGTTATCGAGCAACCTAAGCCTGGACCTGGATTTCACGGACGACAAGGACAAAATTCTGGCGAAACTGTCTTCGTATAACAACAGCGAGGGGCAGGGCTTCGAGAACGGGTCGGAAGGCAGCTCGGCAGGTGAGGCGGAAACCAGCGGGTCGTACACCCCGGACGATACGGACTACAACACGTTCAGCGCGGACCGAAAACTGTTGGCGCTGGAGTCGGTGATGTCGACCATGGGGAAGATTCCCCAGAAAAAAAGTTTGATCTACTTCAGCAATGGCATTACGCAATCGGGGATCGACAACCAGTCGGCACTGCGAGAAGCGACGGCAGCGGCGGTGCGCGCCAACGTTTCGATTTACCCGGTCGACGTGCGCGGGCTCTCGTCGTTCCCCCCAGGCGGGCAGGCGCAGGCGGCGAGCTTGCATGGACAGTCGGCGTATACCGGCGCATCGGTGCTGAACGATCTGAATGGGAATGATGCGTCGCAAGAAACGCTGTACACCTTAGCGGCGGATACTGGCGGTAAGGCGTTTATGGACACGAACGATTTGAGCGGCGTGTTCTCCGTGGTGCAGAAAGACACGTCGGCGTATTACGTATTGGGTTATACCAGCGGCAATCACTTGAAGGATGGCCGCTACCGCCGGTTGAAGGTGACGTTGAATCGTCCAGACGTGAAGCTGGAATATCGCGCGGGCTACTATGCGGACCGTGATTATCAGCACATGGGTTCGTCGGATCGCGAAACGCAGCTGGAAGACGAGTTGACCGCGGATCTACCGGATACGGATTTGCCGGTGTACGCGGGCGCGGCGTATTTCCGGCAGGATGATACGCATTATTATTTGGCGGTATCGCTGGTGATTCCAGGATCGCAGATTCCATTTGTGTCCGCGCAGGACAAGGACAAAGCAACTATCGACATTATCGGGCAGGTGCTGGAAGACGGGAAACTGCCGGTGGGGCGTTTGCGTGACACGGTGAAGCTGACCCTGGATAGTTCGCAGCAAGTGCGCCGGAAGAATGTGCAGTACAACACCGGCTTTGTGTTGGCGCCGGGAAATTATCATTTGAAATTTGTGGTACGGGAGAACAGCACCGGGCGTATGGGCTCGTTTGAAACCGATGTGCGCGTTCCGGATTTGCGGAAGGCCCCGTTGCGCATGAGCACGGTGGTGCTCAGCAGTCAGCGCGTACCGGCCACCGGGAAGAAGACCAAATTTCAGCCGTTGATTACGGAGCAGACGGAGTTAGTGCCGAGCGTGACGCACGTGTTTCAGCAGGATCAGAAATTGTATTTGCAATATGAGGTGTATGACTCCGCGAAGGCGAAGGCCGGCGAGAATGTCGCCAGCGCAAATGGGAATGGCAGCGGCGGCAGCGGCGGGGCAAAAGGCGAGCATCCCACGGTGCGGGTGCTGACGAGCATTGAATTTTTGCAGGGCGATGTGAAGGTGTACGAGACCAAGCCGCTGATGGCGCAGGAAGTCACCGCGCCAGAACGCAAGGCGGTGGTGTTCCAGATGGAAATTCCGCTGGAGTCACTGAAACCGGGATTTTATACCTGCCAGATTAATGTGATTGATGATGTAAGTGGGAATTACGCATTTCCGCGGTGGCCGATTTTGATTCGGGCCAGCAGCGCGGCGGCGGGTGGCGACGCGGGGAAAACATCAGGGAGTGATTGAGGATTGAGGCCACGGAGATAGCGGAGGCGCTGGGACAGCTCGTCGTTTGAAGCTGGGTCTTGGGGTGACGAGTGCCGCATCCTTCGGGGTTTAAAAGGGCGCGGGTTTTAGAGCCTAACTTCAAGCCAAGCGCTGCGTGCGCCAGGTTCGCCTTTTGAACGCTGGGGCCTGGATTTCCTCACGCGCCAAAATCCTGTCATCCTGAGGTCTCGCGCCTTTCAGCGTTCCGAAGGATCTCACCCGATCCCTCTGCTCCCAACTATCCTGCAAGCACCAGTCCTGGGCACCCGGCGGGCACGCCACGGCCGATCCCTTTGTGCGTCAAGGCAAACTAAAGTTTGGCCACTCCGGGAGCACCGAGGTGGATAAGGAACTGGGCAAGACGCGGGGCGGACGAACCAGTGGCGTAAAGCCGCTGCTACATCGGCAGCAATGATGGAATTGGGACGCTAGTCCGGAAAATGGTCGAGATTGTGTTTAACGACGGGGCCGAAGAAAAGTTCGGCCATGTTGCCGGTGCCCTTCCAGTAGACGAACACACGAACATTTTTGAAGCCGGCATCAAGGGCCATTTGCGGGATGTCCTTGATGTCGGAGAGGGCCATGGTGTCTTCCAGAACGATGAGGATGCCGGAAGACGCGCTGGAGGAGAGGCGGAGCTCGCCGATGACTTCGCTGAGGGCGAGTTTGGAATAATGAAATTTGCCGATGGCGTAGTCGATGGAGCCGTTAACTCGGCGGGCGGAGACGACGATTTGGTTTTTGGGGAGGAGTTTGGATTTGTTCTTGGGCGAAGCGTGCAGCGGCGCAAGTGGGAGAGCCGTGAGCAGGAGAACGGTGAGAAGGGATTTCGAAGAATGCATGGGAGTCCTCACTTGGAGTTGAGCCCGGAATTATGTGCGGCCATAGCGGCGTGCATGGCGGTGGCGGTCCAGAGAATGAAGAAGGGAACGGCCCCGTGGCCGTGGCGCTTTTGTTCCGCGGCGGCCCAGAAAGCGAAGGCATTGACGGACATGGAAACGGAGTAAGCCTGAGCGCGGGATTGGCCCATGAAGGGATTGCCTTCTTTGCAGGTGCCGGAGCGAATGCAGGATTGCGTGGTTTCGATGTCGGCGATGGTCGCGGCGGTGAGCAGGCCCATGGCCAGCAACATGGAAGTAGAAGTCGCAGCGGCGGCCCAGGATTTGTTGTGCTGGGAAAGGCCGAGGGCATCGGAGTAGTAGACGCGCCCGCCAAGGATGGCGCAAGGCTTGCCGTTGCCGGCGGGGCAAGCGGCGCGCGCATCGTCGGACTTAGGTTGCGGGGCGTCGGGAGTGTTGGGGCGGTGCTTGAGGGTGATGGGCGTGTCGGGTTGTTGCGCGGAGTTATCGGGGTTGGAGGGCGCATTGGGTTGTTGGGCAGTGGCGGATTGCGGCGGGGTGGAAGATGCGGTGTCGCCGGGCGACTGTGCGTGTGCAGCGAAAACGATGGTGAGTGTGAAGAAACAAATGGTTAGCGCGGGGCGCATGACTCCTCAAAAATTTCTGCCTCCCAAGACGGCGAGAAGAAAGGAGCACGGAGAGGGCCAGAGAGGCGAAGAAACGCAGAAGGAAGGGCGAAGTAGAAGTGGTGGAAGGTGTGGAGGATAGGAGAATCGAAGAAATGCGAAGGTGTGGACTGAGCGAAACGAAGTTTCGTTTTGATGCGGGGAGATGCCAGAACGGGAAGGGGCTCTATAGGGGCTCGGGTGGGAGGTCTCAAGCCGCGCGAATCGAAGCGAGATTCCTCACTTCGCTAACTTCGTTCGGAATGACATAGATTTTAAATTTCAAATAGACACGAGACGCAGCGAACGAAAAAGCGGCAGCAAGCTGCCGTACTCCAAAAGACACAGGCTGAAGCCCATGCTACTAGGGGCGGGTGGCGAGCATTAGGTGGGCGGGGCCGGGGAGGTGGACACGGCGGAATTCGTCGAAGCCAGCGTCGTGGAGCCAGCTGGCATATTCGGGTTCGCTGTAAGTGCTGCCGGCGCGGGTGCCTACCAACATATTCAAGGCGAAAAGCGTGGCGAAGCGCGGGGAAGTTTTGTCGGGTTCGAGGATGAAGTCCTGAACGACAAAGCGGCCACCGGGAACGAGTGCGCGATAGACGCGTTCGAAGAGCGCGCGATTTTCCTCCACGGAAAACATGTGGCAGATAGCGGAAAGCAGGACGAGGTCGTAGCGCTCGCCCAGCGGATCATGCAGCATGTCGCCGACGCGAGTGGAGATGCGATCGGTGAGGCCTGCGTGGCGGATGTGACCCTGGGTGATGGGGATGACTTCGGCGAGATCCATGACTTCGGAGTGCAGATCGGGATTGGCCTCGGCAAAGGCGATGGAATAGGCACCAGAGCCGCCGCCGAGATCGAGCATACGGCGAACACCATTGGGCGTGACGGCCCTGACCACGGTATCGGCGCGTTCTTTGGCGTTGCGATCCATAGCGGCGATGAAGGAGACCACCCCGCGCTGGTCGCGGGTGCGTGCGGCAACGGAAGTGCCGGAGCGAACCGCGTCGGTGAGCGTGGACCAACGATCCCAAAGATTGGCGGTATGCAAAAGCGCGGTGCGGGCGTTGTCTGGCGAGCCTTCCACGAAGAAGCGCGCGGCGGTGGGCGTGTTGCGGAAGGTGTCGCCGCATTTGTCGAGCAGGTGCAGGCTGACCAGCACGTTGAGAAGCATTTCGGTGGAGCGGGAGTCGGCGTGGATTTTCTGGGCAACGCGCTCGATGGTGGCGCCACCGCCGACGGCAGAGAAAATGTCGAGTTCGAGCGCGGTAAGAATGGCGCGGCTGGGCATAAATCCGCGAATGGTTTCGTTGAGATCGTCGGGGAGAATGCCGGCCTGCTCGCGGGCTTTCAGCATGGCGCGGAAATGATCGCGATGTTCAGTGGACATGGCTTTCATGGCGGCGGCATCAGTCCAGGCGAGCCGATCAACGATCTTGCCGTTGCGGAGATGACCGCTGACGATTTCGGGGACATCAGCTTCGCGCACTTTGCGATACCAAATCCCTTCGGGATAGACGATGAGTATGGGACCTTCGTCGCAGAGACCGAGGCAGCCACAGGTGGAAAGCTGGACATCGTTGTCGAGTCCCTGGGCGAGGAGTTCCCTTTCGAGCGCGGCGAGGACGGACCATGCGCCGTTGGCGGGACAGTTGGTTACGCCTTCGGGTTTGGGTTGGGTGCAAACAAAGATGTGGTGAGGAAAGGGTTCCATGAGTTCTCCAAGGGCTGGTGCACGTGCCTACCCATGGTAGGACGGGCGAAAAGGGCGCGCCGTAACTCGCGTCACATAGCAGGAGACGGGGGAGTATCTGGCTATTGGTGCAGAGTGGTGGACACCCACATTTCAGGATGACAACTTTGCTTTTGGACGCGGGTCGCTGAATTATCCAGAGGCTCGCGGACTTGCGCTTGCCAGTCTAAAGGCGGCCGCTACACAAACCGGGCAACTATCGCCCATTGGGAATGGGCGGATAGCGGCGGATGTTGAGGGAAATAGGGAGGCCGACGCAGACGATGTGGACGACGATGGCAAGGATGGTTTGTGAGAGCGAAAAGGGCATGCGTTGAATGCGGGAGAGCGGGATCACGATCCAGTACATGAACAGGTAGACGGAGATGCCGTAGGCAATGCCGGAGAGGATGGCGCGGCGGGTGAGGAATTGGAGTTTGCGGCTGGCGAGGTAGAAGACCGTAGCAGCGGAAAAGGCGATGAAGAAGTGGAACGCGAGGCCGAGCGCGGCGGTAGACCCTCCACCACGGAAGGACTGTGGGCCGAGGAGCCCGGACGCGATGGCTTGCAAGAGACGCTCGGGGCCAACACCGCGAAGGGCCCAATTGACAAAGGCGGCGGTGATGTCGAGGACGCCGCAGGTGAAGCCGGCAGAGACAATGGCACGAGCGGTGGAGGAAGGGGCATGAGTGGCGTGACCGGGAACCGCTGGGTTGACGCGAACGGAGCCGGAGCTGCGATGGGTGGCTTGATTGATGAGGTCGCTCATGGCGGTTCTCCCATGGATGTGCTTGCGTAGACGCCCCGGATTTGTAGGGAGTTTCGGGGAGGGTACTGCAATTGGAAGGGTGGAGAGAAAGAATGTGACGAAATGCGGGGAAATCGGGATGAGGCGGGGGGAGAGTGCGTGGGTTCGCTCGAGTTGGAAGTTTTTGCGGGGGGGCGACTCTGAACCCAAGCCTTTTTAAAACCGAGAGGGCGCGGTGCCCGGCGTCCGGCGGTAAACGGAAAGAATGGGTGGTTAAGGCGCGACCGTAAAAGCGGTAGCAAGCTGCCGCACTCCAAAGTAGCTTGTGGCTGGATTTTGTTCGTTCGTCACTGATTTTTGTGGCTTGGGACCTTGTGTGGTCCTGATCTTGGTAATTCCGTTACAATCTGCGGAATGAAAGCAGGGTGGTGGCAAAAGGCCGCGAAGGTCGGGCGGGCGTACTTTTGGTCGATCTTGCTGTGGGTGTGGTTTGCGCCGCTGATGGCTGGGCAGGAGACGGTGCGACTGCGGGCGCAGGGCGTCGACATGTCGTATTGGAAGATGCTGCTGATCGCGTTGGCCTGGAGCATGACAGGAGCCACGCTGGCACCCCCGATTTTCTATATCGTGCGACGGTACCCGATTTCCCGGCCGGTGCAATGGAAACGGGTGGGCGGGTATTTTCTGGGTGCGATTCCCTACTTGCTGCTGTCGGTGTGCATACGGTCGTTGCTGCTGCCGCCGTTCGACCCGACAACGGGTCAGTTCCTGCATCGTTCGTTTGATTCGTTCGTGGGCAACGCGCAACTGTTTGCCTTGCAGACGTGGGATTACTCCGTGATGGTGGTGGCGGCGCACGCGTACGAATATTTCACGAGAGAAAGAAAGCAGGCCCTGGAGAGCGCGAAGTTGCAGCAGGCGCTGGCGGAAAGCGAACTGCAGGCGCTGAAGAGCCAGTTGCAACCGCACTTCTTGTTCAATACCCTGCACGGCATTTCCACTCTGATCGAGGTGGACCGTAGCCGGGCGAAGGAGATGGTGCTGAAGCTTTCGAGTCTGCTGCGCACGGTATTGCAGGATGGAACGGCGGACCTGATTCCGCTGGAAGAAGAATTGAAATTTGCGGAAGCGTATCTGGACATCGAAAAGATGCGGCTCGGCGAACGATTGGAGATTCGCTACAACGTGCAACCCGGGCTGGGGCAACTGTTGGTGCCACCGCTGATCCTGCAGCCGCTGGTGGAAAACGCGATCGTGCATGGAGTGGCGTGCTCGCGCGAAGGCGGCTGGTTGGCGATAGACATCCGGCGAGTGGAAAAAGGAATCGAACTGAGCGTGCGAAACAGCGTGCGCGGGAAAGGCACACCGGGTTCGGGACTGGGACTGGAGAATACCGCGGCGCGCTTGAAGTATTTATACGCGGAGGAAGCAGGTATGGACTTCGCCATTGGCCTGGAAGATGGATGCGGACGAAGCGAGGGGCATGGGGTGGCCGTAGGGACCATCGTGTTACCGGCACTGGGAACAGAGAAGCCGGAAGTGGCCCAGGAGGCGGCGCCGGCAAGGAGCAGCGTGTGACCATGCGCGTTTTGGTTGTCGATGATGAACCGCTGGCGCGCAATGCGCTGGATCGCGTACTGCAGACGCGCAACGATATTCAAAGCGTGGACGCGGCGGCGGACGCGTTCGCGGCGTTGAGCCTGCTGCAGGAAAAGGCGTACGACGTGGTGCTGCTGGACATCCGTATGCCGGAGCTTTCCGGGATAGAGCTGGTCGACCGGTTGAAGAAGAGGAAACTGCCGGTGCCATCGATCATTTTCGTCACCGCACACAACCAACATGCCGTGGCGGCCTTTGAAAAGCACGCGGTGGATTACGTATTGAAACCGTTTTCCGACGAACGGATCCACAGCGCCCTGGATACCGCCGTGCATCGCACACAAGGCGAACGGGCGGCGCGTTTTATGGCATTGCTACCCCAATTGGAAAGCCTGGTGGCGAAGAGTTCGCGGATCGCGATCAAGACGAAGAAGAGCATTTTGTTTATCGATCCGGCGGATGTGGCGGTGGTGGAAGCGCAGGGGAATTACGTTTTGCTGCAAAGGATGTCGGGATCGTACCTGCTGCGCGAATCGATTGGCGCGGTGGCGCAGAAGCTGGAGCCGTACGGATTTATTCGCATCCACCGGTCCGTGCTGGTGAACACAGCGTTTGTGGAAGAGATTCATCCATGGACGACGGGCGAGTACGTGTTGCGGATCAAAGGCGGGAAGGAATTGTCGGTGTCGCGGACCTACAAGAAGAATTTGGGATCGTTGGCGCAGTTTTGGGTGGGAAGCAGTAGTTTTTTGGCGGAGTGACGGTGAGTTATTTCCGGACAGCACACTGGCACGGCCTTGACGCGACTTACTCGTAGCGCAGCGCGTCGACGGGATCCAGCTTGGCGGCTTTGATCGCCGGATACATCCCAAAGAACAGGCCAACGCTCATCGAGACGGCGACGGCCAGGATGATGGACCACAGGGGGATCGACGACGGCAGCGACGGGATGGTCAGATTGATCAGCAAGCTGATGCCGCCACCCAGCAGCACTCCGATAATGCCGCCGGACCCCGTCAGCACCACCGCTTCCGTGAGGAATTGCCAGATCACGTCGCTGCGGCGCGCTCCGATGGCTTTGCGCACACCAATTTCGCGCGTACGTTGCGTCACGGACATCAGCATGATGTTCATCACGCCGACTCCGCCGACCAGCAGACCGATCGAGCTGATCACCGAAATGAGCAGCGCGACCGATGAGGTGATCTGCCGGAACTGATCGGCGATCTGTTGCGCGCTGGAAATCCCGAAATTGTCGGGCTTGTCGTAAGCCACGTTTCTGCGGCGGCGCAGCACAGTGCGGATTTCGTCTTCGGCCTGTGCCATGCGCCCGGGATAAGGCTCGGCGCCAATGAAGTTTTCGTCGTCCTGTGGTAAATGCTTTTGGTAGGTACGATAAGGAACGATCACGGATTTGTCTGCCGATTGGTCCTTCATCAGTTGACCTTTGCGTTTTTCCAGAACACCAATGACCTGGTAGGTGACGCCGTCGATCAGAATTGGTTTGCCCAGGGCTTCGTCGCCGGGATACAGCGTTTTGGCGATGTCCGGCCCGATCACGGCAACATCCGCGCGGTGCATATTCTCGGCTTCGTTGAAGAACCGGCCGCGCTCCGGCCGCGAATTGAACACCTCTTCGGTGGCCGGGAGAGCGCCATTGTAATCGACGCCGGAGATTTCCTTGCCCAGGTAACGCGCAGTACTGGGGCCGCGGCTGGGGCCCTCTTCGGTGAACCTGGGGAAGACTTGGGCGGACACGGCGCGAACGTCCGGACAGAGAGCGGCGATGGCCTCGGCGTCTTCCAGCGTGAGCGGTTTGCGCATGCGCTCATCGGGAGTCAGCCGCCCAGTGTGAATGCCGGGATCGAAACGGAAGATGAATAGGGTTTCCGCGCCATAGTCGCTGAGATAGGCGTTCACGTCGCCATAAACGCCGACGAGGATAGACACCACCGAAAGCAACGAGGTGATTCCGATCACTACGCCGAGAACGGTGAGGAAGGAGCGCATTTTGTTTTCGTGCAGCGTGGTCAGCGCCATGAGCACGTTCTCGCTCCACAGGTTGTGCTTGCTCATCATCATGGCCGCTACACTTCCTGGCGCAACGCTTCAATTGGCTGCAAAGAGGCCGCCTTTTTGGCCGGATACACGCCGAAGAAAATGCCCACAGCAGCAGAAATTATTTCGGCGGTCAGCACCGCGATAATCGGCACGTTCATAGGGACGGAGGTAGTGGCGCGGGTGAGCGCGGCAATGGAGTAAGCCACGACGACCCCGATGACCCCACCCACCGCGGCCATCACACCGGATTCGACCAGGAATTGCAGCAGAATGTCGCCATGGCGCGCACCCATGGCCTTGCGGATGCCGATTTCCCGCGTACGTTCGGTCACCGACGCAAGCATCACATTCATGATCACCACGCCGCCAATCACCAGAAACACCGACACCACCCCGACCATGGCCGTGGCGATCACACCGGTGAGATTCTTCCACAGCTCCATCAGCGTGGCCTGATCGAAGATGCCGAAATTGTCAGTTTCATTGGGTGCCAGATGCCTGCGGGCGCGCATCAAAGCGCGGGCTTCGTCTTGGGTGCGTTCCATCCATTCGGCGTCGCGGGCCTGAATGTTCACCCAGATGGTGTCGTTGCGGCCGTAAATCTTGAAATAGGTCTGGATGGGAATGTACGCAAAATTGTCTTGGGACTGACCGAAGGCCGTGCCGATCGTTTTCGCCACACCGACAATTTCAAAAGGACGGCCATCGAGGTTGACCTCGTGTCCGATCGGATCCATGTTGGGGAAAAGCTTGCTGGCCAGGTCATTGCCAATCATGGTCACCATGGCGCGGCTTTGATCGTCGCCCTCGGAGATGTACCGGCCTTCGCGCGGCGTCACGATGTCGATATCCCCCATATTCGCGGTGACCCCACGCATGTTGGTGTCGTTCAGTTCGTGCGAACCAACACGCGATTTGCCGTCGATGCGTAGTTCCACGCCCACGCGTTTGGCCAGTTTCAGGTTGTCGCGCAGGGCTTCGTAGTCATCCCAAGTCACTTTCCGGTTGCGGCGGTTGGCTTTCACGAATTCATCGACGTCGGTGATGATCGGCATGCGCGTCAGCAGAAAGACGTTGGAGCCCATGTTGGCCACGCGGTCGGCGATGTACTGGTTAACCCCGGAAATGAGCCCAATCACCACGATCAGCGTGGAGACCGACAGGATGATCCCCAGCAGCATCAGGAACGAGCGCATCTTGTGCGCGTACAGCGTCTCCAGGGCCACACTCACTGGCTCGCGAAACAACACCCGCCGCTTCATGGCTGGGGCATCCTCCGTAGCAGCTTAGGCGCATGCTAGCACAAGGGG
>Ga0335072_10001560_pt1 | contig 37089 bp, 21 predicted proteins | sample Lox_Sample_21_FD_206725 | JGI IMG/M metagenome (GOLD analysis project Ga0335072, IMG submission 206725) | Soil microbial communities from Loxahatchee National Wildlife Refuge, Florida, United States - Lox_Sample_2.1 | ecosystem: Environmental > Terrestrial > Soil > Wetlands | place: USA... | reverse complement strand
GGCTACGCCGGTGCGGTTCTCGATCCGGATACGCGGCTCAGCCTGATCGTCGGCGGGTTCGATGGCCAGTTCCAAATTCCCGACAACCCGGGACAGCCGACACCTGGCTGTACCATCAACGGCATCAGCAATTTCAACAGCGCGCAACTGAACGAAACGCAGCGCGAGGCGACCAGCTTCGGGATCCTGTCGCTGCAGAAGCACGTGAACGGCGTGGACGTGGAGGTCTCGGCGTTCGAGCGCATCAGCTCCCTGCACTTTTCGCCCGACCCGATCGGCGACCTGCTGTTCAACGGCATCGCGCAGCAGGCGAGCCGCGCGGATACCGCCTATGGCGTGCAGACCGACGGCAGTTGGCGCATCAACGATCGGCACACGTTGCGCTTCGGCCTGCTGATCCAGCAGGAGACCACCACGGCGGATACCACATCCGAAGTGCTGCCGGTGGATGCGGCGGGAGCGCAGACATCCGATGTGCCGCTCAGCATCCCGTTCAGTTCCAGCAACGCCGGCGGGCTGTACGGCGTCTACGTGCAGGACGAGTGGCGCATCCTGCCGGCGGTGACGATCAATGGCGGGCTGCGCTTCGACGCCGTGGATCAGTTCACGCACGAGCACCAGATCAGCCCGCGGCTGAACGTGGTATGGCGGGCGACGCCGGACACCACGGTGCATGTCGGCTACGCGCGCTATTTCGTACCGCCGCCATTCGAACTGGTGGGATCGAACACGCTCGCCAGCGTGGCCAATACCTCCGCGGCACCGGTGGTGACGCAGGACGACCCGGTCAAGGCGGAGCGGTCGAACTATGTCGATGCCGGCGTCAGCCAGGTGGTCATCCCCGGGCTGACGGTTGGGGTGGATGCGTTCTACAAGGTCTCGCATGACCTGATCGACGAGGGGCAGTTCGGCGCGCCGATCATCCTGACCGCGTTCAACTATAAGGACGGCCTGCAGGAGGGCGCGGCGCTGACCGTCGGCTACGATCGCGGGCCGTGGTCGATCTACGGCAACATCTATCGCGAGCGTGCCGTGGGCAAGGACATCGTCTCGGCGCAGTTCAATTTCTCCCCGGAGGAACTGGCCTTTATCGCCAACAACGACATCCACCTCGATCACGAGCAGGCGTGGTCCGGCTCGGCGGGTATTGCGTATACGTGGAACAGAAGGTCGGATCATGCGACGCGGTTCGCGATGGATGCGATCCTGCAAACCGGATTGCGCGCGGATAACGGGCTGATCCCGAACGGCACGGCGACGCCGGCGTATGGCGTGGTGAACCTGTCGGTGGTGCAGCGGCTGCGCACCGGCACCGAGCTGCGGCTCGACGTGCTGAACGTGGGCGACACGATCTACGAGATTCGCAACGGCACCGGCGTGGGCGTCGGCGCGCCGCAATACGGGCTACGGCGGACGATCCTGGCGGGGGTGACGCAGCATTTTTGACCCCTGGTCCGCCCGTGCAAGCCGGATTTCGCCGCGATCACAGGCCGCGGCGTTCATCGCCTGGACTCATCGCCTGGACGGGGGCTCTCTCGTATCGGCCCCGCCCGCCGAAACCAGACCCAATCTGCTCTTGGTTGAATGCGCAAGCCGCCGTATCCCGCCATCGACGGCATTCCCGGCCAGAAACGACAGCCGGATCGCGCCGCCCTCGATCAGCGGCGTGAGGGCGGCGGCGATCGTCAGGGATGCGGCAACGAACACCGCGGCACTGAGCAACGCACTGGCAATGGGGCTGAATCCGGCGCGTTGGCAGAGCAAAATGCCATCGCATTCGAACACCATCAGCAGCGGCGCCTGCAGTACGTATAACGGGAAGGAAATACGGCCGAGCCGGCGGCTGATCGGGCCAGAGAGGGCCGCCCGTATATGCGGCGACAGGTACACGGCAAGGACGATGCACAAGGCGCCGAGACCGTGCCAAAAGGATTCCGGCGAATGTTGCCAAAGATCCAGCCGCCAAACTTCCGAGGGCCGCCACCAGACCCAGGTGTCCCACATGATGAACTGCGACAGGCGCGTCATCCAATCGTAGATTGGCCATCGTGCCGCGCTGTAGGGAACGGTACCAAGGAAACAGGCGAGCAGCGCGAGTGCCGCCAGCAAGCATGTGGAATACCGGGAACGGTGAGGCCGCGGTTGGGGGCGGAACAACCGCAGCGCGGCGCCGAACGCAAGCAAGCTGAAGTAGGTATTAAGGAACATCATCGCCAGCACGCAGAACGCGAGCGATTTTACTGTGTCAGACACGACGCCAAGGTGACGAAACAGCACGAACATGGTAATCAGCGCGAGCGACGCCTGAGCCTCGATCGGCATCGTCCAGAGCGACAGATCGTAGGTCTGGTCGATGCCAACCGGAAGGCCCATCAAACGCCTGGCCGGCTCCAGCACGGCGGCGATGAGATCCGGACTCTGATGAAACTGTGACGCAAGCCAGCTCGAGCGGGTGATCCGCGCGGCCTCATGAGGATGCATCAGCCGCAGGCTCAGCAGCGCCCAGGACAGCAGGCAGGCCGCGAGCATCGGTATGGCAAGCCGGACGTATCGCCGGACTGCCAGGCCCATCCAGGTCTGCTGCGAACGTGAGTAAGCATGCGCCAACACAAACCCGCTCAAGGCGAAGAAAACGCAGACGGCGAGGTTTCCGGCTGTCGCGAGCAACACGAACGGCGTGCCGGACACCTGCCTGTCCCAGCTCCAGCGGGAGTCCGCCGCGGTTCCGGTGTACAGCGCGAAATCGAGCGCAATCATGCCGTGATGAAACACGACCAGCAGGGCGGCCCACCCCCGCAATCCGTCAAAATAGGCGAAACGCTCCCGTCCCGGCGACGCGGCCGTCATCGGCGACCCCGCCGGCCGCGGATCTCGGCTGCTACCCGCCCACCTTCTCGTCCGAATTCACCCCCAACTGCTTCAGCTTGCGATGCAGTGCGCTGCGTTCCATGCCGACGAACTGCGCGGTCCGCGAAATGTTGCCGCCGAACCGCATCAATTGCGCCTGCAAATACTGGGTCTCGAACAGATCGCGCGCCTCGCGCAGGGGCAGGCCCATGATGTCGGCGGTCGGGTCGATGGTGAGCAACGCTGGGGCGCCGGCGCCGATCTCGGGCGGCAGCATGTCGGCGCGGATCGCATCGCCGGGACCGCCCGGCGCCATGATCAGCAGCCAGTCCATCAGGTTGCGCAACTGCCGCACGTTGCCGGGCCAGTCATAGGCCTGCAGCGCGGCGATCGCATCGGCGGACAGCTCGCGCGCCGGCATGCCGGAGTTTTCCGCCGAACGGGCCAGGAAGAATTCGGCCAGCAGCGGCACGTCCTCGCGCCGGTCCTTCAGCGCCGGAACCTTCACCGGCACCACGGCCAGACGGTAGTAAAGGTCCTCGCGGAACCGCCCCGAGGCGATCTCGGCGTGCAGGTCCTTGTTGGTGGTGGACAGCACGCGCACGTCCACCTTGATGCGCGACGACCCGCCGACCCGCTCGAACGTCGAATCCTGTAACGCGCGCACGATCTTGCCCTGGGTCTCGAGCGGCATGTCGGACACTTCGTCGAGCAACAGCGTGCCGCCATGGGCGCGTTCCAGCACGCCGGCGCGGCGCGGATGCGCCAGCGGGTCGATGCCGGCCTCCAGCCCGAACAATTCTTCCTCGAAACGGGCCGGGTTCAGCGTGGCGCAGTTCAGTGCCACGAACGGGCCGTCGGCGCGGCGCGAGCGTGCGTGGATCATGCGCGCCACCACTTCCTTGCCGGAGCCCGCCGGGCCGTGGATCAGCACGCGAGACCCGGTCGGCGCCACCTTCTCCACGCCGGCGCGCACAATGGAGACCGCATTGCTTTCGCCGGTCAGGCGGTTCTCCGGGCCGACGCGCAGGCGCAGTTCGGCGTTCTCGCGCGCCAGCGCCGCCGCTTCCAGCGCACGCCGCACCGACAGCAGCAGGCGATCGGACTGGAACGGCTTTTCCATGAAGTCATAGGCGCCCTGCTGGATCGCCGTCACCGCCATCTCGATGGTGCCGTGGCCGGAGATCATCACGACCGGGACCTGCGGTTCCTCGCTGTGGAATGAGGCAAGCAGGCCAAGCCCATCGAGCTTGGATCCCTGCAGCCAGACGTCGAGAATCACCAGCGCGGGCCGACGCAGGCGAAATGCCGCGATGGCGCCGTCGGAATCGGCGGCACCGCGCGTTTCATAGCCCTCGTCGGCCAGGATGCCGTCGATCAGCAGCCTGATGTCAGGCTCGTCGTCGACGATCAGAATGTCATACGCCATCCGGCACCACGCTCATCAAACGGCCTGCGCCGGACTCAAACCCGGCACCTGCTCCCGCTCCGGGACGTGCCCCGAACCGGCTTCCGGGGACGGCAGGGGAAGGACCAGAGTGGCAATCGCGCCTGGATTCGCGGAAGGCCCCCCCGGTCGATCCTCCAACGCCAGGCTGCCGCGATGGTCTTCCATGATCTTCTTCACAATTGCCAGGCCGAGGCCTGTCCCTTTCGGCTTATGAGTAACATAGGGCTCGGTCAGGCGGACACGATCGGCGGGCAATCCAATGCCGTCGTCGGTCACACTGATGCGAACGTCGCCGCCATGCGGGCGCACTTCCAGCGCGATGGTGCCGGCGCCCTCGCGCATCGACACCGCGTCGGCCGCATTCTGCAGCAGGTTCACCAGCGCCTGGCGGATCAGCCGGCGGTCGCACGGCACCACCGGACCGCGCGCGGGAATCTCGCTGTGCCACGCGATGTGCGGCCGCGCGGTCTTTTGCAGCACCAGCGCCTCGCGGGCGATCTGGCCGACATCTTCCGGCTTGATCACCGGCTGCGGCATGCGGGCGAACGCCGAGAACTCGTCGACCATGCGGCCGATATCGCCGACATGGCGGATGATCGTGTCGGCGCACTGGCCGAAGGTTTCAGGGTCCGACTGGATTTCCTTGGCGAAGCGGCGCTTCAGCCGTTCCGCCGCGAGCTGGATCGGGGTCAGCGGATTCTTGATCTCATGCGCGATGCGCCGCGCCACGTCGGCCCAGGCGGCCTTGCGCTGCGCGGCCTGCAATTCGGTGATGTCGTCGAACGTCAGCACGAAGCCGTCGGTTCGCCCGCCCGACAGATCGGCGCCAATGCGCGCCACCAGCGTGCGGCGGCGACTGGGCGGACCGATCTGCACTTCGGCGGTATGGGAGCGCTCCGGCGCGGCAGCCACGTCGCCGATCAGCGGCGCGAATTCGGGCACTTCGTCGGCCAGCGGCCGGCCGATCGCGGCGACCAGGTCGCGGTCGAGCAATTCGTCGGCGGCGCGGTTGGGCAATTCGATGCGGCCCAGCGCATCCAGCCCGATCACGCCGGCAGAGACTCCGGACAGCACCGTCTCGGTAAAGCGCCGCCGTTCATCGATCTGCCGATACGCGTCCATCAGTTCGGTGCGCTGTGCCGCAAGCTGGCCGGTCATGCGGTTGAACGCGCGCGACAGTCCGGCCAGTTCGTCGCCGGTGGCGATCTCCACGACGCGCGTACCCAGATCGCCGCCGCGCACCCGTTCCGCGGCGTTGATCAAGGAGCCGATCGGCCGCGCGATCTGGTTGGCGATCACCAGGCCGATCAGCGCCGCGCCGAGCAAGACAAGCAGCGCGACGAGGGAGAAGATCCAGGCGAAGGCGATCTGCAGCCAGGATCGGTTCTCGTTCTGGCGCTGGTATTCCGCGAAATCGGCCTCGGTGCGTTTCATATAGCCGAGGATCTGCGGATCGACCTGGCGCCCGATCATCAGCATCAGCGGCGGCGTCGAATCGAGACGCGCGATGGCGCGCACGCGCGTGCCGTCGCCGCCGTTGATCACCACCACGTCGCCCTTCAGCGCGGTGTCGGTATCCACCTGCGGCGGCAGCGTCGCGCCCAGCCCGCCGAATATGCCCGCCGAGGCGATGACCTGGTTGGTATAGGGATCGTAGATCACCGCCTCGGTCAGGCCACGCAGCGTGGTCTGGGTCGCCAGCACGTCGCCGAACGCGCCAGGCGCGGTGGCGAGCAGGACGCCGGCGCGATTGAGATCGGCCGCCATCTCCAGCGCAACGGTACGGATGTTGTTGCGATGCTCCTCCAGGTAGCCGCGCGCGACCTGCAAGGAGGTGCGCAGTGCCTCGTACACCGGGTCGTTGAACCAGGCCTGGATGCCGAAATGGAAGAAAGCGACGGCGAAGGTGGCGACCAGGATCGTCGGCGCGACGGCCACCCCGGAAAACAACATGACCAGCCGCACATGCAGGCGGGAGCCGGCCGAGCCGCGGCGGCGCTCGGCCCAGACACGGGTCAGCCGGCCGGCCAGTACCGCGCCCAGCAACAGCATGGTGGTAAGGTTCGCGAGCACCAGCGCGACGCCGGTACCGGGCGCGACGCCATAGGGCGAGGCGCCGCGTGCCAGGATCAGGAACGTCGTCAGACCGACCGCCAGCGCGATGCCGGTCAGCACCAGCGTGGTGACCTTGCCCAGCAGCACGTCGGCGAGCCAGCGCGGCCAGGAACGCGATCGTTCCGGGACCGGAGGCAACGGCGCCGGCCGCAGTTGCTCGGGCGACGACGCTGCGTTCATCTCGCCGGTTCCACCCCCTGCGCTTGCAGGCATGGGCGGCAAAGCGGACCACGAGCAACGGGACGGACGAAGGCGTCGCACATGCCTGGCACCCTCCCCCCAATCCTGCTTCGCGCCGCGGCCCGCATCCGCACGGCGAGGGGGAGACAGCGCGCACGCATCGCGTTCACACCAGCCCCCGCACCACCGGTATTTCCAGATCGCGGATCTTCTTGCGCAGCGTATTCCGGTTCAGACCCAGCATCGAGGCGGCCTTGATCTGGTTGCCGCGCGTCGCGGCCAAGGTCAGGCGGATCAGCGGCCTTTCTACCTCGGCGATGACCCGGTCATAAATATCGGATGCGCCCATGCCGTCATCGTGAGCAGCGAGAAATTCACGGATATGACGCTCAACCGCCTTGGCGAGCGTGTCGGGCACGGCACTCGGCGCAGCGGCCTGTTGCGGCAGAGGCGCGGCGTCGGCCAGTTCCGTGGCGATCGAGTCGGCACCGATCGTGTCGGTGGGGCACAGCGCGGCGAGACGGCGCATCAGGTTTTCCAGCTCGCGCACGTTGCCGGGCCAGTTGTACTGCTTCAGCTTCTCGACCGCGGCGGCGTCGAGCGCTTTCACCGGCAGCCCGTCCTCGCGCGCGCGCTCCAGGAAGTGGCGCGCCAGCAGCGGAATGTCTTCGGCACGTTCGCGCAACGCCGGCAGCCGGATCGGCACGACGTTCAGGCGATAGAACAGATCCTCGCGGAACTGGCCCTGGCGGATGGCGTTGCGCAGGTCGCGGTGCGTGGCGGCGATGATGCGGACATTCGCCTTGATCGGCTGGCGGCCGCCCACCGAGGTGAATTCACCCTCCTGCAACACGCGCAGCAGCCGGGTCTGCGCTTCCGGCGGCATGTCGCCGATTTCGTCCAGGAACAACGTGCCGCCATTGGCTTGCTCGAAGCGGCCCTGGCTGCGCGTGGTGGCGCCGGTGAAGGCGCCGCGCTCGTGGCCGAACAATTCGCTTTCGATCAGCTCGCGCGGAATCGCCGCCATGTTGATCGCCACGAACGGACCGGTGCGCCGCTTGCCGTAATCGTGCAGCGCGCGCGCGACCAGTTCCTTGCCGGTGCCGGATTCGCCGTTGATCATCACGGTCAGGTCGGCGGTGCTGAGCCGGGCGATGGTGCGGTATACCTCCTGCATCGCCGCGCTGCGGCCGATCAGCGGCATCTGCTCTTCCGGCTCGACATGGTCCGGCGCACCGGCCGGGCGCGGCGCCGGCGCGGCGAGCGCGCGGCCGACCACCGCCAGCAGCTCCTGCAGATCGAACGGCTTCGGCAGGTATTCGAATGCGCCGCGCTGCGCCGCCTTCACCGCGGTCATCAGCGTGGATTGCGCGCTCATGACCACGACGCGCAGGTCGGGGCGGATGCGCTTGATGCGGGGGATCAGGTCCAGGCCGTTCTCGTCCGGCATCACCACGTCGGTGATGACGAGATCGCCTTCGCCCTCCTCGACCCAGCGCCACAGCGTGGCGGCGTTGCCGGTGCTGCGGACCTGGTAGCCGGAGCGCCCGAGCGCCTGGGTCAGCACGGTGCGGATCGAACGGTCGTCGTCCGCGACCAGGACCGTGGGGAGAGTCATCGTGCTCGCGCCGCCTCCCCCGCGCATGGCGCGGGAGAGGGGATGGATGTGGCGGGAGAGCGAATACCGATCATAGCTCGCCCTCGTCATCGGTCACGACCGGCAGATGCAGACGGAACTCGGTCCGGCCAGGGCGGGAATCCACTTCGATCAGTCCTCCATGGTCGCCGACGATCTTCGCCACCAAGGCCAGGCCGAGCCCGCTGCCATTGGCGCGAGAGGTGACGAAGGGCTCGAACAGATGCGGGCGGATGTCGTCGGAAATGCCGGGGCCGTTGTCGCGGACCGAGACGTACAGGGGCACGTCGAGACGCGTGGAGGTGCCGGATACGGCGATGCGCATGCCGTGCTGGAAGCCGGTGGACAGCACGATCTCCGGATGCTGGTTGCCGTCGTGCGTGGCGGCCTCGGCGGCGTTCTTCACCAGGTTCAGTACCACCTGCACGAGCTGATCGCGGTTGCCCCAGACCGGCGGCAGCGACGGATCGTAATTCTCCTGGAAATGCACGTGCGCGGCGAAGCCGGATTGCGCCAGCCGGCGCACATGTTCCAGCACGCGGTGGATGTTGACCGCATTGCGCTGGATCGGCTTCTCGCTGAACACCTCCATGCGGTCGACCAGCGCGCGGATGCGGTCGGCCTCGTCGCGGATCAGCTCGGCCAGCTCGCGGTCGGCCGGCGCCACCGACGCCTCCAGCAACTGCGCGGCGCCGCGGATGCCGGAGAGCGGGTTCTTCACCTCGTGCGCCAGCACCGCCGCCATGCCGGAGACGCTGCGCGCGGCGCTGCGGAACGCAAGCTGGCCTTCCAGCGCGCGCGCGGCGGAGGCGTCCTGCATCACCACCAGCACCGTGCCCGGCTCCTCGGGCAGCGGCGAGGCCTGCACCGTGATGCCCGGCTTATGCAGGCGCGGGCTTTCCAGCGTCATGTCGTAGTTGGCGATGGTGGCCTCGGTCTGCCGCACTTGCTCGATCAGCAAGAACAGGGGGTTGTCCTGCGGCACCAGGTCGATCAGCCGGAGCTGCGCGAGCGATGCGGCGGACATGCCCAGGAATTGCTCGGCGGCGAGGTTGACGTAGCGGAAGCGGTCCTCGGGATCGAGCAACACCACCGGCACCGGCAGGGCCGACAGCAGGGCGGCGTAGTCGGGAGCGGCGACTCGCTGGCGGCCGGGGAGCAGGCGAGCGGCGCGGGCGACGACGGAACTCATGCCGCTTCGGCCGCCAGGGCGTCTTCGCGTTGCGGCGGACGGCGGACCATGCCGCGGGCGATCAGCGGGTCGTAGAACGCATCGATCAGGCGCAGCACGGCGGGCGCGTCCGCCAGCCGGTTGACCCCGGCGCGGAACTCGGCGGATCCGGGCAGGCCGCGCGAATACCAGGAGACGTGCTTGCGCGCGAGGCGCACTCCGGCATCGTGGCCAAAGCGGCTCAGCATCGCGCCGTAATGGCGCTGCAGCACGGCTTTCTGGCGCGCCAGCGGCGGCTCCGGCAGGCGGGTCGCGGTGCGCAGGTAATGCGCGACCTGGGCGAGGAACCATGGGCGGCCATAGCAGCCGCGGCCGATCATCACGCCATCGGCGCGGGAGAGCCGCAGCGCCTCGGCCGCATCGTCCTCGGTAAGGATGTCGCCGTTGACGATGACCGGAATGCGGACGGCGTCCTTGACGCAACGGACAAAACCCCAGTCGGCGGTGCCGTTGTAGAACTGCTGGCGGGTGCGCCCGTGCACCGTCACCATGCGGATGCCGGCCTCCTGGGCGATGCGGGCGAGGCGCGGCGCGTTCAGGCTGGCATGGTCCCAGCCCATGCGCATTTTCAGCGTCACGGGAACAGGCACGGCCTTGACGGTGGCTTCCAGGATCGCGGCGGCGGCGGTCTCGTCACGCATCAGGGCCGAGCCGGCCATCTGGCCGACCGCGACCTTCTTCACCGGACAGCCGAAATTGATGTCGATGAGGTCGGCGCCCTTGTCGACCGCGAGGCGGGCCGCGTCGGCCATGGCGGCGGGATCGCAACCGGCGAGCTGCAACGCCGAGATGCCGCCGCAGCCGTCCACTTCCGCCATGTCGAGGGTCTTGCGGTTCTCGCGAATCATTGCCCAGGACGCGATCATTTCGGAGACAACCATGCCCGCGCCGAGTTCCTTGGCGGTGCGCCGGAACGGCAGGTCCGTGACGCCGGACATCGGCGCAAGCAGAACGGGGGTGTCGATCCGCACGCCGTTGCCGAGATCGATGGCTGGCAAGGCGGAATGTGTGTTGGTTGGACTACAGTTGCCCATCATTTGGGCACCCTAGCGACACAGCGCGCATAGCGCAATCCGGGACAGCAGCGCATTCGCCACGCAATCCGTGCGGCCCTTGATCTGCCGTCGCCGGGTGGCGCGGTCACTCTGCCGCTGTCTTACTACGCTTTTCGCCCGCCGGCATAGCCGCGGATTTGGGAAGATCGTTTGACAGCGGAGGTCCGGAACCGACCCGGCTCGATCTGCCGACGCCGCACGATCCCAGCCGAAACCGCGGCCTGCGTACAGCGCCGGCAGCTTCGCGATCGCCGGCGCCGGACCGCAATCCGGGCACGTTCCGGTCAGCGACGCGCCGATTCGGGACGCTAGGGCCTGGCGCTTGCGCCGGCGCGGCGGACGGTGCCACGGACGAGGCACCAGCCCGGCATCCCCCTGCGACGGCCGGCCCCGCGCCGGCCGCCCGGCCTGGTGCATCCCGATTCCCAACCGCTCCGCGGCTGCGCACGGGCACAACGCACCGTCGCTGCATTGTTGCACGCCGACTGCACGATCACGCGCCGTCTTGCTCATGCAACATGGGCGCCTCCGGCGTACGTTCCGCGGCCTGACTCAAACGAGGACATTCGTAAGTTGTCGGCACGGGACATTCCCGAGTCGCGCTGACATGCGTCCGCCACCATATTGCCACGCGCGGAGCGTCGCGCTAACGTCGCTTCCATGCAGTGGTTCAGGCCGTTATCTTCCCGCGGCAATCCGATCGTCGACGGTGCTTTCACACCGGTCTTTGTGGGTGGAGTCGGACGCTCCGGAACGACTGTCCTGCAAGCCCTTGTATGCACGTCGGCATCCGCGAACCCATATATCGCCGAGTGCAGCTACTTCGCTGACCTGGTCGCCGTACTGCCTGCCGCGCTCGGTGGTTTTGAGGATCATGCGGCGAGCTATTTTGACAATCGGCAAGAACTGTCGGAGTACCACTTCAAATTACTGCAGGGCGTTCTGGTTGACATCTGGCGCCGCCTGGGCAGGCAGTATTACCTGGTACTCAAACATCCACCGATGACGAAGCATTTCAATATCCTGCGCCAGGCCTTCCCACACGCGATGTTCATGGTAACAGTGCGCGATCCGCGCGACGTTATCCAGTCGCGCATCGACGTGCACCGCAAGATGCGGCCGCCAGGCGCCCCGGACCCGGAAGGCGAGCTTGATTTCTTCTGCCGCGATTACAACGATCACAACGCACTGTTCACGGAACACCCGGAGGCGTTTGGCGATCACCTGCTGCTGGTGCCGTACGATGGTCTCGTCACCGGCGCGGAGACACGGCGCATCTCCGACTTTCTGGGTGTCACCGACATCGATCCGGAACGGGTGTGGCAGCGCGGCGTGACGGATGTCACCGAGTACAAGCGCAAGGGCGATCCGTGGATGACGCCATCGTACGGCGAACCGATGAGCATCGGCTCGGTTGGACGTTACAAGGCGCGTATGCCCGAAGAGGTGGCAGACTATATCCTGGAACGCTGCGGCGCCACTGCGCGCGCGCTCGGACTTCACCTGTAGCGGGCCGCGGCAACGGCGATCGCCGTTTGGTAAATCACTCCAGCGTTCCCCCCTCCGCCTTCGGGACAAGATCGCGCTTCTGGCCGCGGACCGAGAGTCCGAAATTCCAATAGCCGTTCAGCTCCTTGAATCGGTACATATCGACGAACCGGCACGCCATATCCTGCTCTGTCATCCAGTCAAACATTTCGAAAAGCCGATGACGGTGGGCATAAATGCACGTGTAGCGGTCCCGCAGGTTTTTGACCGTGTTCGATAGCTTCCATTTGTCCGGGTTGGGAACACGTTTCCTTTCCATCGGATAATACATGATGGCAAAGGGCAGCAGAACGATTTGCTGCAGCCAGAGCGGCAAGCGGGCGACGATCGGCCGAAAGGCAAGTTCGCGCATGTTATGGAACAGTTGCCGCCAGGGACCGCCGCCACCCTGATCTTCGGTCCAGTAGAGCCATATGAAAATCATGCCGGTATGCCGCATATGGCCGAGCACGGCGTTGAAGGCCGCTTTGGTGGAATACGTGTGATGCAGCACACCGGGAGCGATCACGACGTCAAAATCCTGTTTTGGCAGAGGGATGTCGAACAAAGAGCAGCAGATGAAGTGTATGAAAGGCTCGGCCGCGAAAATGTCGCTGCTGGCGAGAATCGAAAGGTTGAGATCGACGCCGAATATTTCACCATCGATCAGTGCCTGCAGCGTGCGCGTCTCGTGGCCGAAACCAACGCCGACATCGAGCACGCGGAGGCCCTTTCGCGTCATCACCCAATCCGGCCAGTCGAGCATGGCGGCGAACCAATTCTTCTCCTGCTCGATTGTGTAGGTGAAGACCATGCCGTCATCGCCGACGCCTTCCCAGGTCTCGGTGTAATTGCGCAATGTCTTGGGTTCGCCTGGCTTGCCTTCACCTTGCGGCGGATGGAATCGGGACATCGTCGCGCTTCTGGTTCCGAACTTGCGCACGAACTCATCGTGAAATGCGTGGCGGAACTTGTGCATCACCGGGATCCGCTTGTGGATCGGAAACCAGGTCTGGCAGGCGTCGCATGTCAGCAGGCCGTCAATCACCGATTGGCGCAATGATGCAGGATCGATGCACATGCGACGGCACTTCTCAAGGTGCGACTCGGATAGCGGAATCGCCTCGACGTTGAACGACTCCAGGTTGAGCGGTTGATGGTTGCAACAAGGACAAGATAAGAATTGTACAAGGCGAAGCTTCAAGATCGCACCCTCAAAGGTTTCCCGACAGGGAAACGAAGTTATTGTAGTACAGATGCATGGTCAACCCCGGCAGCCCTGTATGTTACATGAACATAAGCATGTCTCCGCTGGGCAACGGAACCAGTGTCGGCCGGCCCTGCATCGCCGGCATTCCGCGGTGGCGCTGCAACCGTACCGGCCGACGGCGGCCGGCATCGATTTTGGGAACGCGAGTGCCGAACCCGGAATGGGTGGTCTCAATCCGGTCGAATTCGCCACGCCGCGCGTTTTGTTAGCGCCGCGCAGCGTGCGGCAAACCATGCGTCCGTCCGGGAGCCTGGCTGGCAGACGGTGCGTTCGGCACGGCCGTGACGCCGGAGCACGACCGCGGCCGTGACGCCGGACCGCGGCCGCGGCCGCGGCCAATTACCGGTGCCGGTGCCGGCCGGCATGTCCAACCGCCGCGCGAATTTGCCAGCCGCGGCCGCCGGGCGCCGCGGTCTACCGCCCTGCGTCATCAGCCTGGCGCGGAGGAGCCGACTGATCCCGTCGCCGGGACTATCCGGTTAGCACAGGGACGACGATTGCCTGGGTGCCCACCATTTGGGCACGGTGGCGGCAGACCCTGCGCGTCATGCCGGGACCATTCCAGCGCGTCCCTATCCGGTTAGCGCAGGGAGGCGCCTGCCGGCCTCGCCCCGTCCGACGGCCCCGGTGCCGGTCCCGCCGGAAGCCTGCGCTAACCGGATAGGCACATCCCGGCGGCACCCGCCGCCTGTCAGCTTCCCCCCGCCTCCTGGGCGAGAGCGGCGTCACAGGCGGCGCATGCCTCGGCCGCGTTGGGAAAGTCACGGATACGATCGAAGTCGTCCATCAGGAAGGCCGGGTCGATGCCTGCCGCTGCCGCGCCCCGCAAGGCCGCCAGCCAGTGCTCGCCGGGAAGGGACTGGTCACGGAACACCAGCCCGGTCCCCCCGATGCGCTCCTGCGCATCCGGGCCGCACGGCACCCAGCGCGGCGCGACTCCCATGATCGGCGCCGGCGGGGGCGATTCCTCGGCCGAAGCCGGCGCCGCGATGGAGGGCAGCGCCGCGATGGAGGGCAGCGCCGTGATGGAGGGCGTCGCCGCGATGGAGGGCAGCACCGTGATGGAGGGCAGCACCGTGATGGAGGGCAGCGCCGTGACCGGCGGCATCGGCGCCGTCATGCCAACCTCAGCCTGCGTGGCCTCAGCCGGAATAAGCTCCGCGACGGGCACTGCCTCGGCCAAAGGCGGCAGGGCGGCGGTGGATGGCAACGCCGGTGCCTCAACCTCAGCCGGGGTGGCCGCAGCCGGAACAAGCTCCGCGACGGGCATCGCCTCGGCGAGCGGCGGCATGGAAGCAGCGAATGGCAACGCCGGCGCCTCAACCTCGGCGGGCATGGGCATCGCTGGCAACATGTCGGGCGCCGGAGCCGGACCAAGGCCGAGCCACTCCCGCACCGCCGGGGCAAAGGCCAGGATCGCCGTGTCCTCGACCTGCGCAAGCTCGGCCGGGATGTAGCCGGGCACCGCGGCATCTTTCGCCCCGCCCGCCGCCGCCCGCTCCTGCGCAATCCGCGCCAGCCAGTCGTTGCGCGAGGCAACGCAGTAATGATTGACCACCAGGTTGCGATCGCATGGCACCGGCTGCACGGCGGCATTCTGCGCCGGGCGGCCGGCGGTATCGAAGGCCTGGCCATTGATCTGGAACTCGTCGGGCGCCGCGCCCACGTCGACCAGGTCCGCGCATCGCGCAAGCACCCGGACATGGCGGTTGGCGGGGAAATCGTCGCCGGCCCGCCGGAGGAACGTTTCGATCGCCAGCCCCGATGGCGGTTCCGCCCAGGGCTCCGGCGCGAAGATCCGCCGCTGCACCAGCACCGCCCCGGCGGATGCGAGAAAATCGAGCGCGCCAGGCACGTTCGGCGCCGACAGGGGCAGCAGGAAATCCTCGACGCCGAGAAACGCCGCCCATTCGAATCCGGGGGCGAAAATGTCGATGAAGTGCCGGTACGCCGCCAGCTTGCCGGGCCGTTGCCGCCAGCGGATCAGCGTCACATGCTCCGCCAGCGGCGACCCGCGGACCGCCCGTGCCGGATCGTCGGTGCTGTCGTTGTCGTACAGCACGAAATGTTCCACGCCGACCACACGGTGGTAGGCCAGCCATTCCGGCAGCCGCGCCGCCACATTCTCGAATATCGCGCAGACGGCCAGCGTCTTCCTGTGCATCGGCGTGATCCAGCTATCCGGCCGGGTCGGCCATGGCCGGTGCGGTCATGCGCCGGATCGTACCGGTGGTGCTGTGGCCTTCCTGCAGGTCGACAAGGAAGACGCGGCCACCCCAGCCGCGCACGAGATCGCCGCCGACCACCTGGTCGACCGTATAGTCGGCGCCCTTGACCAGAACGTCCGGCCGCAAGGCACGGATCAGGGCCAGGGGGGTATCCTCGTCGAACAACACGACCAGGTCGACCGGGGCCAACGAGGCCATGACCGTGGCGCGGGCGGTCTCGGTTTGCACCGGGCGTGCCGGCCCCTTCAGGCGCTTGACCGAGGCGTCGGTGTTCAGCGCCACCACCAGCCGGTCGCAGGCCGCGCGGGCCTCGGTCAGCAGGCGGACGTGGCCGGGATGGATCAGATCGAAGCAGCCATTGGCAAAGCCGACCCGCAGGCGGCTGGCGCGCCACGATGCGATGCGCGCGGCCGCCTGGTCCGCCGTCATGACCTTCCGGTCGGTCGCCACCAGGTCTTCCATGTGCAGTGCGCCCAGCAGCTCCTGCGCGCTCACGGTTGCCGTACCAGGCTTGCCCACCGAGATGCCGGCCGTGAGGTTGGCGAGCATGGCGGCATCCGGCAGGGGCGCGCCGGCGGCCAGCGCCACCGCCAGGGCCGCGACCAGGGTATCGCCGGCACCGGATACGTCGGCGACCTCACGCGCGCGGGTGGGGAGGTGAAGCGCCGGATGGCCGCGTCGCACCAGCGTCAAACCCTTGGCCGAGCGCGTCACCGCGACCGCCTCGCCGCCGGTGGCGTCCAGCGCGGCGCGTCCGGCACGATCGGCCTCGGCGTCATGCTCGGCGTCGATGCGGGTGGCGAGCCGCACCTCATGCTCGTTCGGGGTCAGGATGGTGGCGCCCCGGTAGGCGGCGAAATCCGGCCGCTTCGGATCGGCAACCACCAGCGCACCGCGCGCGTCCGCCACGGCCAATGCCGCGGACAGGACCGCGTCGCTCAGCACGCCCTTGGCATAATCCGACAGCACGATGACATCCGCCCAGTCGAGCGCCATTTCGAACCGCGCCAGCACCGCCGCGGCCGTGTCCGGTTCCAGCGGTTCGGTGGTTTCCTCGTCGAGCCGCAGAAGCTGGTGCGATCCGGCCATGAAGCGGGTTTTCGCCGTTGTCGGCCGTCCCGCGGCGACCACGAGCTGGCAATCGATGCCGCCGGCGGCCTGCATCAGCCGCGCGGTTTCCGTGCCGGCCGGATCGTCGCCGACCACGCCGATCAGCATCGCCTGGCCGCCCAACGTGGCGATGTTCAGTGCGACGTTCGCCGCGCCGCCCAGCGCGCAGCGGTTGCCGTTGGGGCGCAGGACAGGGATTGGCGCTTCGGGCGAAAGACGCTGGGCCGTACCGGTGACGTAGCGGTCGAGAATCACGTCGCCCAGGACGGCCACGCGTGCGTTCGGGAAGTGCCGAACACGGTCGGCGAGTTCAATGTCGCTTGCGGCGGCGCCCGGGCAGGCTGCCAGGTCGGTCTTCATTCGGAACATCCTACAGCGGTATGCTGCCGCGGCTGCGGAACCAGCGCCGTGCGAGATAATTAGCACAGACCGCAGGTGCCCCGCCAAGCATCATCGCCAGCCCGCGGAAGCCCCCGCCAACCGCCTGAAACGCCGGATTCCCTGTTCCATTGCGCCGGTTGTACGGGTATTTATCAATGTCATGAGTTGCGGCCATCCCGGGGCCGCCGCTTCGTTCAGGAGGCTTCGTGAGATACGTTCCGCCATTCGATCTGATCCGCCGCTCGGTGGAGATTTCGACCGTCAAGGGCGAGCTGCGCGTCAATCTGTCCTATGAAGAGTTCATCCGCATTCTGAAAATGATGATCGCCGGCATCGAGGTGAACAGCGATTGGTACACCCGGGCGTACCAGGATATCGGCGAGGCGATCAAAGGCGGTGCGGTAAGCTCGCCGCAGCAGCATTTCGTCGATGACGGATATTTCGAAGGCCGGCTGCCATTCCCGATGCAGGTGGATGAAAAATGGTACCTGGAGCAGAACCCCGACGTTGCCGACAGCGTGCGGCGCGGCGCGGTGCCGTCGGCGCAGGTGCATTTCGATGACGACGGCTATCGCGAGGGTCGTCTTCCATTCAAGCTATAGCGGTTTCAGCGGTGCCGGGCCCACTGTGCTGCGGCATGGATCGGCGGGACGCCGTTATTGCTTCCGAGGCGCGCCGTTTCCGGTCGGCGGACGCGGCGGCGCGTATGACGCTGGTCCGGCAAGAACAGACTGTGGGTAGCGAACGCATGGCGGGAAGCTGCAGCCGATGAAGCGGGCAAAGCCGGTGCCGAAGCCAGGCCGCGCCTCGGCGCGCCGAGGCGAATCCGCCGCACCTTCCGCGCCCGCCGCCGTGCCGCCGGAAGACTCCACGCCGCGGGAACCGCAGACTGCCCCCTCGCCGCGGGAGCCGCGGACTTCCTCCTCGCCGCGAAAGCGCCGCGCCGGCGCCGGTGCGGAGAACGCGGGCAAGCCGGTGGAACACGCCGGTATTACGGTTGAAGACCTCGTGGGATCGTTGGCGGCCAGGGCCGAGACCGTCCCGGTGGACCCAGGCAATGCCGATCCTGCCGGCACAGCCGAAGACCATGATTCGCCGGGCATCACCATTGCGCCCTCGGCGGCTCCGCCGGTGTCGATCCTGATTCAGATCGATCCGGCCGTCAGCGGCGGCTTCATTCATGGCCGGTTCGACGTCGAAATTCACGGCCGGGTCGCATCGCCCGCCACCGTGGAGGAGATCGAGCTGGAGGCCGGCGGCGTCACGCACGCGCGCGCCACGTTCGGCCAGCCGCACCGTGCCCCGATCATGACCATGCCGGACGGGTCCGAGGGCCGGCACCGCCCCTTCCGGCTCACGCTGGCGCGGCCGCAGGCGCGGGCCGGCGCCCCCTGCCCCTGCGTGATCTACGCCCGCACCAGCGACAATTACCGCTACGCCGAAGCCTTCGACCTCGCCATCGATCCGACCGCACCCGAGCCCGTGATGGTGCGGTCCGGCCCGACGCTCCCGAGCCTCATTCACATCGGCGGCCGGCCGCAGGTGGTTCTGTATGTCGAGCGCGCCTTGCTCGACAGCGACGGCAACCTCACGGTGCATGGCTGGGCCGTGGCCATGACGCCGATCGTTACGGTGCAGGTCTTTGCCGGCGACAATGATCGCCTGCCGGCGGCGCAGCTTGGCGGGCAGCGCGACGACGTGGCGGATTTCTATCCGACCTACCCCAACGCGCGCTTCTCCGGCTTTACCCTGAATGCACAGATCTCCGAATCCGTCCGCTCCTTGAGCAATGTCCGCGTGCAGGCGATCAGCATGCACGGCTTCGCCATGGAAACCATCGTGCCGGTGGAACGCGTCGCGCTGCGGGCACCGGCCCGCCCGGCACCGGAACGCCGTCCGGCGGAGCCGCCGCCCGAGCCGCAAACCGGCTACGCGGCGTTCGGCGTGAAGCCGGCCTACCAGCTTACCGCCGATTTTCACCTCGCTCCGGACACGTTGGGGCTGTCGTTCGTCTCGGCACCGCAGCCGCCGGCGCTGTCGCTGATCGGTGCCACGGCCGAAGCGCCGGTGCAGGAGGCAGCGCCGCAGCCGGCGACGGACAAGCGCCGGGAAATCCACTGCTTCTGCGACGAGGCGTTGATTGCGCCGGACGGCACGCTGGCCGTGGACGGCTGGGCGGTCTGTGCGGTGGGCGTCGCCGGCATCAGCATCTACCTCGACCGCGACAAGGTCGGCGAGGCCGAACTCGGCCTGCTCCGGCCCGACGTGGGCGAGGCATTCGCCGAAATCCCCATGGCGCGACTGTCGGGCTTCCGCTTCCGCCGCAACATCTCCGACGTGACCGACCTTGCCGACGGCGAGCATGGCGTGCGGATCGTCGTGCGCAACGGGCTCGACGAGGAGCACGAGGAGACCAAGGCCGTCACCTTCCGCCGTCCTGCCCCGGTGGTGACGGAAACGATCCCGCCGCCGCCGCCCGCGCCGATGGAGCAATCGGAGTTCCGTTTCGAGCTGGACGGTCCGGCGGTGGCCAACGACGCCGCCCTCGAGCAAGTGACGGGACGGCTGACCATCGAGGGCTGGGTTCTGGCGCGTTCCGGCATCGCCGGGCTGGACGTGTTCCTCGACGAGCTGCGCCTCGGTGAAGCGCATTACGGCCTGGCGCGGCAGGATGTCGGCTCGGCGTTCCCGGACTGGGACAATGCGCTGCGCAGCGGCTACGCCTTCCATTGCCCGCCCCGCAGCCTGCGCAACGGGGTGCACACCGTACGGCTGGTGGTGCGGGCGAAGAACGGCCAGGAGATGGTGCGCAGCTTCACCATCGACGTGAACAAGTCCAGCGAGGACGACGGCCTGGCCACGATCCGCCGGAACCAGAGCAAGGCCGAAGCGGCGGTGCTGGCCGACCTGTTGCGGGAGCTGGATTACCATCCGCGGTTCCGCCTGCTGCTGCGGCATTTAAGCGCGGTGCTGCCGGAGCAGGTCCGTGCCACCATCGAATCGCTGGGGCGGCAGGCTTACGGGGAGTGGGAACTCGCCGTGCTGGCCGAGACCGATGACGCCGCCGCCAGCCTGCGCCGGCTGGTTGCGGACTGCGCCGGCCCGCATGCGGACCGGATCAGCGTCATCGGCCCCGCTGACGCGGCATTCGATGACCCGCTTGCGACCGATGCGCCACCCGCAGCCGATGCGCCACCCGCAGCCGATGATCCCCTCACAGCCGATGCGCCACTCGCAGCCGATGCCGCGCCGGGCGCGCTGCTGGTCGGGCTGCTGTGCCCCGGGGACCAACTCGGCGTCGATGCGCTGGCCGAGATCGCAGTGGCCGGCGGCCTGCATCGCGGCGCCGATTTCCTCTACGCCGACGAAGCGCGCATCAGCCCGGCCACCCATGAGCGCGAGCAATTCTTCAAGCCGGATTTTTCGCCCGACCTGCTGCTGTCCACCAATTATATCGGCCGCCCCTGGTTCGCCGCCGCCCCGCTGCTGCATCGCACCGGGGTCACGCCGCGCACGCTGATGCGCGACGGCGAATACGCGCTGGTCCTGCGCTGCACCGAGCAAGCGGCCGCGATTCATCACGTGCCGAAATTGCTGGCCCTGCGCGGGCACGAGGCGCTGGACGACGATGCCGCCGGCCGCGCCGCCCTTGTCGACGCCGCCCGGCGGCGCGGCACAGATGCCGAGGTGATCGACGGCTGCCTGCCCGGCACCTGGCGCTTCCGCCGCACCGCGCCCGCTTCCGGCAAGGTGGCCATCATCATCCCGACCTGCGCGGCGCAAGGCTATATCGAGAACTGCATCGCGACGCTGCGCGCCCGCACCTCCTATCCGGATTACGAAATCGTCTGCCTCGACAACATTCCCGACAGCCAGATCGCATGGAAAATCTGGCTGCAGCAAAGCGCCGACCGCGTCATCGATGTCCGTGAATCGTTCAACTGGTCGCGGTTCAACAACCTCGCCGCCGCGGCGACCGGCAGCGAGTATCTGCTGTTCCTGAACGACGACATCGAGATCACGCAGGACGACTGGCTGCAATGTCTGCTGGAACATGCGCAGCGGCCGGAAGTTGGGATCGTCGGGCCGCAATTGCTGTATCCGTCGGGCAAGGTGCAGCACGCCGGCATGTTCCTGGGTGCCGGCATCGGCCGCCACGCGTTCCGCTTCGCCGCCGCGGACGAACCCGGCTATTTCGGCCTGGCCCTGACCCAGCGCAACGTGATCGCGGTCACCGGCGCCTGCATGCTGGTGCGCCGCAGCACGTTCGACATGCTCGGCGGCTTCGACGAAGCGCATTCGGTGATCAACAACGACCTCGATTTCTGCCTGCGCGTGCACGAAGCCGGCATGCTGACGGTGTACACACCGCATGTCAGCCTGCTCCACCACGAGCTGGCGAGCCGCGAGCGGCTGCCGGACGTGTTCGACGCATCGCATTTCAACACCCGCTGGAAGACCTTGTTCGCCGCCGGCGATCCGTATTTCAGCCCGCTGCTGTCGCGCTTCGCCGACGACTACGGCCCGGACGACGAGGCCGCACAAACGATCTTCGCCGCGCATCCCATGTTCCTGCGGGAGGATATCCGGCGAATCCTGGTACTGAAGCTCGACCATATCGGCGACTTCGTCACCGCACTGCCGGCGATCCGCCGGTTGAAGGTACTGTTCCCCCAGGCGCGCATCACCGTGCTCGCGGGTCGCCACGCGCGGGGCTTCGCCAGCATGGAACCGGCGATCGACGAATTGCTCGAATTCGAATTCTTCCACGCCCGCTCGCAGCTCGGCGAAAAGGAAGTGACCACGGACGACCTGGTTGCGCTGCGTGCGCGGCTGGCGCCGTATCGGTTCGACCTGGCGGTCGATCTGCGCAAGCACCTGTCAACCCGCGACGTGCTGCAATATACCGGCGCGCGCTATCTCGCGGGCTACGACTACATGGGGCAGTTCCCGTTCCTGGACATCGCGCTGGAATGGGACGGCGACAAGAACCTGCAACGCAAGCGCAGCCACGTGGTGGACGACCTGCTCGCGCTGGTCGAAACGATCGCCACCGCTTGCGGCACCGACCGCGACCTGCTGCCGGCGGTGACGGTGCAGCCGGACCCGGAGACGCTGCCGGAAGCCGTGCGGGGATTGTTCGAAAAGCCGGTGGTCGCCATGCATATCGGCGCCGGCAACGTCACCAAGACCTGGCCCGCCGAGTATTTCAGTGCGCTGATCGACCTGCTGACCGAACGTAACGGTGTCAACGTCGTGCTGGTCGGCGGTCCTGACGACCGCGAGGCTTCCGAGGCATTACTGGCAACGCTGCTGCGGCAGGACCCGGTGCGCTCCGTCGCCGGACTGACCTCGCTGGAAGAGCTGCCACACCTGCTGTCGGCCTGCCGCCTGTACATCGGCAACGACAGCGGACCGAAACATATCGCGGCGGCCCTTGGGCTGCCGACAATCGGCATTCATTCCGGCGTGGTGGATGCGGTCGAATGGGGCCCGGTGGGCCGGCGCGCCGTCGCATTGCAGCGGAACATGACCTGCAGCCCGTGCTATCTGGCCAGGGCCGAGGACTGTCCGCGTTCCCTGTCCTGCCTGCGGCACCTCGAGCCGTCCACGGTCTATGAAGCCGTAACAATGCTGCTGGCACGCCCGGTGACGGAGAGACCGGTGGCGGAGAGACCGGTGGCGGAGAGACCGGTGGCGGAGAGACCGGTGGTGGAGAGACCGGTCGCGATCATTGCCGTTGCGCCGGAGCAGGCGGCGGACGTTTCCGATGGCGATACCGATGCCGATGCCGAAACCGCCGCGGCGCCCGAGGCTTCGGCGGACGCGGCCGGCGCGGCGACGCTGCTGGTGGCCGATGCCGATACCGGCGCGACAGACGAGGCGCCCCCGTCGGGCGTTGCAACCGAGGAGCCGGCCGCCGCCGCGGGCGGACAACGTCTCGCGGCGGAAACAGCGCCGCGCATTGCCCCGGACCAAGGGCAGCGCGCCGAGACTGGGGCGGAGGTTCCGGAAGCCGGGATCGCGCCAGAGCCGGCCACACGCCGGATGCAGCCGAAGAAGAAGGCGCGTGGCCGGCGCCAGCGTGTGCCGGCCTGAACGCCGTGGACGACGCCCAACTCGTGGCACTCGCGGTCGACCTTGCCGCACAGGCCGGTACGGCGATCCTGGCAATCAGGCGCCAGGGATTCGATGTCCGGCGCAAGCAGGATCGGTCGCCGGTGACCGAGGCGGATGAAGCCGCCGAAGCCATCATCGCCGCCGGCCTGCGATCCGCGACGCCGGAAATTCCGGTGATCGCCGAGGAGGAAATCGCCGCCGGCCACGTCGTGGCGCCCACCGCGGAGTTCTGGCTGGTGGATCCGCTGGACGGCACGCGCGAGTTCACCGCGGGCAGCGACGAGTTCACCGTGAATATCGGGCTGGTGCGCGGCGGCCGGCCGGTGCTGGGCGTGGTTGGCGTTCCCGCGACAGGCGAGATGTTCGCCGGCATCGTTGGGGTTGGCGCGTGGACGCGTACCACGGCAGGACAGGCGGCGATCAGCGCGCGCACGCCGCCGCCCGAGGGGCTCACCGTGGTGGCAAGCCGTCATCACGGCGATACCGCGCGGCTGGATGCGTTCCTGCAAGGCCGGCTGGTCGCCCACGTATTGAATTTCGGTTCGAGCCTGAAATGCTGCCGCCTGGCTCAAGGCGTCGCCGATGTCTACCCGCGCTTTGGCCGCACGATGGAATGGGACACCTGCGCCGCGCAGGCAGTCCTGGAAGCCGCCGGCGGCGCGGTCCGCACCCTGGACGGCGCGCCGCTGCGGTACGGCAAACCGGGCTGGGAAAATCCGCATTTCGTGTGCACGGGCCGAAGTGACCTCGGCGGCAACGCGGGAGAGGCCGCGGCGCGATAACGCCGCAGGTAACGATGATCGGGCCGGCACCGCGGCGAAATCCATCGCCGTGCCCCGCTACGCCGCCACCTTTCCCTCCACCAGTGCCATCAAACTCTCCAGCCGATCGGCCTCGGCGGCGGGCTTGTCCGTGCGGATCCGCGCGATCCGCGGAAACCGCAGCGCCACGCCCGATTTATGCCGGTTCGAAAGCTGCGCCGCGTCGAACGCGACTTCCACCACCAGCGCCTTCTCGACTTCCCGCACCGGACCGAATCGCGCCACCGTGTGGTTGCGAATCCAGCGGTCCAGAAAAGCCAGTTCCTGGTCGGTGAAACCGAAATACGCCTTGCCCACCGGCACCAGTTCGTCCTCGCCCGCGCTGCTGCCGCGCCACAGGCCGAACGTATAATCGGAATAGAAGCTGCTGCGCTTGCCGTGGCCGCGCTGCGCGTACATCAGCACTGCGTCGATGGTCAGCGGATCGCGCTTCCATTTCCACCACAGGCCCTTCACCCGCCCGGGCAGATAGGCGGAATCACGGCGCTTCAACATCAGCCCCTCGATCGAGGCCGCGCGCGCGCCGTCGCGCAACGCCGCCAACTCATCGAGCGAGCCGAACGCGATCAGCCCGGACAGATCCATCCGCGCCGGACGGACGCGCGCATGCCAGGATTCAAGCCGGGCGCGGCGTTCATCGAAGCACAGCGGACGCACGTCCTCGATGCCTTCAAACAGCATGTCGTACAGCCGGATGCCGACCGGAAGGTCGTGCATCATCTTCGCCGTCACGCTCTTGCGATTCAACCGCTGCTGTAAATCGCTGAATGGGGCGGCGATGCCGCCGCGCATCACCAGCAGCTCGCCATCCAGCACGGCGTGGAAGTCCATCGCCTCGATGATTTCGGGGAATGCGCCGGATATATCGTCGGCACCGCGCGAATAGAGCCGCCGGCCGCCGGCGGTCGCAACCAGTTGCACGCGGATGCCGTCCCATTTCCATTCCGCGCGCCACTCATCCGGACGCAGCGTGGCGAGGTCCGCGGCTTCCAGAGGGTGCGCCAGCATCGGCGGACGGAACACCGGTTGCTCGGCGGGATCGGGGCGCGGCCCACGACCTTCCAGCCAGGCGAACAATGGCAGATAGGGCGGGGCGAGGCCGTGCCAGACTTCCTCCACGTCATCGGGATCGACGCCGCCGATTTCGGCCAGGGCGATCTTTGCCAGCCGTGCGCTGGCACCGACGCGCAGCCCGCCGGTGATCAGCTTGAGCAGCGCCAGCCGCGTGGACGGATCGCACGCATCCAGCCAGCCGGCGACCAGACCCGGCAGCGCCGATTTGGGGGCGGTTTCCAGCGCTTCGACCACGTCCGCGAGACGCGGCGGCGCGGCGTTGGTGGCCGCGGCGGGCCACATCAGCGCCACCGTTTCGGCCAGGTCGCCGACATAGTCGTACGACCATTGGAACAGTACGGGATCGGTGCGTGCCGCGGCGAGTTCACGGATCAGGCCGGGCTTGGCGGCGGTGAAGGCAAGCTCGCCGGTAATGGCGGCGAGGCCAATGCCGCGGTCCGGGTCCGGCTGGGCCTCGAAGTAGCGTTTCAGCAACGCAATCTTGGCGTTGCGGGCGGGGGTAAAGACCAGGCGTTCCAGCAAATCGGCGAAAGCGATCATGGCCGCTCATGCTGGTCCGGCGTACTGCTGTTGCCAATGGCAGGTTCGGGTGACAGGAGGCGCGGAACCGGACGGCGATCGCCGGCGGGGCGGGAGCGTGTCACTGCGGGTCGAGCAAGGCCTTCGCCGCTTTCAATTCGCTCGTGTCGAATCCTTCGATGAAACGATCGTACACCGGTTGAAGAACCTGGACGGCACCCGCCCGGTCGTGCTGCCCCATTCGCAGCCGTGCGGTGCCAAGCGCAGTACGCAGCTCCCAGAACAGGGCGTCCTGGTTACGCGCGAGCGCAAGGGCATCGCGAAAGCAATCTTCAGCACCTGCCTGGTTATGGCGCCCCTGCCGCAGCAGTACTTCGCCCTTGACCCGCAGAAGCTCCGGCATGAACCAGCGATAATCCGTCTGCTCTGCGAAACGAATGGCGCCGTCGATCTCGGCAAGGCCGTCATCGGCGCGGCCGGAGGCTGCCAATGCCGACGCGAGTTCGGCCCTGAAGAAGGGGTAGAACAGCAGATAGCTTGCATTCTGCATCCCGGCGAGACCTTGGCGAAGCGGCTCGAGTCCGCGCTGGGGGTTGCCGCGCTTCGCCGCAAGGCTGCCGCGCACGCAAAGTCCGGCGGCGTGGAACGGCCCCAGTGCGTGCTTGTACGCGTGGTCGATGAGCTCTTCGCCGTAGCGCTCGGCCGTCTCCAGATCGCCGAGGCTCAGGAACACCAGCCCGGCCTCCCAGGTCAGTGCGATGCACAGCGCGATCGGCTGATTCGCCGCGCGCGCCTCCTCGACCGCGTTTCTGGCTACCTGTGCGGCGCTGTCCAACAGCCCAAGCGACAGCAGGCTCGCCGAAAGATGACCGAACGCCGAGGCGCGCAGGTCATTGACGAACCGCACCATGTCACGATTCCGGCTTTCGATCGGATAGTGGTCGATCGCCCGCCGGAGCCGCACGCTCGCTTCGCGATGCTCCGCGAGATAGAGCAATGTGTGGCCAACCAGCCAATCGGCCGTCGCCTGGGCGTGCGGGTCGCGGCCGCGGGACACGTCTTCATATTGCCGGGCGAAGGCGAGCGCTTCGTGGATCGCCATCGAACGCGCCGCGAACAGCCAAAGGCCGTGATATGCGCGTTGCTGGTGGTCGAATTCCGCGAAGTCCTGCGCCAGTGCCAATGCCCGCGTCAGCGCCTCGCGCGCCGGCGCAATCATGCCTCGCGTATAGATCAGCGCCATGCCGAGATTGCACTGCAGGACCATCTCCAGACGGGATCCGGCGGCATCGCCGATCATGCCCAACGCCTTGGCGGCCCACTCGCCGGCTTCGGCGATCTGCGACACCGCGACCCAGAAATCCGCCGCGGCCGCGGCGAGCGCGAGTCCCAGCGCGGCGTCGCCCCCTGGCGAAAATGCCCAGGTCAGCGCCGCACGGAGATTATCGATCTCGCGGCGATAGGACCCGAGCGCGTCGATCGCCGCTTGCAGCCGGTCCGGCGATGCGAACGGCGAGAACAGTGTCAGACAGTATTGCGCATGTTGCCTGATGGTATCGGCGGCCTCGCCGCTTTCATCAAGCTTCTCCAGCGCATACGCGCGGGTCGTTTCCAGCAATCGCCATCGCGGTACCGCTGCCCCTTCATCGACCGCGAGCAGTGATTTGACGACCAGGCTTGAAATTCCGTCGAGAATGACGTCGCCGGCCGCATCATGGGCCACCACGGCGCGGGCGGCCTCGAACGTGAACCCGCCCGGAAACGTCGCCAGCAGGCGCAGCAGCCTCTGCTCTTCCGGCAGCAGCAGTTCATAGCTCCAGTCCAGGGCCGCGCGCAGCGTTCGATGGCGCGGCAGCGCGGTGCGCCGACCGCTGGTGAGCAAACGGAAGCGGTCGTTGAGGCCGGCTTCCACCTGGCGAAAACCGAGTGCCGCGGCGCGAGCGGCGGCAAACTCAATAGCCAGCGGGATGCCGTCGAGCCGCCGGCAAATCGCCGCGATCGCGCCGATATCCTCGGGGGTCGGCGAAAAGGACGACGTTAGCGCACCTGTCCTCGAGACGAGAAGCTTCGCCGCACCATGCCGCAAGACATGCTCCGGATCCTCCTGCTCCGTATCCGGAACATCGAGCGGCGGAACCCGGTACACCTGCTCGCCCTGGATGCGCAGTACTTCGCGGCTGGTCGCCAGCACCGAGGCGTACGGACAGAAGCGCACGATGGTTTCCGCCAGCTCGGCCGCGGCATCGATGACATGTTCGCAGTTGTCGAGGATCAGCAGCAGGTTGGCATCGCCGATCGCACGGGCGACGGCCTCGGCCGAGCCTGACGCGCCGATAAGCCTGAGGCTCAGAATGCCAGCCACCGTGGAAGGCACGAGCCCGGCGTCGGCAAGCGGTGCAAGTTCGACCAGCCAACCTCCGTCCTTGAATTCCCCCAGAACGCCGCGGGCGGCCTCGATCGCGAGCGATGTCTTGCCGATGCCGCCAGGCCCGGTGAGCGTGAGGACACGGTACGCCGAAATCAGGTCGCGGACGGATTGTACTGTCGCTTCGCGGCCAACAAGAGCGGCGATGACCATGGGGAAATTGTCGGTGCGCGCCTCCTCGGGCGGCTGAAGCAGCGAGCGGCTTGCCGCGACGCGCTCGGGGGCAAGCCCTCGCGTGGTCCAGGTTCCAAGCAAGCGGTAGCCGCGCCCGGACTCGGTCTTCAGCATCGCCTTGTAAGGCCCAAGAGCACGGCGCACCGATGCGATGTGTACCTGAACGGTGTTGTCGAGTACGATGGCGCCGGGCCAGATCCGCTCCATCAGCTCGTCCTTGGTGACGAGTTCACCCGCGGACCGGACCAGGAGCTCCATGATTTCGAACGCGCGGCTGCCCACCGGCGACGGCGCCCCGCGCACGCGCAGCTCGCGCCGGGCCAGGTCAATCTCGCAGTCACCCGACGCGTAGGTGGTTCGGCTGGGCTGGGCAGACATCCGGACGCACCCCGATTCAGGGTTCTTCAGGTTCGCTCAGGTCTATTCAGGATGCCGGTCCTTGGCAATGGACGTCGGCGGCTGCCGCGGGACGGCTTGAGGTCACTCCGGCACCGTCGCACACTCACGCATCAGCGGGAGGAAGCGCGGATGAAGATCGGTTTCATTGGCCTCGGCATGATGGGCGCTGGCATGGCCAGCAACCTGCAGAAAGCGGGGCACGAACTGGTGGTGCACGATCTGTCGCGGCAGGCGGCGTCGCGGCATCTGACGAACGGCGCAGTCTGGGTGGACAGCCCGCGCGCGGTCGCCGAGGCCGCCGACCTGGTGTTCACCTCGCTGCCGACACCGGCGGATGTCGAGAAGGTCGGCACCGGCGAGGACGGATTGATCGAAGGATTCCGCAAGGGCGCGGCGTGGTTCGACCTGTCCACCAATGCGGTGAACGTGGTGCGCGCGCTGTATCCGACGTTTGCCGAGAAGGGTGTCGCGTTCCTCGATGCGCCGGTCAGCGGCGGGCCGAGCGGCGCCAACAGCGGACGGCTGGCGATCTGGGTCGGCGGCGACAAGGCGGTGTTCGACCAATACCAGCCGGTGCTGGACGCGATGGGCGACGCGGCACGCTATATCGGTCCGATCGGGGCCGGCACGATTGCCAAGCTGGTTCATAATGCCGCGGGCGCGGCGGTGAGCACGGTGCTGGCGGAAGTGTTCACCATGGGCGTGAAGGCCGGCGTCGAGCCGCTGCCGCTGTGGGAGGCGATCCGCCAGGGCGCCGGCGGCCGTGCGCGCCTGTTCGATCGCATGTCGCGCGGCTTCCTCACCGGCATCTACGACCCGCCGGATTTCGCGTTGCGGCTGCTGCACAAGGACGTATCGCTGGCCTGCCAGTTGGCGCGCGATGTCAGCGTGCCGATGCGGCTGACCAATCTCGCGCATCAGGAACTGACCGAGGCGTTGAACCGCGGCTGGGCGCAGCGGGATTCGCGCATCAGCATGCTGCTGCAGCAGGAGCGCGCGGGGATCGAGAAGATCGCGGTCGCGCCCGACAGGTTGAAGGCGGTGCTTGACGCCGACAAATAGACGTCCCGCACCGGCCAGCCACCCAGAACATCTTTCAGGAGACCAGTCATGCAGCTCGGCGCACTTGTTCCCTTGGGCGACATCGGCGGCGACCCTTCCGTCGTGCGCGACTTTGCCCAGAGCGTGGAGGCGATCGGCTACGATTTTCTCGAAGCGCCGGACCACGTGCTGGGCGTCAACGCCGCCTCCCGCCCCGGCTGGGACCGCAACGACAACGCGGATCTGTTCCACGATCCGTTCGTGTTGTTCGGCTTCCTGTCCGGCTGCACCACGAGGCTGGGGTTCTCCACCGGGGTGCTGATCCTGCCGCAGCGGCAGACGGTGCTGGTGGCGAAGCAGGCCGCGTGCCTGGACGTGCTGTGCGGCGGGCGTTTCCGCCTGGGCATCGGCGTCGGCTGGAACGAAGTGGAATTCGTCGGCCTTAATGAGAATTTCAAAAATCGCGGCCGCCGGTCGGAAGAGCAGGTGCAGGTGATGCAGGCGCTGTGGGCGAATCCGCACGTCACCTTCAAAGGCAAGTACCACACGATCGACGATGCCGGCATCAATCCGCGTCCCGCGTCGGGCCGCGTGCCGGTATGGTATGGCGGCCACCACGATCTGACGCTGCCGCGCATCGCCAAATGGGGTGACGGCTGGATGCCGAACGCCTATGCGCCGGGGGACGAGGCGCTGGCGATCTTCGACCGGCTGCGCAGCCTGACACACGAGGCCGGCCGCGATCCTGCCGCCGTCGGCATCGAGGTGTGGACCTCGTGCGGGTCCGGCACGCCGGCCGAATGGAAAACCGATGCGGCGTTCTGGAAAAAAGCCGGCGCGTCGCACCTGTGCCTGACGACAACGTTCAATCGCCGCGCGCATCGCCGCATCGCCGGCCACACCATGGCCGATCATCTTGCCGCGCTGCGGCAGTATCGCGATGCGATCGGCGACGCATTATAGGAGGGAGCCATGCAACTCGGAGCCTCGATTCCGACCGCGGATCTCAATGTCGATCCGATCGCGATCCGCGACTACGCGCAGGCAGCGGAGGGGCTGGGCTATGATTACCTGGTGGCGCCCGACCACGTGCTGGGCGCCAATCCGGCCACCTACACGGGCGACGCGCGAATCGGCACGTCGCAATCGCCCTATCTCGATCCGTTCGTACTGTTCGGATTTCTCGCTGGCTGCACCCGCACAATCGGCTTCGCCACCGGCGTGCTGATCCTGGCGCAGCGCCAGGCGGTGCTGGTCGCGAAGCAGGCCGCCAGCCTGGATGTGCTGTGCGGCGGGCGTTTCCGGCTGGGCGTCGGCGTCGGCTGGAACGAAATCGAGTTCACCGGCCTGAACGAGAATTTCAAGAATCGCGGCGCGCGCTCGGAGGAGCAGGTGCGGGTGATGCAGGCGCTGTGGGCCTCGCCGCACGTGACGTTCGAAGGCAAGTGGCACACGATCCAGGATGCCGGGATCAATCCGCGTCCCGCGTCCGGCAGGGTGCCGGTTTGGTTCGGCGGCCATGCGGAGGCGACCTTCCGCCGCACGGCACAATATGGCGACGGGTTCATGCCGCTGGCCTATCCGCCGGACGATTCAGCGCCGGCGGCGTTCGACAAGCTGCGGGCACTCACGCGGGCCGAGGGGCGCGATCCGGCGGATATCGGCATCGAAGTGTGGGTCTCGCCCGGTGGCGGCGACGAAGCCGACTGGCGGCGGGAAATGGCGTTCTGGAAGCAGGCCGGCGTGACGCATGCGACCGCGCACACAACATTCCCCGGCGGCCATCACAAGCGGATCGCGGGCAACACGCCGGCGGATCATCTGAACGCGATCACCCGGTTCCGCGCGGCGGTCGCCGATTTGCTGTAACCGGTGGCGCGGCGGCGGCGGGGTTCCTCACATTGGCGGCGCCATGGGTCGCATTCCCGGATTGTGGCAGCTCGTTGAACTCGACGCGAGGCTGGCGTCGCATTCCTGACCGATCGTCTGGCTCTGCATCGGCGCGGGGCACCGCACCATCGTCAGATTCCCCTGCCAGAGACAAATCTCGGTGGATGATCTGCCCTGGCACGGGTGGGATGGACGTCACCAAGCGTTGTGCCTTGGCAGAGCGGTGCCTATCTTACGGGGATGGACACACCGACGGAATCTCCCCCGCAACCGACTGCATCAGAGGCGCCATCCGCGCCGCAGAAACCGAAGGAGATCGGCGGTCCGAAAGGACCAGAACCGACACGATACGGTGACTGGGAAGTGAACGGACGGTGTACTGATTTCTGATCGGACCGGGTGCGCCGCAACCGATTTCGCCGTACCCGAGGATGGGGGCACCGTGGACAAGCCCGCACAACAAGCCCGCACAACAAGCCCGCACAACAAGCCCGCACAACAAGCCCGCACAAGTGGCAAGACACGCGCCGGTCAGCGTGAACCCCGGCAGCTCATACAATCCCGAAGCGCCGCCGTCGGTCGCCCTGTCCAGCACCGGCAGCGAGCGCTGCCGCCGCGACACCCGCGCCGCCGCCCATGTCTCATAGCGCAGGCCGTATGCGCGGGCGGGACATTGCGGCGTTGCGATCGCACGGGTGCCGGAGCTGGCCCCGTTGCAATACCTGCTGCTATCCGGGTGATGCGTCCGAGACCCGCGCCGCCCGAGCCATAGCGCCGCTCGCGTGATGACGAGCATGACGGGGCTCGTCATGAGCGAGTGGCACGCGTCAGGCCCGCGCCGCGAGCGCCTCTTGCAAGGCACGCGCATCGGTCAGCGGCAGGCCGCACACGCTCCGCCGGCACAGATAGGCCGCCGGCGCCCCCGCGGCGGAGCCTTTGCCGAAAGCGGGATGCCCCTCCGGCAGAGCGTCCGGAGCCGGAGCGCGCACCACTACCACGGCCGGGTCCGGACCATGCAGCGCCACCGCCGCCAGCGCCTGCGTGCGCGGATCGGATGGATCGCCCGCGATGACGATCGTGGCGGCCTCCTCCAGCAGATCGGCGGCGGAGAGCAGTACGGGCATGCCGGACATCCGCTCGGGATCGGCGAAAGCCCGCAACAGTGCCTCGGCGCGCAGGCGCCACGCCGCATCGCCGGTCAGATGCAGCAGCCGGGCATAGACCTCGCAGAGCAATCCCGGGCCGGCCGGCGTGGCGTTGTCGGCCGCGGTGCGCGGGCGCGCCAGCGGCAGATCCGCCACGTCGTCCGCGGTGGTGAAGAATCCGCCATGGCCATCGCTGAAATGCGCCTCGACCGCCGCGGCGATCTGCTCTGTCCGCGCCAGATAGGCAGGCTCACCTGTCGCCTCGTACAACGCCAAAGCGGCGCGGGCCATCGCCGCCTGGTCGTCCAGCAGGCCCGCGGCGGTGACGCGGCCAAGCCGCCACGCGTGCTGCACCCGCCCGTCACCGGAACTCATCTGCGCCAGGATGAAATCGTACGCCGCGCGCGCGCGCGGCAGCCACTCGGGATGGCCGAACACCGCGGCGGCACGCGCCAGAGCCGCGATTGCCAGTCCGTTCCAGTCAGCCAGCACCTTGTCGTCGCGCCCCGGCCGCACGCGCTGCGCCCGTGCCAAGAACAGTACAAGGCGCGAGCGGGCGAGCGCGGCTTCGTCCTCGGCCGAGCCCTCCGGCGTGACGCGGCGCAGGATCGTGTGGCCTTCCCAGTTGCCACCCGGCGTCACATCGTAGGCTCGCTTGAACGCGGCGGCGTCGGCACCGAGCAGGGTATCGATTTCGGCCGGGGTCCAGACGTAGAATTTACCCTCCTCGCCCTCGCTGTCGGCATCTTGGGACGCGGCGAACGCGGCGCGGCCGTCGACGGACTGCGCGGTCATGTCGCGCACCATCCAGCCGACCGTCTCGGCGGCGCGCGCGGCGTACAGCGGCGACGGGCGGTGGGCGTGCGCGAAGGCCAGCAGCTCCAGCAATTGCGCGTTATCGTACAGCATCTTTTCAAAGTGCGGCACCAGCCAGATCGCGTCGGTGCTGTAGCGGGAAAAGCCGCCGCCGAGATGGTCGTAGATGCCGCCTTGCGACATGCGTTGCAGCATCAGGTGCAGCGCGTCCTGTCCCGCCGCATCGCCGGTGCGGTACGCGTTCTGCCACAGGAAACGGAAGATCGGCGGATTGGGGAATTTCGGAGCGCCGCGCAGCCCGCCATGCTCCGGATCGGTCAGCCGCAGATAGGCGCCGGCGACGGCATCGAGATGCGCCGGCGTGGGCAGATCGCCAATCTGGGCCGCCGACTGCTGCAGCAGGAAGCGGCGCAGCGCAGCGGTATTCTGCGTCACCATCTGGTCGCCCTCGTGCCAGGCGGCGGCGACGCCTTGCAGCACCTGGCGGAACGAGGGCCGGCCCCAACGCGGTTCCGGCGGGAAATAGGTGCCGCCCCAGAACGGGGCTCCGTCCGGCGCCAGGAACATGGTCAGCGGCCAGCCGCCTTGCTCGCCGATCGCGTGCAGCGCGGACATATAGAGGTGGTCGATGTCGGGACGTTCCTCGCGGTCCACCTTGATGTTGACGAACAAGGCGTTCATCAGCGCGGCGGTGTCCGGGTCTTCGAAGGATTCGTGTGCCATGACGTGGCACCAGTGGCAGGCGGCGTAGCCGATCGAGAGCAGGATGGGCTTGTTCGTCTGTGCCGCTTCGTTCAGCGCCGCGGCGCCCCAGGGGCGCCAGTGCACCGGGTTGTGGGCGTGCTGCAACAAATAGGGCGAGGTCTCCCTGTCCAGCAGGTTGGCATCCTCCGGCATGGCGCGTGTCCTTCCGCGAGTCGTTCCATTGGGGCGCGTGCGCTGCGCCAATATGGGGCCGGCCGGGGCGCGGAGACAGGTGGACGGCGGGCGGCAAGGGGCGTGCCGTGGGGGCCACGTCCCGTAACGAGGGATGCGCCGGGTGGGTGGCATGGGCGGGGTGGTGGATTGCGATGCACGGCGCCGCCGTGGAGGATCGCGAGGGACGTGTGACCGGTTGCCGCAGTGCCACCCCGGCTTTGTGCTGCATCTGCCCTACGCCTTCGGCGCCGAAGAAGGTTCTGCCGGAGTGGCCGCTTTGGAAGCGGAGCGGCAGTAGCCGTTGCGGTCGGCTTACCGCGGCATTGAATGGGAAGCGGACGTGGGCTGGGCAAAATGAGTTGGCGCGCAGGATCGCAATCGAGACGTTTGTCCTACTCGTACTTGGCCGGCACGGAGAATGGCTTGGTCGCGTCGACGACGAACATGATCAGCGCTCGGGCGATCGCATGCGCATCACCGGACAACTCATAGAAGGTGTGTCGGGCCGGCATTTATGGGCCGACAAGTTCGATTACACTGGCTGCGACCCTTTCGAGCTTCAAGACCGGCTCGCTGAGCGGGTCGTCGGCGCGATGGCGCCGCAACTCGAAAAAGCCGAGATGGATCGCGTGAAGCGTGAGCCGACCGGCAACCCTGCGGCGTATGATCTCTATTTGCGTGGACTCGCAAGCTGGAACCGCTGGTCCAAGGACGACAATGCAGATGCGTTGACGTTCTTCTATGCCGCAATCGAAAAAGACCCCGACTTTGCCACGCCCTATGGATTGGCCGCCTCCTGCTACCAGTTTGCGAAAGCCAACGGGTGGCATTCGGACTTCGATTTGCAAGAAATCTCGCGTCTCACGGAATGCGCCGCGGAATTGGGAAGCGACGACGCCGTGGCCTTGTGCTGGGACGGGCATGGCCGCGCCTTCTTTTTCAATGAGGTGGAACGTGCCCTCCTGCTGATCGATCGCGCGCTCGAGCTGGATGTCAATCTCGCGACCGCATGGCAGCGACGCGGCTGGGTGTGCGGATATGCGGGCGAGCACCAGGAAGCAATCCGCAGTCTGGAAAGGGCCATGCGGCTCGATCCGCTGGACCCGCGCGTCTTTCTTACCCAAAGCGCAATGGCATTTGCGCATTTCATTGCGGCACGAGACCAAGAAGCGTCGGATTGGGCAGCCAAGGCAGCGATGGCAAAGCCGAACTGGCTGCCGGCACTACGAGTGACCATTGCCGCCAACGCGATGCTCGGACGGATTGCCTCCGCGCGGGACGGCCTGAAGGCTTATGAGCGGATTGATCCAGATGTGAACATTCGCAAATCTTGCGGGCACTATCCTTTTCAACGGGCAAAGGACGAGAGCAGAGGCTTATCGAGGCGTTGCGTATGGCGGGCGTTCGACAGGCCTAGTGTCGATTTGGTTCATGTCCGGTTCGGACCGATTCCGGTGGTTGCCTCCGCCGGCATTGGACCGCGGCCTCAGGTCAAGACCGGTCTCGCCGACCGTCCGTCGCTTCCTCCATTTGCCGGGCGCGCGCTACAAACCCCAGCCGCACAGGCCCCCACGCCCACGCGCCCCCCGACGTCCAACCGCACCAGCCCGCCACCACCCAGCTCTTACCGCACCAGCGCCGCGAGCAGCGCATCGAGCCGCAACCGCCCGGCGGGCAGCGCCGCCAGCCGGCCCTCGGCGAATCGCAGGTAACCCTCCACCTCGGCCTGCCGCAGCACGTCCGCGTCTATCGCGTCCTCGAGTTCCACGCCGGTGCGTGCAGCGAAGCGGGCGGCATCGATGCCCTCGGTCAGGCGCAGCCCCATCAGCAGCATCTCGCGCGCCTTCTCCACGGCCGGCAGCGCGGTTTGCTCCACCGTTCCGTGGCCATCGCGCGCCACTAGCCCAGCCCAGGCTTCCGGCGCACGGTGGCGGCGCGTGGCCACCAGGTCCGGCCCCAGCGTGATCCGGCCATGCGCGCCCGGGCCAATGCCGGCATAGTCGCCATAGCGCCAATAGCTCAGGTTGTGGCGGCTCTCCGCTCCGGGCCGGGCGTAGTTCGACACCTCGTAGCCGAGCAATCCGAACCGCGCGGCCTCCTCCCCGGTGGCTTCGTACAGCGCCGCAGCGGTGTCCTCATCGGGCAGCACGATCTCGCCGCGGGCGTGGCGGGTGGCGAAGGCGGTGCCTGGCTCGATGGTAAGCTGGTAGAGCGACAGGTGGTCCGCCGCCAGCGCCAGCGCCGCGCGCAGTTCGGCGCGCCAGCCCGGCAGTGACTGGCCGGGCCGGGCATAGATCAGGTCGAACGAGACCCGTGGGAAGGTTGCCCGCGCGATCTCCAGCGCCGCGCGCGCCTGCGCCGCCGAGTGCGCCCGGCCGAGCCAGCGCAGCGCGTCCGCATCCAGGCTTTGCACGCCAAGCGACAGCCGGTTCACCCCCGCGGCACGGAAGGCCGCCAGCCACGCGGCTTCGACGCTGGTCGGGTTGGCCTCCAGGGTGATTTCCAGCCCCGGAACGGGATCGAACCAGCGGCCGGCGTCGTCGATCAGCGCGGCAACCGTCTCCGGGTCCATCAGGCTGGGCGTGCCGCCGCCAAAGAAGATGGAGGTCAGCGGCCGGCGTCCCAGGCGTGTCGCCTCCCAGGCCAGCTCGGTGCGCAGCGCGGCGCGGAAGCTGTCCTGCGGGATGCGGTCCCGGACATGCGAGTTAAAGTCGCAG
>Ga0335072_10001559_pt1 | contig 37095 bp, 33 predicted proteins | sample Lox_Sample_21_FD_206725 | JGI IMG/M metagenome (GOLD analysis project Ga0335072, IMG submission 206725) | Soil microbial communities from Loxahatchee National Wildlife Refuge, Florida, United States - Lox_Sample_2.1 | ecosystem: Environmental > Terrestrial > Soil > Wetlands | place: USA... | reverse complement strand
CTGGCGCGGAAGCATAATGTAATGAAATTTTCGCTGTCAAGCTCATTGGAATGAATGTTCTGCTCCGTGACGGGAGGCGCCACCCTACCGCGCGAATGTTTCTGATCGACTACAATGCGCCGAGATGACGCTTGCCGGCGGCAGGCGGAAGGGGTTGCATTTGAAACGGCTGAAGATGGGTCTCGTCGGTCCGGGCTTCATCGCCGCGCAGCACATCGAGGCCGTGCGACGCCTCGGCTACGTCGAAGTCGTGGCTATCGCCGGCTCGAGCGTCGGCGCGGCGCGGCGCCGTGCCACGCAATGGTGTGTCGAGCGCGCGTACGGCGACTACCGCGAGCTCATCGCCGACCCGGACATCGAGGTCGTTCACAACACAACGCCGAATCACCTTCATCTCGAGGTGTCGCTGGCGGCGCTCGCGGCACGCAAGCACGTCATCTCGGACAAGCCCCTCTCCGACAGCGCGCAGCACAGCCGCACGCTCTGGGATGCGGCGCGGCGCGCGCGCGTCGCCCACGTGGTGACATTCAACTATCGCGGCAATCCGCTCGTGCAGCAGGCGCGGTCCATGGTGAGCCGCGGCGAGCTCGGCCCGCTCTGCTACGTGCACGGACAGTATCTGCAGGACTGGCTGGCCGATGAGCGCGTGTATTCCTGGCGGCTCGATCCGAAACGGGGTGGCGCGAGCTCCGCGCTGCGCGACATCGGCTCGCACTGGTGCGACCTCGCGGAGCACGTGTCGGGGTTGCGGATCGAGGCGGTGCTGGCGGACCTCGGCACGGTCGTCGCGCAACGCGAGGTGTCCCGCGCCGCCGGCGGAACGTTCTCACGCACGATGACGCGCGGGCGGCGCAGGGTGCGGATCAGGAGCGAAGACCTCGCGACCGTGCTGCTGCGGTTTCGCGGCGGCGCCAAGGGCTGCGTCGCCATCGGCCAGGTGCTTCCCGGTCACAAGAACGATCTGCAGCTCGAAGTCTGTGGGCGCGGGGCCTCGGTGCGCTGGCTGCAGGAGCAGCAGAACGAGCTATGGGTGGGCCGATTCGGCCAACCGAGCAGTGTGATCGGCAAGGACCCTTCCATCCTCTGCGCGGACGCTGCACGCTATGCGCATCTGCCGGCCGGTCATCAGGAAGGCTGGGCGGACGCCTTCCGTAATGTGATTGCGGACGCGTACCAATGGATACTCGAAGGGGCGAGACCTCAGGCACGGCCTGCAGCGCTGGCGACGTTCGCCGACGGTTACCGCAGCGACCTGCTCGTGGAAGCGATGCTCGCGAGTCACGCCGCCGGCGGCGCGTGGCGGAAGATTCCGCCGCCGTGAGCGGCCGGCGCCGCGGAACAAACATTCCAATGTTTTTGACAGCGAAATTACATTGCAATAACCTGCGCTCCACGAGACTGCGGGCGACACCGCGGCGTCCGCCGCGGTCCGTCCGGCCCGCGTTTTTCGACTGAGGCGCCCTCCCGTGCTCAAGAACACCATGTTGCTGCGGCTGAACGCCATGATGTTCCTGGAGTTCTTCACCTGGGGCGGGTGGTTCGTCACCATGGGCAGCTTTCTGGAGAAAACCCTGCACGCCAGCGGAGTCCAGAGCGGGCTCGCCTATTCGACCCAGGCCTGGGGCGCGATCATCGCGCCGTTCATCGTCGGCCTGATCGCCGATCGCTATTTTCACGCGGAGCGGCTGCTCGGAATCATTCACATCATCGGCGGCGGCCTGATGCTGCTGCTGGCGCGCGCGCACGACTTCGCGCACTTCTATCCGTACCTGCTGGCGTACATGATTCTATACATGCCCACGCTGGCGTTGGTGAATGCCGTCGCGTTCCGGCAGATGGACGTGCCGGCGCGGGACTTCCCCAAGGTGCGCGTGTGGGGCACGATCGGGTGGATCGTCGCGGGACTGGCGATCAGCTATGTGTTTGGGTGGGACGCGGTCACGGCGGCGGCGCACGGCGCGCTGCAGAACACCTTCACCATGTGCGCCGCGAGCTCGTTCCTGCTCGGCGTTTACAGCTTCACCCTGCCAGGCACACCGCCGCTCGGCGCCGCGCAGGGTGAGCGCAGCCTGGGAAGCCTGCTCGGCTTCGATGCGCTCGGGATGCTGCGCGAGCGCAACTTCGCGATCTTCTTCGTCGCATCGATCCTCATCTGCATACCGCTCGCGTTCTACTATCAGGACACCAATCAGTTCCTGATCGAGCTGCATGTTGCGCATGCAACGGGCAAGCAGACGCTGGGACAGGCTTCGGAATTCTGCTTCATGCTGCTGTTGCCGTTCTTCCTCAAGCGCTACGGGCTGAAGGCGACGCTGCTCATGGGCATGGTGGCCTGGGCCTGCCGGTACGCGCTCTTCTCCCTGGGTGACGCCTGGCACATCGAGTGGCTGTTGCTCGTCGGGCTCGCTCTGCATGGACCCTGCTACGATTTCTTCTTCGTCTCCGGGCAGATCTACACCGACACGCGCGCCGGCCAGGAGCGGCAGGCCGCGGCACAGGGCCTCATCACGCTGGCCACCTACGGTGTCGGGATGCTCATCGGCTTCTCCGCCGCCGGCGTCATCACGGACCGCTACGCCGCGGCGGGCGGCCACGATTGGGTGACGGTGTGGACCTATCCCGCGGTATTCGCGTTCGCGGTCGCGGTGCTCTTCCTGTTCTCGTTCCGCAACGAGAGGCTCGGCCATGCCGCCCCCCAAACCTGAGCCCGGCGCCTTCCGGCCGCGGCCGATGAAGCTCAGCATCCTCACGGCGGCGCTGCAGGAGCTGACGCCCCGCGAGCGCCGCGAGGCGGATCCCGATCTCGCCATCGAGGAGTGGCTGGCGTTCGCCGCGCAGATCGGCGCGCCCAACATCGAGCTGTCGTGCGCCCTGCATCCCACGCAGAGCGACGTTCCGGCGGAGGCGCTGCTCGATCCCGTCGCCAACACGCTCGATCTGCGCAAGCCCTTCACCGCGTCCCGCGCCGCACGGGTGGCAAGCGCAATGCGCTCCACGGGCGTCGGACTGTCGGAGGTCGGCTACTTCGACAACATGCTGGCCGCGGACGAAGCCGCCCGGCGGGTGAAGCACGAGCTGATGCTGCGCGTCTTCGATGCGGCGGTACTGCTGCAGTGCGATGCGGTCGTCGGCTTCGTCGGCCGCAACCCGAAGATCGGCATGGACGCCAACCTCGATATGTTCGAGGAAGTATTCATTCCGCTGCTGCGGGAGGCCAAGGCGCGAGGCCTGACCTACCTGGTCGAACAGTGCCCGATGCCGGGCTGGAACGTCACGGACGCCTGGCACAACAACATCGCCTACGCGCCCGGCCCCTGGATCGCGCTGCACCGCATCTGCGAGCGGCATGGGGTCGGCGACCGGTTCCGCATCCACTACGATCCCTCGCACGCCATCCTCATGGGCCAGGACACGCGCTCGGTGTTCCAGTACCTCAAAGACTCGGGCTACGCCTTCCTGATCCAGCGCTTTCACGTCAAGGGACAGGTGATCGACTCGCGCGGCATCTCCGCGTGGGGCTATGGCGGCCAGACGATGCAGCGGGGCGACCGCGACGGCGACACGCCGCGCGCCGATCCCGCCGAGCAGCAGAACGCCTGGAAGAAGCAGACCGTCTTCTGCGAGCACGAGCTGCCCGGCACGGCGCGGCACGACCCGCTGGCATACCTGCAGAACCGGTCGGTGGACTGGCTGGACCACCAGCTGGCGGCGCGCGAGCTCCTCGACCTCGATCCGGAGCGGACGTACCTGGTGGTCGAGCACGAGTACCCCAAGGCGCGGGTACAGGACAAGGCGCTGCTCGCACCGATCCTCGCCGGCTCGCTCGCTTTCACGCGCGCGATCGACGAGGCGGCGGCCGCGATGTATGCCCTGCAGCACGAAGTGCTGGCACACCGGGGAATCCCGGTGCAGGGGTACGGCAGGGAAGCCTTCCGAACCTGAAACGCAAGATAACCTCAACGCAGGAGCAGTGATCGATGCCATTCGTGACGGCAAGCACTCAGCGCGGACCCTACGATGTCATCATCGTGGGATCGGGTGCAGGTGGAGGTCAGGCGGCCTACACCTTGTGCATGGAGGGTGTGCGTGTGCTGATGCTCGAGGCCGGACGGCAGTACACGCCGGCGAGCGAGACCCCGATGTTTCAGACGCCGGACATGGCGCCGCTCGGCGCCTCGTCCACTCCGGACAAGGAGTTTGGCTTCTACGATGCCACCGTGGATGGCGGCTGGACCGTCCCGGGCCAGCCGTACGTCACCGTCCCCGACAAGTGGGGCGGCCGCTTCACCTGGTGGCGGGCCAGAATGCTGGGCGGCCGCACCAACCATTGGGGCCGCATCTCGCTGCGCAACGGACCCTACGACTTCAAGCCCCGCAGCCGCGACGGACTCGGGCTCGACTGGCCGATCACCTATGACGACGTCGCGCCCTACTACGACAAGGTGGAAATGCTGGTCGGGGTCTACGGCGGCGACGTCTCGCTGGAAAACACCCCGGCGGGGCCCGGCAATACCCTGTTGCCGCCGCCGGCGCCGCTGGTCAGCGATCATCTCCTCATGAAACGCGCGCCGCGCCTCGGTATCCCGGTGCTACCGGGCCGGCGGGCGGTTCTGACGCGCGCCCAGGACCATCGCGCGATCCCGGGGAAGCTCCATCCGGGCAACCCGCGGGCGCAACAGATCCTCGCCGAGGCGATGCGCAAGCGCTCGCCCTGCCTGTGGGCGACGCCCTGCGGACGCGGTTGCGCCGTGGCGGCCAACTATCAGTCGACCACCGTGCATCTGCCACCGGCGCTCGCCACCGGGAATCTCGACATCATCACCAACGCGATGGTGTATGAGGTCACGACGGACAAGCGTGGACGCGCCAACGGGGTGCGCTTCATCGATGGCACCAGCGGTCGGCACGAGCACGCCACCGGGCGCATCGTCGTGCTCGGCGCAAGCGCCTGCGAGAGCGCACGCATCCTGCTCAACTCCAAGAGCGGCCGGTTCCCGAACGGCCTCGCCAACTCGAGCGGTCTCGTGGGGCGTTACGTGCTCGATACCGTCGGCAGCTCGGTCAGCGGACAGATTCCGTTGCTGGAGAGCCTGCCGCCCCTCAGCGAGAATGCCGCCGGCGGCCTGCAGGTCTACGTGCCGTGGTGGCTGTACAAGGAGCAGCTGGCACACAAGCTGCCGTTCCCACGTGGCTATCACATCGAGTATGGCGGCGGGCAGCAGATGCCCGGCGCGTATACGTTCAACGACCTCGAGTGGCTGACCGGCGGCAGCTACGGCAGGAAGTTCAAGGAAGATGCACGGCGGTATTACGGCTCTTTCGTCGGCTTCGACGGCCGCGGCGCCATGGTGCCGAACGACAACTGCTACGTGGAGATCGACCCCAAGGTCAAGGACAAATTCGGCATCCCGGTGCTGCGCTTCCATTGGCAGTGGGGAGAGTCCGAGCAGCGCCAGGCGGCGCACATGCAGGAGACCTTCGGGGCGATCGTGGAGGCGATGGGCGGACGGGTCCAAACACCCGTGATCACCGACCCGGTGAAAGCCATCTCATCCGGCGGCCAGATGATCCACGAGGTCGGCGGCACCGTCATGGGGGCGGAGGCGCGCTCCTCGGTCACCAACAGATGGTCGCAGACCTGGGACGTGCCCAACCTCTTCGTCGCTGACGGGGGGGTGTTCCCCTACAATGCGGACAAGAATCCGACGCTCACCATCATGGCGCTGTCGTGGCGGATGTCCGATCACATCCTGGAGCGGATGCGCAGGAGAGAAATATGACCGACCGGCGCACCACCATCAAGCTCATCGTTGCCGCCGCGGCGGCCATGCCGGCGCTGCGGGCGAGAGCGACCGACCACAGCGACTTTCAGCCGGACCCGAAGGTCGGCGGCAACGTGCAGCAGTACGCGCCCTTCATGGATGGCTATGGCCCCGATCCGGATCTGATCAAGGCCTACGAAAAAGGCGAGATCTGGCCGCTGACCTTGAATCCGGAGCAGCGGCAGCTCGCGGCGGCGCTCGCCGATCTCATCATCCCGCAGGACGAGCATTCCCCGTCCGCGTCAGCGGTCGGGGTGGTGGACTTCGTCGACGAGTGGATCAGCGCGCCCTATCCACAGCAGCGCGCGGACCGCGCAGCGGTGTTGAGCGGATTCACCTGGATCGATGGCGAGGCGCAGCGCCGCCACCAGCAGCCGTTCGCCCGCCTCCATGAGGCGCAGCAGCGCGCGCTCTGCGATCCCATCTGCAATGTCAGCCGGGCCTCTGCCGACCTGCGGGCGCCGGCGAAGTTCTTCGCCCTCTATCGCAACCTCACGGCCGCCGGTTTCTACACCACGCTGGCGGGCCGCAAGGACCTGAAGTACATCGGCAACGCGCCGTTGACCCATTTCGACGGCCCCCCCGTCGAGCTGCTCGAGAAACTGGGACTCGCATGAAAACATCGTTCACTCGCGCAATGCGCGCTCTCGGCCCATCGCTTGCCCTGGCGCTGTCGCTGGGTGCCGCGGGGATTGCGGCCGCAGCCGGCCCGCAGGTAGGCCAGCACGGCCCGGCGCAACGCGGGCAGGATCTGCTGCAGGGCGGCGGCGGATGGCACTCTCTCATTCTGCGCAACTCCGCGCCGGGGCTCACCGGTTGGACGCATCCGGGACTGCCTGCGGGCTGGACCGTGCATGACGGCGTGCTCTCGAAGAGCGGTCCGGTGGACGACCTGGTATCCACCCGAAAATATCGGGACTTCGACCTGGAGCTCGAGTGGAACATCGGCAAGGAAGGCAACAGCGGCATTTTCTACCGGGCGACGCATCGGTACGACGAGGTCTATTGGACCGGCCCCGAGTACCAGTTGCTCGATGACCGGAACACCGATGACGGCAAGCAGCGCATCACCGCGGCGGGCTCCGTCTACGCCATGTACCCGGCGCCCGCCGGCTTCGTCCATCCCTATGGCCAATGGAACGAGGCGCGCATCGTCGTGCGCGGCAGCCATGTCACCTACTGGATGAACGGGCACCGGATCGTCGACTATGACCTCGGCAGCGCCGACTGGAAGAAACGGGTCGCCGCCTCGAAGTTCTCGGCTTATCCGGGATACGGGCGGGCACCCGAGGGACTGATCGGGATCCAGGGAAACCATCCGGGCGGCGTCAAGATCCGCGACATGCGGATCAAAGTGCTGCCGTAAAGCGGCATCACTTCCGCGGCTGGACCGTCCCGTCGCCGTACGGCGCCGCGATGAATTCCGGCAGTTGCTCCGCCCAGGCCGACAGTTCCCGCAGGCGCGGATAGGCCGCATCCCGGAGTGTCCCGGACAACATTCTCTCCGTGAAATACCAGGTGACGGTGATCGCCACCTCCGGCGCGCCGATTCCCCGCGACCCGGCGGGCCGCGCCCGTCTGACGAGCTCCGCCTCGAGCTCGCCGAAGGCCGCGTGCATCTGGCCCAGGACCCGGTCGGCCCAGGGCTCGTGCTGCTTGTCTGCCGGGCGGAGATTGCGCTCGTAGACCAGCTGGACGCTCTTCTCACAGGCGGCGAGCGCCAGCCCGATGGTACGCAGCGCCGCCTGCCGCTCCGGCAGGCGGCGCGGCATCAGTGATTTCGGAGCGGCCAACGCTTCGGCGTAATCCAGGATCAGCGTGGAGTCCATGAGCACCGTTCCGTCGTCGCACACCAGCGTCGGCGCCTTCACGACCGGGTTGATCGCGCGGAACTGATCGAACGTCCGGAACACCGAAAGCGAGCGATGCTCGAACGGGATGCCGAGGAGTTGCAGTGAGACCGCGACGCGGCGGACGTAGGGCGAATCGAGCATTCCGATGAGCTGCATGCGGGATACGATAGCACCTGGCCATGCCGGGACCTGGAATTTCGGAGGAACACGCGTGATCGACGAAAGAGCGGACCGCGCTGGAGCCGGGAGCTCACGGCTGGCGGGGGTCGATGTGCTCCGCGGCCTCTGCGTCCTGCTGGTATTGCTGAACCACATCAAGCTGCGGTTCCTGCTGAACAACCTGCCCGTACGGGACGCCCTGCCCGCGCGCATGGAGCAGGTGCTCTTCTGGTCGGGGCATTACGCCGTCATCGTGTTCTTCGTGATCTCCGGGTTTCTGATCACGGGTCTGTCGTTGCGGCGCTGGGGCAGCCTGGAGTCGGTGAGCGTCGGCAGCTTCTATCGCATGCGCTGCGCACGGATTGCGCCCTGCCTGCTGCTGCTCCTGCTCATCCTGAGCGCGCTGCATCTCGCCGGCGCTTCGGATTTCGTCATCCACCCCGACCGCTCATCCCTCAGCCGGGCGCTGCTGGCCGCCCTCACCTTCCATGTGAATTGGCTGGAGGGACATCACGGTTACCTCCCTGGCGGCTGGGACGTGCTGTGGTCCCTGTCGGTGGAGGAAGCTTTCTACCTCGTGTTTCCGCTCGCGGCCGTCCTGTTGCGCCGCGAGCGCTGGTTCCTGTTGCTGCTGGGCGCGCTGGTGATCATCGGGCCCATCAACCGCGCACTGCTCGGCGATACGGAGCCCTACCCGTGGTGGGGCTACGCCTACCTGTCGTGCACCGACGCGATCGCATTCGGCTGCATCGCCGCACTGGTGGCTCATCATCGCCTGCTTGGGCCGCGCGGCCTGCGCTTCGCGCTGGTGACCGGCGGCGTACTGAGTCTGCTCGCGATCGTGCTGTTCAATGAGACCGGGCACGTCACCGGCCTCGCTGCCTTCGGGCTCAATCTCACCGCCGCGGAGCTCGGAATCGCAATGATGGTCACCGCCTTCGGCTGCGGCGTGGGCAACATCGCGATGGCGAAGGGTACGTACTGGCTACGGCTGATCGGCCGCTGCAGCTATGAGATCTACCTGTTCCACATGCTGATCGTCATGGGCGTGATCGCGATCGTGCGGCGGCTGCAGGTGACGCACGGATTCTCCCTTTGGTACGCCGCCATGCTCGGCGGCAGCCTGCTGCTCGGCTGCTTCATCGCCCAGGGCTACTCGGAGCCGCTCAACCGGCGGCTGCGGGGCGCGGCTCCGTGGCGGCGGCGGCCCGACATGGATCGGCCGCCCATAGGTGCCGCATCGCCTTAGCGTTTTGCGGACTCCGCCAGCAGCTCGACGAGATACTGCTTCCATACCGCGGCATGGGTGTGCGTACCGTGGCCGTAGGTGCTCATGGACGCGGGGATCAGGATGTAACGCCCGTGCGGTATCCGCGGCGCCAGCTGCTGCGCGATATCGCTCAGCTCCGGCGGGTTGATGAAATCATCGCCGGAGTTGATCCACATCAGGGGCGCGGTGATGGAGCCGAGGCGGGGCTCCGGGTCGTAGTCGCGCGAAGCGTCCAGTTGATAGATGAGATCGTCGGCGTCGAAGTGCGCCACCAGCCTGTCGACGGTCTGGTTGAAGTAAGCCTCGGCCTGCCTGCGGGTGGGCAGGTCCTTCTGCATCTGCTGCGGCGCCGACCCCGCGATGATGAACATGTTCGCGGCACCCCTCAGCCCTTCGATCGGCTCATGGGTGTAGTTGCCGTCATCCCAGTTGGGATCATCGCGGATGGCCTGGATGGCCATGTAGCGGAAGATGCGGTTGCGGCCGGCGATCTCCATGGGCATGCATGCCAGCGGCATGAGCGCGTCGACGAACCTGGGGTACATCTCGCCCCAGACGAAGGACTGCATGCATCCCATCGACGTCCCGAGCACCAGGCGCAGATGGTCGACATGCAGACCGTCGAGCAGCACCTCGTGACTGGCCCGTACCATGTCGTCGTAGGTGTACCGCGGAAACTTCATCCGCAGGCCGTCGGAAGGCTTGCTCGACTCGCCGTGCCCGATCAGGTCCGGAAGGATGATGAAGTACCGCCTGATGTCCAGCGGCTGCCCGGGTCCAAACAACACGTCCGAAAACACCGGGTTGAGCAATGAATGCGCGTCCCCGCTGGTACCGTGGATCAACAGCACGGCATTGATCGTGTGACCTGCCGCGTCATGCCGCGGTGTGCCGAGCGTTACGTAGTGGAGACGGAGATCCGGGAGCATCTCCCCCGTTCCGAAGCGGAAGTTGTGGATGTGATAGACGCCGTTGCGGATGGGCCAATGGGTAGGCGGATACCGAGGCTTCGGAACCTGTGCTCGAGCGAGGCCGATCGATGCAGCGAAGCACACGGCGAGGAATACGGCGAGGCGCTGGAGCATTTGATTTCCCGGGAAGTGTCGCAGCCCGGGAATCATACTACCGGTCAGCGGCGGCCCCGTAGACGCACGGAACCGCCTCGACCCGTTCGTAAGCTCAACTCGTCGTATTGCTTCGGACGGCGCGCGTCGAGCGGAGACGGCGGGCGAGACCGTGGCCGAGTCCGACGGCGATGAGCCCGACCAGCAGGTGGAGCACCTGGATCACCCAGTGGTCGGTGCCCGGCATCAGGCTTACCTGCGTGACGCCGAGCGCCGGGACAATCAGGCTCCAGATGAGGACGACGACGGCGAACGCCCGGCTGCCGGGCGTGAGGAACCCGATGACGGCGAGGACCCACAGACAGACGACGAAGAGTCCGCCGAGCGCCACGTGGAGAGACAGCAGCGACAGGGCATGGCCGGTCCAGAAGAGGATCCCGAGTGCGAGCAGGGTCAGCCCGAAAAGACTGATCAGTACGCGCGCGCTGACGATGACGGACTTCACGGCGGCCTCGCAATGCATGGACTGCGGCCAGTATAATCAACCTGAGAGGTGGCCGTTGCGAATCCAGAGAAAGCGCACCCGGAATCCTGTCAACCGGGCCAACCGGGCCAACCCGATGCCGGCGGCCATCGCCAGGGGTCATGAGCGCTTCCTCCAGATCGCGCTGTCCATGCCCGCGGCGGAGACGTCCACCTCGTATGGAACTCCGTCGGTCAAAGTTCGCGGCAAGCTGATGTCGCGTTGGCGCACGGAGGCCGAGGGCGCTCTGGCCATCCGTTGTGACTTCCTGGATCGACAGATCCTGCTGCTCGCGCAGCCGGACGTGTTCTTCCTGACCGATCACTATCGCGACTACCCGATGGTCCTCATGCACATGGAAAAAGCCTCCAAGACCGTGATGACGGAGGCCGTGGAGCGCGCGTGGCGACTCGTTGCGCCGTTGAAACTCGTCAGACGGCGTGACGAGCGGCCGGAAGAGCCCAAAGGATCCGCGCCGCACTGAGCGTATGAAGCACGGTGCTCCGCTCAACGAGCGTCTGACATTCGATGTCGGCGCCAACCACAGGGTATCCGGGCTGTTCGACCGGCCGGGCGCGGCGGGAGCCGTGCTCGTCCTGGCGCACGGCGCCGGCGCCGGAATGGAGCATCCGTCGATGCAGACCGCCGCGGCGGGGCTCGGGCAGTGTGGTATCGCCACTCTGCGTTATCAATTCCCCTACATGGAGCAGAAGAGCCGGCGGCCGGATCCCGCTGCCCTCTGCCACGCAACCGTCCGCGCGGCAGTCACCGAAGCAGCCCGTCTGGCGCCGGATCTGCCGCTCATCGCGGGCGGGAGGTCCTTCGGCGGACGCATGACCTCACAGGCGCAGGCGCAGGGCCCGATACCTGGCGTCCGCGGGCTCGTGTTCCTGGCATTCCCGCTCCATCCGGCCGGCAAGCCGGGGACCGAGCGCGCCGCTCACCTGCATGAGATCGGCATCCCGATGCTGTTCATTCAAGGCACGCGCGATGGGCTCGCCGAGCTCGACCTGCTCAGGCCCCTCATCGAACAGCTCGGCAGCCGCGCCACGCTGCGCCTGCTGCAGGATGCCGATCATTCGTTTCACGTGCCGGCCCGAAGCGGCAGAACGGATGCCGATGTGCGGCGGGAAGCCTGTGAAGCCGTGAGCGGGTGGCTGCGGCAGCTGAGCGGCCCGGCAGCGGCTTGAACTTTCAGCAAGGCGGCCCGCAGCCAAACTTGCTATCTTGGGTGCCGTGCAGCGTACTGACGCCGCCGCGGATCTCCAAAACCAACCAGGTCAAGAACGATGCGAAGCCCTGACTCGCTCCATGGTTTTACTGTCCGCGCACTCGCCGCGCTTTCGGTCCTCCTGGCGGGATATTCCGGCTGCGCCCATGCCGCATGCGCGAATGACGCCGGACTGCAGCTGCCGCCCGGCTTCTGCGCGAGCATTTTCGCCGACAAACTCGGGCACGTCCGACACATGGTGGCGTCGCCCGATGGCGTGCTGTACGTCAACACCTGGAGCGGCGCCTACTATGCCGGCTCGCCGCCGCCGCACGGCGCCTTCCTGATCGCTCTCGAGGACACCACCGGCCAGGGCCGGGCCAATGTCATCCGCCGGTTCGGCGCGACAGCCGAGACCGGCGGGCACGGCGGCACCGGCATTGCCCTCTACGACGGCTATCTGTACGCCGAGCTCAACGATCGGATCGTCCGCTACCGCCTTTCGAAGGGCTCGATCGTGCCCAGCGGTCACGCGCAGACCGTCATCTCCGGCCTGCCGCTGACGGGTGATCATCCGATGCACCCGTTTGCAATCGATGCCGACGGCTGGCTCTATGTCGACTCCGCCAGCGCGAGCAACGCCTGTCAGCGGAAGAACCGGATACTCCAGTCGCCCGGCGTCTCTCCCTGCCGGGAGCTGATGACGCGCGGCGGCATCTGGCGATACAGCGCGAAGAAGCTGCACCAGAGATTCTCGCCCGCCGCCCGCTACGCCACCGGCATCCGCAACGCGGACGGCATCACCGTCGATTCCACCGGGCGGAACGTTTACTCCACTCAACAGGGCCGGGATCAGCTCGGGCAGAACTGGCCGAAACTCTTCACTGCGGAGCAAGGGGCGTATCTGCCCGCGGAGGAAGTGCTGCACATCGTGCGCGGCGGCAATTATGGCTGGCCTTATTGCTACTACGACGGCGTGCGGCAGCAGCTGATGCTGGCGCCCGAATACGGCGGCGACGGCCGGAAGGTCGGCCGCTGCGCGCAGATGCTCGACCCGGCGGCCGCTTTCCCGGCGCACTGGGCACCCAACGACCTGTCGTTCTACTCCGGAAAGCAATTCCCATCGCGCTACCAGGGCGGCCTGTTCATCGCCTTCCATGGATCGTGGAATCGCGCTCCGTTTCCGCAGCAAGGCTATGACGTCGTGTTCCAACCGTTCGCGGCGGACAAGGCGTCGGGGAATTGCGAGATCTTCGCCGAAGGGTTCGCCGGAGGAAACAAAGACCCGGGCGGTGCCGCTCACCGTCCTGCGGGCTTGGCGGTCGGACCTGACGGTGCACTCTACGTATCAGACGACGTGCGGGGACGCATCTACAAGATCGTGTACCAGGGCCGCGCCGGCTCCGGTGGAGAGACGTCTGGGGTAGCCGCATGCCCGAACGTGACCGCTCTCGGCGGCAAGGCAGGCTCAAACAACCCCTTGCCGCCCGAAGGCATCCACCCGCGTGCGGGAGCGACCGCAACTCTACCCGTCCCGCCGGGCGCCACCCGGGAGATGGCGGAGCTCGGCGACCGCATCTTTCACGGCGAAGTGGCCTCGGGCACCTGCGCCGGCTGTCATGGCGCAGAGGGCAAAGGCTCGCCGCTCGGCCCCGACCTCACTTCCGGCAAGTGGCTGTGGAGTGACGGCAGCCTGAGCGGCATCGAGCGCACCATCCTGCACGGCGTGCCCCAGCCGAAGAAGTACCGCAGCCCCATGCCCCCAATGGGGGGAGCGCAGCTCACACGACAGCAGGCTTCGGCCGTGGCGGCCTACGTCTGGGGCCTGGGACACGCGGCCCGCTGAACGGGTCGAGCGCGGCCGCGGGCCCTTCAGGCCCGCTTCAGCGCACGCGAGATCGCAACCAGGATGACCGCGCCGACGAAGGCAACGATGATCGAGCCGATGAGGCCGCCTCCCGGCCAGACACCCAGCATCCCGAAGAGCCATCCTCCAACGACGCCGCCCACGAGCCCGAGAAGGATGTCCATCAGGACACCGTAGCCGCCCCCTTTCATGACCTTGCCGGCGGCCCAGCCGGCAATCAGCCCGACGATCAGCCAAGCGATGATACCCATGACGCCCCCCATTACAGAGATGTGAAGGATGACTGCCTTGTGATGATTCCTGCCCCGCGCGCGGGGTCGGCTTTTGTGTCGCAGCGCCCGGCTACGATACCGCTACTTCCGTTTGGAGGGAAATCCGCTGCCGGAGTTGCCGCGACCGGCGCTCCCGAGGCGGGGCGCGGGCCGTGACGGTCGGGTGGTCGACCGCGAGAAACGGATCGGTATCCCGAGGCCGGGGATCGTCGGCTCACGATAGCCTTCGGCGGGACTGGCGACCACCATGCCGCGCTCGCGGGTGTTGGGATCGGCCAGCGCCTCGGCCACGGTGTTGATGGGGCCGGCCGGCACCCGGGCGGCCCCGAGCCGCGCGAGCGCATCCGCACGCCGCAGCGCGGCCAGACGCGGCGCGAGCTGCTGCTCCAGGGCGGCACGATTGCGCACGCGGCCGGCGTTGGCGGCGAACCGCGGATCGGCTGCAAGCGCCGCGCACCCCAGAGCGTCGCACAGGGCGCGGAACTGCGCGTCGTTGCCGACCGCGACGACGATGAATCCATCGGCGGTGCTGAACTCCTGATAGGGCGAGATGTTGGGATGTGCGTTGCCCATCCGTGTCGGGGTGAGGTTGCCGATCAGGTGATTCATCGTCTGGTTGGCGAGAATGCCCATCGTGGAATCGAGCAGCGCCACATCGACACGTTGCCCGCGCCCTGACCGCTGCCGCTCGGCGAGCGCCGCCTGGATGCCGATCAGGCCGTACAGGCCGGTGATGATGTCGGAGACGGCCACGCCCACCTTCTGCGGCGGACGTCCCGCCTCTCCCGTCACGTCCATCAACCCGCTCATGGCCTGAGCGACGAAGTCGTAGCCCGGCCGGTCGGCGTAGCGCCCCTCCTGCCCGAAACCGCTGATGGAGCAATACACCAGGGCGGGATTGAGCGCCGCCAGACTGGCGTAGTCGAGACCGAATTTCGCGAGGCCGCCCACCTTGAAGTTCTCGATGAGCACGTCCGCCTCGCGCGCGAGCTGCAGCACCCGCCGCAGCTCGCCGGCGTTGCGGAAATCCAGCACGAGCGATTCCTTGCCGCGGTTGCAGGAGTGGAAGTAGGCCGCATCCGCCGGCGTGCCGTCGGCGTTCTGCAGGAACGGCGGGCCCCAGCGGCGGGTCTCGTCGCCGTCCGGGGATTCGACCTTGATCACTTCGGCGCCGAGGTCGGCCAGCGTCTGGCCGATCCAGGGGCCGGCCAGCACGCGGGCCAGCTCGAGGACGCGAAGGCCCGCATACGGGGGCCCGTTTCGTTCAGACGCGGCGCCGGTCATCTTGCGGTGATTATGCCACCGTTGATTGCGGCACCTGGATGAGTTCGCTAAGCTCGTTGGCTTTTCCAGCGCACGCGCTCCGTGCCGAAACGGCGCCAGGAATGAAGGGGCTAGAATGACGACAGCACTTGCCGGAGCGGATCTCATCCGCCGCAAATCCTCGATCGCGGCTCTTGCGGCGGCGCTCCTGGCGGCGGCGGTCGCGCACGCCGCCGGCGCGCACAAATTTCTCGACGGCAAGCTCAACTGGCGCAGCATCGGGCCGAACATCGGCGGGCGGTCCGTCGCGGTTACGGGCGTTCCCGGCGAGCGCAACCTCTTCTACATGGGCGGCGTCGACGGCGGAGTCTGGAAGAGCACGGATTACGGTGTCGACTGGCAGAACATCACCGACGGCAAGCTGCCGTCGGCGAGCGACAGCATAGGCGCCATCGCGGTCGCACCTTCCAACCCGAAAGTGATCTATGTCGGCACCGGCGAATCCGACATCCGCAACGACATGGTCACCGGCGACGGATTGTTCAAATCCACCGACGCCGGCAAATCGTGGCAGTACGCCGGCTTGCGCGAGACGCGCACCATCAGCGCCATCGTCGTCGATCCGCACCATCCGGACGTGGTCTACGCCGCATCGTTGGGACACGTGTTCGCACCCAATCCCGACCGCGGCGTCTTCAAGACGACCGACGGCGGCAAAACCTGGCGGAAGATCCTCTTCGTCGACGACCGGACCGGCGCCATCAGCCTGGTGATGGACCCGCGCGATCCCAAGGTCCTCTACGCCGGGATGTGGCAGGCGCAGCGCACGCCGTGGTCACTCGATGACGGCGGGGCCGGAAGCGGCCTGTACAAGAGCACGGACGGCGGCGCGCATTGGTCGAATATCTCGCAGCGCCCGGGCCTGCCGCAGGGTGTCCTCGGCCGGATCGGCGTCGATGTCGCGGCCAGCAACCCCAACATCGTGTTCGCGATCATCCAGGCGAAGGACGGCGGCGGGGGTGTGTACCGCTCCGCCGACGCCGGCGCCACCTGGAAGCGCGTCAACGGCAACTGGAGCCTGCGCCAGCGCGGATTCTATTACACGTGCGTCTACGTCGATCCGACCAACCCGCAAACCCTCTACGTGCCGAATGTCGACGGCGTATGGGTCTCTCACGACGGCGGCAAGGGATTCTCGCTGCTGCATCTGCGGCACGGTGACGATCACACCGTGTGGATCAATCCCCACGATCCGAGGGTTCTGCTCGTCGGGACCGACGGCGGAGCGACCATATCGACCGACGGCGGCGAGACCTGGAGCAGCGACCAGAATCAGCCGACGGGGCAGTTCTACCACGTCGCGATCGACGACGCTTTCCCGTTCAACGTCTATGGCGCACAGCAGGATGAGGGGTCGTTCCAGGGCCCGAGCACCATGCCGGGCGGCGCCATCACCACCGGCGCATGGCACGAAGTCGCCCTCGGCGAGAGCACCTTCGTCGCGCCGGAGCCGCGCTCCGGCGAGGTCACTTACGGCAGCGACTACTACACGCTGATGCAACGCTACAACCGGATCACCGGCGCGCGTAAATCCGTGAGCCCGTGGCCGCAATATCTCGACGGCGTGTCTTCGGCCGAGATGAAGTACCGCCTCGGATGGACGCACCCGATCTTCTTCTCGCCGGACAACCCGCAGGATCTCTATCTCGCGTCCCAGTACGTCATGCTGAGCGAGGACGGCGGCGATACCTGGAAAGTCATCAGCCCCGATCTGACGCGCAACGATCCGGCGACCGAGAAGCCGAGCGGCGGCCCGGTCGATCTGGACCAGACCGGGGCGGAGATATTTCCTGACCTCTCGGCGCTCTCGGTCTCGACCGTCGACGCGCACGTGATCTGGGCAGGCTCGCAGGACGGCCTGGTCCATGTCACCACCGATGGCGGTCGGCACTGGCAAGCGGTGACGCCTCCGCAGCTGACGCAGTGGGCTGAGATCTCATCGATAGAGCCTTCCCACGTTTCCGCGGGAACGGCTTACCTCACTGCGGAGCGCTACATGTGGGACGACTATCGCCCCTACGTGTTCGAGACCACGGACTTCGGCCGCCACTGGTCGGTTCTGACTGCCGGCCTGCCGGACGATCAGTCCGTTTTCGTGGTGCGCCAGGACCCCAACGAGGCGTCGCTCCTCTTCCTGGGAACCGCGAACACAGTGTACACGAGCTTCGATGGCGGTCGGCATTGGCGGCCGCTCGGCCTCAACCTGCCGCACGCCGAGGTGCGCGACCTGGCCATCGACACGCGCGAGGGCGAGCTGGTCGCGGCGACACACGGCCGCTCCTTCTGGATCCTCGACGATCTGGCGCTGCTCGAGCAACTGAGCCGCGACGGGCAGCCCGCGGCCGATGCGGCTTCCCTCTATGCGCCGCAGGCCGCCTGGCTGACCAGCGCATACGGACAGAGCGACGACGCGAAGTACCGCGAGCCGATCGGCGTCAACGCGCCCTTCGGCGCGAATGTTTTCTTTCATATTCCCGCCAGCTACGACGGCAGGACACCGGTGAGCCTGGAATTCCTCGACGATCACGCCACGGTCGTGAGGCAATACACGCTGCATCTGAAGAAGAAGAGTCCCAAGCTGCCTGCCGTCATTCGCGACAACCTGCTGCCTTCGCAGGCACAACACAATGCCGATGAGAAACTGACGGCGATATCGCCCGGCATGAACAGTCTGCAATGGAACCTGCGTTACGCGGACGCGACGGATGTGATCGGATTCGAGCCGCCGGAGGAGACGGACGATGAGGCCGCCGATGCGCGCGGCCCGCTCGTGAACCCCGGCCGCTACACGGCCGTCCTCCACTATGGCGATGAGTCCTACAGGCAGACCTTCCAGGTCAAGCTCGACCCGCGGCTGCATACGACGCCCGCGGCGCTGCAGCAGCATCTCGGCCTGCAGCTCGCGCTGCATGGAGCCGTCGATGCTCTCGACCGGCAGATCAATGCCGCGATCCGCGTCAGGCAGCGTCTCGCCCGAGCCGTCAACGATCACGAGCTCGATGCGGCCACGGCGGCACCCGCGCTCGAGTCACTCGAGACCGCCATCGACGCGGTGGTGCAGCGTAAGGTGCGCTCCAGCGAGGGCGACGTGATGAACGAGATGCGGCTGCGGAGCTTCCTCGCCTACCTGCAGTCGGACATCGGCCTGGACTACGGGCCGCCCGATCCCGCGCAGATCGCCGCCTGCACCCGGCTGGAGAACGAGGCGCGAACCGGCGAGGCCAGACTGGAGGACGCCGTCGCCGCGGGACAGCAGCTTCTGCAGAGCAGCAGGGGGCGCTGACGCGCCCCCTCCCGATCCCTAATGCATCGGCGCGGCGCCGCCGCCGCCCTTGCCGCCTTTCACCAACAGCAGCAGCGGCAGGAGTGCCAGGAAGAAGATGCCGAGCAGCTTGAAATCGTCCAGGTAGGAGAGCAGCGTCGCCTGCTGCACGGCGCTCTGGTAGACGGCCGCGAGCGTGGCCTGGGAATCCGGCGTGGTGCCCAGGGCCGCGGCAAGGTGATGCGTGTAATCGGTGTAGGCCGGGTTCATTCCCTGCAGCAGCTCGACGATGCGGCTCTGGTGGAACTGCTCCCGCCGCGTGAGCATGGTCGAGGCGACGGAAATGCCGATGCTGCCGCCGAAGTTGCGCGCCAGGTTGATGAGCGCGGAGGCGTTGTCGGTCTTGCCGCGCGGCACGCCGCGGAAAGCCATCGTGTTGATGGGGATGAAGAGGAAGGCGAGCGATGCGGCCTGCAGGACGCGGGCGAACACCAGCCAGTCGAACGAGATGTCGAGATAGAAATTCGTCATCCAGAGGAGGCTCAGGCCGCCGACCGTCAGGCCGACCGCAATGAGCAGGCGCAGGTCCACCTTGTTGAGCGCGCGGCCCACCATCGGCAGGAGCGCGATCATGACGATCCCCCCCGGAGTCAGCACCATTCCCGCATCCACCGCACGGTAGCCCATGAGGCTTTGAGTGTAGGCGGGAATCAGATAGGTGCTGCCGAGCAGCATGAAGCCGAGCATGAGCATCAGCCCGAACGACACTGCGAAGTTGCGGTCCTGCAGCAGCCGCACATCGACCAGCGGATCGTGGGTCTTCAGCTCCCGCCGGATGAGGAGCACGAAGGAGATCGCCGAGATCAGCACCAGCACGGTGATGAAGGCGGACGAGAACCAGTCGTCCTCCTGGCCGCGGTCGAGCACGATCTGCAGGCAGCCGAGGCTGAGCGCCACGAAGCCGAAGCCCAGCCAGTCCATGGGCTGCTGCTGCTTCCTGGATTCACGGCTCGGCGCCGGCTGGTGAATCAACGCGCTGACCAGGCCGAAGACGGCGAAGCCGACAGGAACGTTGATGAAGAAAATCCAGCGCCAGTCGTAGCTGTCGGTGATCCAGCCGCCGAGCGTGGGGCCGATCGTCGGCGCGACGACGGCCGCGATACCGTAGATCGCCGTAGCCATGCCGCGTTTTTCGGCGGGAAAGCTATCCGTCAGGATGGCCTGCCCCATCGGTTGCAGGCCGCCGCCGAAGGCTCCCTGCAGGGCGCGCAGCACCACGAGCGCCGCGAGGCTCGGTGCCAGCCCGCAGAGAAGCGATGCCACGGTGAAGCCGGCAATGCAGACCAGGAAGAACTGCTTGCGGCCGAAGCGGGCCGACAGCCAGCCGGAGATCGGCATCACCGCCGCATTGGTGACCAGGTAGCTGGTCAGCACCCAGGTCGACTCGTCCTGGCTGGAGGAGAGCGAGCCGGCGATGTGCGGCAGCGATACGTTGGCAATGGAGATGTCCATGATCTCCATGAAGGCGGCCAGCGCGACCACGGGCGCAATGATCCATGAGGCCGGCGCCGCGCCGGCCTCGCGAGTCGCTGCAGTCACGGCAGGCTCCTCTCCGGTACGCGTGCGTAGACGGCTTCGCGGTTGCCATGCAGGTTGGCGGAGACGATGTCGTTGATCATCTGCTGCGCGCCGGAGTCCTGTTCCGTATAGACGTCGGTGCGCTGTGATGCCGGCCAGGCGGGGGCTCGCGACAGCGACGAGCCGTCCAGGTCGTGGATGTCGACGTCGATGTTCGCGGAGAGACCCAGGAAGAGCGGGTGCCGGGCGAGCTCCGCCGGCTGCAGACCGATGCGCACGGGCAGCCGCTGCACGATCTTGATCCAGTTGCCCGACGCGTTCTGCGTGGGTAGTACCGCGAGCGCGCTGCCGGTCCCCGCCGTGAGGCCCAGCACCTTGCCGTGGTACTGGACATGCGAGCCGTACATGTCCACCGCGACCTGCACGGGCTGGCCGATGCGCAGGTTGCCGAGCTGGTTCTCCTTGAAATTGGCATCCACCCACATCGAGCTCACCGGCACGACCGCGAGCATCTCGGTCGACGGAGAGACCTGCGCTCCGAGCTCCACGGAGCGGCGCACCACATAACCGGACACGGGTGCCAGCACACGCGTGCGGGTCAGCTGGAGCCAGGCGGCCCGCAGGTTGGCTTCGGCCTGCAGCACCCGCGGATGGGTTGCGGGTGTCGTGCCCGCGATCTCGGCCTGCGTGCTGGCAAGCGTCGCCTGCGCCTGCTGCAGGGCGGCACGGGCGCTGCGCACGGCGTTCTCATCGTGCTCCAGGTCTTCCAGGGACACGCCGTGGACCTTCTTCAGCGAGAGATCGCGCGCGAGGTCCTCACTCGACTGATTCAGCTGTGTCTGCCCGGCGGAGACCAGCGCGGCATCGCGCCGCTCGTCGACGAAGAGCTGCGCGACCTCGCGCACGGTCTCCGCGAGGCCGGCCTTCGCCTGCGCCACCGCGATCTTCGCATCGCGCGGATCGAGCTCCACCAGGACCTGCCCGCGGTGCACGTACTGCGTCTCGTCGGTGTTGATGGCCACCACGGTGCCGGAGACCTGCGGCGTCAGCCGCACGAGGTAGCCGTTGACATAGGCGTCATCGGTGGTGACGTGGTACTTCGCGACCGCGAAGTAATAGACGCCGATGGCTACGGCAACGGCGGCCACTGCCAGCACGATGAGTCCCCGCCGCAGCAGGGTGGCGGCCTTCGCCGGTGCTTTCGTGGTTTGCGGCTCAGTCATGGCTGCTGCTCCCGGAAGGGGTCGGATGGGTGTTATCGGAATTCGAGGAGTCGGTTGCCGCGGCGCTCAGCGGCGCGCGATCGGCAACGTCCCACCAGCCGCCGCCCAGGGCCCGGAACAGTGCCGCGGTGTCGGTGAAACGCTCCGCATCGGCCTGTACCTGTGTGAGGGCGGCGTTCTGGTATTGCTGTTCGGCGGTCAGGACCTGCAGCTCGGTGTATTTGCCCGCACGGTATTCGGCGACGGCGAGGTCCTGGTTCGCCCGGGCGTCTTCAAGCGCACGGTTGTGCGCGGTGTAGCTATCGGCATCGTGCTGCAATGCCTGCAACGCGTCCGCCACGTCCACGAACGCGCCGATCACGGTGCCTCGATAGGTCGCCACCGCCTGGGCATAGCGTTGCTTCGCCTCATCCTCCCGGGCCGCGAGCGTGCCGCCATGGAACAGCGGCGCCGCGACGCCGAGACCGGCCGACCAGACGCCGCCGGGCCGCGTGAAGAGATCGCTGAGCGAGGTGGTCTGCTGGGCGTATTGCGCGGAGAGGCTGAGCTGCGGCAGGCGCGCCGCTTCGGCCACGCCGATTTCGGCGCTGGCGGCGTGGAGACTCTCCTGCGCCGCAAGGACGTCGGGACGCTGCTCCACCAGAGCGGAGGGCACGGAAACCGGCAACCGACCCGGCAGGGTGAAGTCGGCCAGCGTCAGCGCGGGCATCCGGAATCCGTCCGGCGTCTGGCCCGTGAGGCGCGCAAGCGCATCGCGGTAGGCATCGCGCTGCTGCTCCAGGCCGGGGAGCGTCGCGCGCACATTCTCCAGCTGCGTCTGCGCCTGGAGGGTGTCGCTGTGGATGACTTTTCCGGCATCCTCGAGCTGCGCGGTGAGGTCGTACTGCGCCTGGAGCTCGCCGGCGAGCGAGCGGGTGACTCGGATCTGCGCTTGCACTGCCGCGTAGTCGAAGGCTGTGATGACGACCTGGTCGACGAGCGTCACGTACGTGTCGCGAAGCTGATCGCTCACGCCAAGGGTCTGCGCCCGCTGGGATTCTATGGAGCGGCGCAGGCCACCGAAGAGATCGATGTTGTAAGCCAACGTCGGGCCGATCTCGTAACGGTTGCCGGTGGCGTTGATCGCATTCACCGGCGCATAGAGCTCGCTGCCATTGATGTGGGCGCGGCCGATCTGGCCGCCCGCGTCGATCTGCGGCAGCTCCGCGCCCGAGACGGCCTTCAGCTCATCCTGCGCGGCGGCGAGGCCGTGGCGGGCGGCATCGAGGTCGGGGCTGTTGGTCAGCGCCTCGCGCACCAGCTGGTCGAGCGCAGCGGAACGAAACAGCCGGTACCAGTCGCCCGCAACCTGTCCGCCGTAGGCAAAGTTCTGCGCGCCCCCCGGGGGCGGGATCGAATGCGTGTAGGCGCTCTCCGGGGCCTCGGGCTTCACGAAGTTGGGACCGAGGGTGCAGCCGGCGGCCAGCGTGCCGGCGAAACTCACGGCCAGCGTCCTGGGCTTGATCCACTTCACCCACCCTCGCAGCCGGCTCAACGCCCGTCCCGCGGCGCCGGTCTCCTGAAGCTCACCGCGATGGCGATAAAGCCAGAAGAGAAGCGCGAACAGCGTGCCTCCCGGCAGAACGAATTCGAGAAGCGCGTAAGGACCGAAGCTCTTGAGCAGCGCCACGCCCCTGCCCATCCAACCGGAGCGCAGGCCTGACGGATTCATGCGGATCATGTGGCACCTCTCGTTCCGGCGCGCCCCAGCCGCCGCGGGCGCGCCGCTTTCGTCGCGGTCCGCGCCCGCGGGGCCGCGGGCCGCTGCGGCTGCGGTCCGGCACTGGCCGCCGCAGCCTCCTGCAGGCGCGCCATCATCCGTTGCAACAGCGCGATCAATGTTTCCAGCTCTTCGCGGGAGAAGGGCTCCGCGAGCGAGTTCAGCAGCTGCACCACCAGGCGCTTGCCGGTCTGCAGGTACCGCCGGCCCTCCGGCGTGAGCGCAATCTCCACCACCCGCCGATCGCGCTCGGAGCGCTCGCGCCGGACGAGGCCCTCCTCCTCGAGGTCGTCGATGACCCGCGTCAGGGCGCCCATGTCGTGACAGGTCTCCTCGCTCAGCGCGGTTGCCGTCATGTGCTCGTACCGGCCCAGGGTCGCGAGAACCATCCATTGCGTGAACGACACCTGCTCCGTCGCGAAGCGACGCTCTGCCAGCTGCGACATCAGGCCGCCGCAGCGCTTCACCAGGAAGCCGATGCTCTTGGGGGCTTCGAGGGTGTCGACGGTATAGAACGGCTCGGTCATGTTTGCTCCCACAAAGGTTGCTGAAACAATACTTGCCGCAGCAAATATTGTCAAGGCCAATGAGTTTGCCGCCGGGAGGCCGGGCGGGCTGGATCAGGGGAGTGCCGGGGGACAGGGACGGAAGGCGCTCGGGCCGGCCGCCCAAGTCATTGATTTTATTGTGAGCCGGAAATGCGCCGCATCCCTGCGGCGCTTTGGGGGATCGGTTACCGGGCGTTGAGCGCGACCAGCTGTCCGCCGAAGCCCGCGCAGCCGGCATTTCCAGGCTGGCCCGCGGCGGGCGCCGTGCACTCGGTCTGCGCCACGGCCGCTACCGGCCGGGCAAACGCCATGGGGGCGGTGACGAGCGCCGCGCCGAGGCAGGTGATGGCAAGGGCGCTGGCGGCAAATGTGGCTTTCTGGATGGTGTTCATGATGTCTTCTCCTCTTTTCTCGCCCCTAGAACACGGCTGGTGGAGAGAAGTTACAGCAATGTCGCGGTCATTCCCGCGAGGACGATGGGTGCGGTGACGAGAAACGCGCCGACGAGCGTGATGGCAAGTGCACTGGCGGCGAAAGTAACTTTCTGGATGGCGTTCATGATGTGTTCTCCTCTTGTCTCGCCCCAAGAACACCGCCGGCCGCCGAAAGTTACAGGGATCAGGTCGCGCCCGGCCTCCTGCGAGCGGCGCGGGCGGCGCTCTCGGGCACCTCCGCGGCCGCATGACCCCAAGTGTTGCGGACGTAGGTCGCTACCGCTGCAACCTGCGCGTCATCGAGCTGCCATGCATACGAAGGCATCTGCGGCGCGGTGGGCTCCTCTGACGTCGCCGCGCTCGAGGCCCCGTGCAAGATCACCTGCAACACGGTGGCGGGCCCGCGCGAGGCCACCGCGGCGGATGCCGCGAGGTTGGGTATGAGAAAGGGCACGCCGCTGCCGTCGATCTTGTGACATGCCGAGCAGGAGTCGCGATAGATCGCGGCGCCCGCGACCATCACCGGGTCGCCGGCCGGAAGCGGTGTCGGGTGTTGGTTCGTGCCCTGCCGACTCTTCAGGTACGTGGCGATCGCGGTCAGGTCCTGCGGCTGCATGCCCGAGCTCGAGTGCTCGACCTCATCGGCCATGGGGCCCGATGCTCCCTCGAACCGGTTGTGGCCCGTCTTCAGGTATTGCACGATGTCTTCGGCGCTCCACGCCGCGAGACCGCGTGCGGCATCACCCGTGAGGTCGGGAGCGAACCAGCCCTGAAGGGAATAGCCCTGCAGCGCACGGCTTCCCTGGTCGCCGCCGAGGAAGGTTTTGGGCGTATGACAGGCGCCGCAGTGGCCCGGCCCGGCGACGAGATAACTTCCCCGGTTCCATGCGGCGGACTGGTCCGGACGGGGCCGCCATTCACCAGGCCGGAAGTACAGCCAGTCCCAGAGGATCATGCTCGCCCGGATCGAGAACGGGAACGGCAGCCGGTCGGCGACGACCGCGTGATGCACCGGCTTCACGGTATTGAGGTACGCCCACATGGCGCCGACGTCGGCAGCCGACATCCGCGCGAAATAAGGGAATGGCATGGCGGGATAGAGACGCTTCCCGTCACGCCTCCGTCCGCGACGGACCGCGTCGTCGAACTGCCGCGCCGTCCACTTTCCGATGCCCGTCTGCGGGTCGGGCGTGATGTTTGGAGCAACCACCGAGCCGAACGGCGTAGCTACCGCGCGTCCGCCGCCGAACGGACTGTCGCTTCGGGTCGGATCGGCGTGGCAGGCGGTGCAGTCCCCGAGCGTCACGAGATAACGTCCGCGCTGGATGAGAGCGAAATTGTGCGGCTCCCCGTAGCCGCCGCCCTGCACGCGCGTGCAGGCCGGAAGTGACGCCGCGGCCAGGGCCATCGCCACCAGGATTTTGCGCCCGCGGCGGAACATGGCTCAGGTGTGTACCAGCGGTCCGGGACTCTTGAGATACTGCGCCCGGATGGCGTCGGCCGACCAGTAAGCCAGCGCCGCGACGGTGCCGGTCGGGTTGTAGCCGGCGTTCTGCGGAAACGCGCTGGCGCCGATCACGAACAGGTTCGGCACGTCCCAGCTCTGCAGGTAACGATTGACCGCGCTGGTCCCGGGGTCGGCGCCCATGATCGCCCCGCCGCAGAGGTGCGTGGTCTGATAGTCGTTGATGTCATAGGGCGCACGGCGGTACTGCTTGTCCATCTGTTGCGCCCCCATGGCCTGGAAGATCTCGGCGAACCTGTCGGTGAGGAAGCGATTCTGCTTGAGCTCGTTCTCGTGGAAGTCCATGGTGATGCGCAGCAGCGGGCGCCCGAGGCGGTCCTTGTAGGTGGGATCGAGGTCGAGATAGACGTCGCGGTAGCTGTACATGCTGCCGTGCACGCCGGTCCCCGGCTTGATCGCGCTCAGATAGTTCTCCTTCACCGCCTGCTTCCATTTCGCTCCCCACTTGGGGGTTCCGGGCGGCACGGGCGTGGTCTCCATGGGCCGGCCGTTGGTCTGTACCTGACCCATGTAGCCGCCGCCGACGAAACCATGGGGACCGTGATCGAAGTTGTCGCCGTTGAATTCGTCGATGCACATCCCGATCGCGCCCGAGGCGATGAAGGGATTGAAGATGTACTTCTTCGGATCGAAGAAGCTCACCACGTCGGAGATGGTCTGGTGCGTGAAGTTGCGTCCTATGACGCCACGTTGGGCGACCGGATCGTACTGCCGGCCGATGCCGGACAGCATCAGCAGCTGCACGTTGAATATCGTGAAGGCACAGAGCAGCACGAGGTCGGCGGGCTGCTCCCATTCCTGGCCGCTGCTGTCGACGAAGGTCACGCCCGTGGCCCGGCGCCCGCTCGCGTCGACATTGATGCGTGTCACCTCGCACCGGTCGCGCGCGGTGAAATTGGGCTTGCGCACCAGAACCGGCAGGATCGTCGTCTGCGGACTCGCCTTGGAGTAGTTGCCGCAGCCGAACCACTCGCAGAAGCCGCAGTAGCTGCAGGGGCCCTGGCGCACTCCGAGCGGATTGCGGTAAGCCTGCGAGAGATTGCCGGACGGCTGGGGAAAGGGCTTGTAGCCGAGCTGGCGCGCGCCCTCGGCGAAGAGGGTGTGACTGAAGGGCTGCTGCTGCGGCGGGTTGGGATACGGCCGGGAGCGCGGTCCCTCGAACGGATTGCCGCCGGGCAGAATCTTTCCCTGCAGATTCCCCGCCTGACCGGAGGTGCCGCAGAGGTATTCGAATCGATCGTAGTGCGGCTCGAGGTCCGCGTAGGTGACACCCCAGTCCTGGATGGTCATGTCGGCGGGCAGGAAGCGCGCGCCATAGCGCTTCGTCAGATGGGTCCGCACCACGAAATCAGTGGGCAGGAAGCGCCAGGTCTCCGCATTCCAGTGCACGCCGCCGCCGCCCACCCCGTTGGGCGGCATGAATGCGCCCCAGGTGCGGATGGGCAGCGCCGTCTGGCTCATCTTGTTCCGAAAGGTGAAGGTCGTCTGCGCCGGTTGCAGGAAGAGCTCGTGACGGATGCGGTAGCGCAGCTCATCCTGCGCGTAGGTCGGGGGGTAGTCGGTCGCCGTGTTGCGCCAGGGACCCCGCTCGATCGCCATGACCTCGAGCCCGGCATCCGTAAGCTCATTCGCCAGTATCGAACCCGTCCATCCCAGCCCGACGATGACAACGTCTTTGTGCGGAAGCTTGCGGGTCATCGACACTCACCCTTCCTTCGGCGTCCACTCCGCACGCCCGCCGAGGCTGACCGGCGGCAGCGGAAAGCGCTGGTTATGACGGCCGACCCAGTCGCGGTAGTCGTAGCGGGCACCCGGGAAGCCGATCATCTTCCAGGCGCACATGTCACGATTGCCGCCGTAGATCGGATCGGCGAAGAAGCCCTCCTGGATGTCCTTCACCAAGGTGACGAAGAACTGCCTGGCGTCGATGCCGGGCAGCTGCATGCTGCCTTTCTCCAGCCCCTGCAGCAGCTCGTCCTGCTCCGCGGGCGCAAGCCCGGCAAACTGCTTGCCGCCGAGAGCCTGGAGGGCGGCGCGATAGGTCTGCGCCGGCGTCTTGGAGGACTGCGGCCCCTGCTGCTCCACGCCCTGAATGAAGGGACCGCGCTCATAGAGACCTTCGGCGCTGCCGTAGGCTCCCGCGAGCTGCCGGTCGAGAAACACGACGCAGCCCGCGTCCTTGCCTCCCGGCGTCTGCGGATCGGAAGGAATGATGCGATCCGCCAGCGCCTCGATGACGGGCAGCTCCTCGGCCGTGAAGAACTGCCAAGGCCCGGGCTCGACCCGCGGCGGCGGCGACGCCTCATCCGGCCGCCACGGGAGCTGACCTTTGATGACGCCGGCTCGCGCCGCCGCTCCGCCAACGAGCGCGAGCGCCGCTCCGGTCAGGACATCGCGCCGTCGAATGCCGTCGCTCATGACACACCTGGGAGAGGACGCCTCTGCTAACGCCACCCTCGGGTAAAGGTTCCGGCGCCGCCCCGGCGGCAGGGGTGCGGTCGGCTTGCTACAATGCCGCGTCCGCCCTCGAGAGGTGTACGCCATGCGAGCCCTGCGAATCGTCGGCATCGTCATCGGCTGCATCGTCGCGGTACTGATTGCCGCGGTGATCGCGCTCCTGTTGATCGTCAATCCCAACGACTACAAGGGACGCATCGAGACGGCCGTCAGGAATTCCACGGGCCGCGACCTTACCCTGCAGGGCAACATCCACCTGGCGGTCTTCCCGTCGATCGCGCTGGAGCTGGGGCCCGCCACGCTGGGCAATCCGCCGGGGTTCGGCGCTTCCCAACCCTTCGCGTCCCTGCAGCGCGTTTCACTGCGCGTGCGCGTCCTTCCCCTGCTGCACCATCAGCTCGACGTTGGACGGATCGAGATCGACGGCCTCGACCTGCGGCTGCTCAAGAATGCACAGGGGCAGGGCAACTGGTCGATGCCGCCTGGAAAACAGACGACCCCTGCTCCGCAGTCCTCAGGGAGTCAGATGACGCTCGGCGGCATCGGGGGCGTCGTGATCAAGAACAGCCGCGTCAGCTACGAGGATATGACGACGGATCACGTCGACATCGACATCGGGCATGTGGCGACCGGTGTCCCGGTACCCGTCAAGTGGAACCTGAGCGTGACCACGGCCGCCGGCGGGCGGCCGATTGCACTGTCGGGTAATGCCACGATGGAATACGACAGCAAGACGGCTCAGCTGTCCGATCTCGATGCGCACGTCGATGATTCGACGTTGCGCGGCAGCGCCGCGGTGACGAACCTGACCACGGGGGCGATGACCTTCGATCTCTCGATCGATCAGATCGACCTCGACCGTTACCTCGGTACGACATCCAAGGCCAAGTCCGCGGCAGCTCCCCCGCCGCCCGCGGCAGCGCAGGCTCGACAGGCGACGGAGCTGCCGACGGGCGCGCTGAAGACATTGCAGCTGAATGGGAAACTCGCAATCGGCACCGCGACCCTTTACGGGATGAAGCTGTCGCAGGTCGACGTGGGCCTCGCCGCCAGCGGCGGCGTCTTGCACATCTCGCCCGCATCGGCAAAGCTCTATGACGGCACCTCCACCGGCGACGTTACGGTCGACGCCCACGGCGCAGTTCCCGTGCTCCATCTCAACGAAAACCTGGCGGGTATACAGATCCAGCCGTTGCTCACGGATTTCGCCAAACTGAATCGTGTCTCCGGCCGGGGCAACGTCACGCTCAACGTCACGGCGCAAGGGAATACGACGGCCGCGCTGATGAAGTCCCTGGACGGACACGCGGCAGTGAACCTCGCCAATGGCGCGATCCAGGGCGTCAACCTCTGGTCCGCCATCAACGGCGCCGTGGCGCTCGCGGAGCGCCAGTCGCTGCCGGCCCGAAGCGGCGGCAACAGCACTCCATTCGATGCCTTCAGCGCGTCCGCGGACCTGAATGATGGCGTTGCGACCACGAAGGATCTCAACATCGCCTCGGGCGACCTGCACGTCACCGGACAGGGGACCGCGAACCTGGTCACCGAGGCGGTGGATTACCGCGTGAACGCGGCGGTCCTCAAAGGCGCGGGATCGAGCTCCGCGCTGGCCAACATTCCGCTGCTCATCACCGGAACCATGACGAGCCCGACCGTCCGCCCCGATACCCAGGCGCTGGTCAAGTCGGTGGCGCAACAGCAGCTGCAGAAGCAGAAGGGCGCGGTGGTGAACAAGCTGCGCAACGCGCTGAAGGGGTTGATCCATTGAGCGGCCGGGCGATGGGGACCTCACGGGCCTGACCGCCGGATCGCCTCATCCGATCATCACGTCGAGCTCGGCGAGATGAGCCGGGTCCACGACGATGTCGATTCCGGTGATCCGGGCGGCCTCGATCGTGAACACGAAAGCCGCTTGAACACGGCCGCCGACCGCCCACGCCGCGCCCGGCTCGCCGTCGATCATCGCAGGCTGTGCACCGCGTGCGCGCCCCTTGAAGGTATTGGCGACGCGGGAAGCGCCCCGAATCTCCGGCGCCAGCTCGGGGGCGCCGCGGGCGCGCCTCGCGGCCGCCGCGCTCACGGCGGCCTCGTCCGCCCGCAATACAACCTCGGGCGACAGTACGGCCACGAGCCGATCGAAGTCGCCATCCCGTGACGCGGCCAGGAACGCGCCGACCAACTCGCGATGCAGTGTGATGTCCGCCCGAGGGGCGTCGGTGCCCTGAACGCGCCGCCGAGCGCGGCTCGCCATCTGCCTCACCGCGATGGGCGTGCGATCGAGGATGCGGGCGATATCCTCGAAGGGCAGATTGAACATGTCGTGCAGCACGAAGGCCACCCGCTCACCCGGCGCCAGGGTGTCCAGGATGATGAGAAGCGCCGGGCCTACGGAATCGGCCAGTGCGAGCTCATCTTCCGGGGTGCCCTCGTCCGGAGCATCGGCTCCTCCTTTCGCGAGCGGCGCGACCGCAGCATGTCGAGGCAGACCCGCGAGAGAACGGTGGTCAGCCAGCCGCCGAGGTTCCGAACCTCGTCCTGCGAGCCCGAGCGGCTGAGCTTGAGCCACGTCTCCTGTACGGCGTCCTCGGCCTCGCTGGCGGAGCCGAGTATCCGGTAGGCCACCGCCCGCAGACGGTCCCGGTTGTCGTCGAACCGTTTCGCCAACCCGTCGTCGCCGTCCATCCGGATCCTCTTCAGCGGCGATTGCGAGCGCCGCAGCGGCTACCAGTATTGCTCCGCCGGGCGGATCTCGATAGCGCCGCCCAGGCGGGCCGCCGGGATGCGCGCGGCCAGAGCGACCGCCGCCTCCATGTTCTCGGCTTCCAGCACGAGATATCCGCCGGCGCCTTCGCTCTGGTACGTGCCGCTTTTGACCTCGGGCTGGCCGTTCCGCACCCGGACGGTCATTGCCGCGGCGGGCAGTCCCAGCGGCAGTCCGGGCGTCACGCCCGGCGATCGGGTGACCTCCGCGTAGTCCGCGTAGACCTTTTTCTGCTCCGCCTCCGGCAGCGCCTTCCAGCGCTCGGATCCGGGCAGCGGGGTGAGCCCCTGATAAATCAGCATTACGTATTTCATTGCAGCCTCCTCACCCCTATGACGGATGGCACCGCACCGGATGTGACCGCGCGGCGGGAGCGAGGCGGAGCTGATCGACCTGACGCTGGCGGTGGCCGCTCACTTTCTCGACGGCAACGGCAGATGGCGCGGCGGGACGGGCGTCGATTGCACGATCGACGTCGTCGTCTGTCCGTATACCAGGAACTGGTCGAGGATCAGATCGAGGTTGTCCAGGGAATCGAGGCCCACCTTCATGATGAAGCAGTCCTCTCCCGTGATGCGATGACACTCCATGACCTGCGGCAAGGATGCGGCCAGCTCCGCGATCTTCGGCAACTTGCCGGGCATGGGGCGGACACGAACGAATGCCGCGATGGGATACCCCAACGCCGCGGCATCGATGTCGAGGCGATAGCCCCGGATGATGTCCGCTTCCTCCAGGCGTTGCATCCGTTCGCGGGTGGCGGGCGCGGACATTCCCACGCGCCGCGCCAACTCCGAGACGCTCATGCGCGGCTCATCGGCGAGCAGAGCCAGGATCTGCACGTTGCGGGCGTCGAGAAGCAGATCTGAAATCTGAAGGCGGCGGGCCCGCCTTTCTTTCAAATCGACTGATTTACCTGGGCGAGGCATTAAGTCTGGCATTCAAATGACCTGTATGGGCTGCGATTATGCAGCCCGCATGAAACCCGCGCCAGTCCACACCGTTCGGCCTGCCAGCGCGCCGGCCGTCCCCGCCGTCGATCGAGTGCCGCCGCACGCGTACTTCCTGGTCAGCGCGGTATTCCACTACCTCGGGCCCGCGTTCGCGGTTCTGCTGTTCGCGCACATCAACCCGCTCGGTGTGGCATGGCTGCGGATCGCGAGCGCGGCCGTCATATTCGCGGCGTGGCGCCGACCGTGGCGTTACTACCGCGGCCTGCAGCCCTCCGCGAAGCGAAGCGTGCTGATGCTCGGCACCGTCCTCGCGTCGATGAACATCTGCTTCTATCTCGCCATCGACCGTCTGCCGCTCGGAACGGTGGGCGCCATCGAGTTCGCGGGCCCCATCGCACTCGCGGCGCTGGGAATGCGGTCCGGACGGAATTTCGCGGCCCTCGCGCTGGCAGTGGCGGGCGTGTATGTCCTGACAGACGTGCGGCTCGGGGGGCAGCCGCTCGGCTTTGCATTCGCCTTCGCCAACTGTGCCCTCTTCGTTCTCTACATCATTCTCGGCCACCGCATTGCAGCCGACGGCGGCGCCGCGGGAATCGATCGCCTGGGGTCCGCCATGCTCGTTGCGATGGTGGTCGCCTTGCCCATCGGAATTCGCGACACCCTGCCGGCGTTCGTCAGCCCACTGCTTTTGGCGGCCGGCATCGGCGTGGGAGTCTGTTCCTCCGTCATACCGTATGTCTGCGATCAGCTTGCGATGGCCCGCCTGCCGCGGGCGACGTTCGCACTGCTGCTGTCCCTGCTTCCTGCCATGGCGACCCTGATCGGCGCGGTGGTCCTGCACCAGTTCCCGTCCGTCGTGGAGATGGGCGGCATCGCGCTGATCATCGGCGGTGTCCTGCTCCACCGTACTACTTAGCCCCCCGCCGGCGTTTGCTGTATACATGCAGTGACTCCACACGCAGGCGAGGCGCACATGTCCAAGACGCACGACTTCACCACGGAGATCGTTTGGACCGGCGACCGCGGCCAGGGGACGAAGCAGTATCGGGGCTACGACCGCACATGGCGGATCACGACGCCCGGCAAGGTGGCCATCGAATGCTCGAACGATCCGATCCTCGGCGGCGACCCCTCCAAGCCGAACCCTGAGACGCTATTGCTCTCGAGTCTGGCGGCCTGCCACATGCTCTGGTACCTGCACCTCGCCAGCAACGCGGGGATCATCGTGCGGGCGTACGAAGATGCGCCTGTTGGCGTCGGCGAAACCGGCCCGCGCGGCGAGGGCCGCTTCGTGCGAGCGGTTTTGCGACCGCAGATCAGCGTCGATCGCGGGACGGATCTCGCCCAGGCGGATGCCATTCATCACGAGATCCACCATTTCTGCTTCATCGCGCGATCGGTGAATTTTCCGGTCAGCTACGAGGCCCGCTACCGGGAGATCTAGGTGAACAGGCGCTTGAGCAGCTCCCACAGTCCGCCTGCGCCGCTACGCCACATCCAAGGCTGCTCGAGCGTCTCGCCGGTCGCCAGGTCCTTGACGGTCAGCTTGCCCCGCGTGCCATGCGGAGCGACGGGCGTGATTCCTGTCGCTACCGACGAGGTGCCGTGATAGGACTTGTTGTAACTCTTCTGTTCCATGACGACTTCGAGCGCATTGCCCGCCGCGGTCGTGACCACGAAACGGCACGGTTTGGCATGCGGCAGGTGCACGTCGATCCACTGGACGCTGATGTTGCGCGCCCCTTCCTTGCCGGCAGTGACCTGTGCCTCCTCGATGGCCATGTCGCTCTTGCCCTTCTTGCTGCTGACGGCTGCCTCCACCAGGGGCTGGTCCGCCGTTTGCGGCTGCGAAGCCGGCTGGCTTCGCGAGTCCTCGCGTGCCCGCTGCTTTTGCTGTTGCCGCTGCCGGTCTTGAGACATATGCGCCCCCGATGATCAGACGGACGGTTGGTTTGCGCCGGGCGCCCGCATCGGCTGGGCGCGCGACGGCGTGACGGGCAGCGCGCCAAGCAGATCCTCACGGGACAACTGCGCCGTCTTGGGATTGCCTCCCGCGCGGCGGATGGCCTTCCGGGCGGCGCTCTGCACGATGTTGCGGATGTCCCGTCCGCCCAGACCCTCGGAACGCTGCGCCAGCTCCCCGGCCGCCGCATCGCGGTCGAAGCCGACCGGCAGTTTCCCGAGGAACATCTGAAAGAGCCGCGCGCGCTGCTCCGCATCGGGGTTCGGAATCTCGATGCGCTCCTGGAATCGCGACATCACCGCTCCGTCGACCATATCGGGGAGATTCGTCGCCGCGAGCACGAAAACGTGCCGCTCGGTCTTCCTGACACCCTCCATTTCCTGGAGGAGCTGGGTGACGATCTCGCCGGTGAAAGCATCCGCGCGCGGACCGCCGCGGTCCGGCGTGACGGCCTCGATCTCGTCGATGAAGAGAATGCACGGCGCACGGCCGCGGGCCATCTCGAACAGCTCCCGCACCTTCTGGCCGGACTGCCCGACGAAACCCGCCTTGATTTCCGCGGTGCTCGCGGCGATGAACGGTATGCCGCTCTCGTTCGCCAGCGTGCGCGCGATCTGCGTCTTGCCGGTTCCGGGCGGCCCGTAGAGCAGCGCGCCTTTCGGCGCATCAAAGCCCCCGGCGGTGAAATCCTCTACGTGGCGCAGCGATTCACACAGGGCCTGCAGCTTCTCCAGCACGTCCGCCGGCAGTATGAGCGAGTCCCAGCCCGCGCTCTTGTCGACGGACTCGCTCTTCGCCTCGGTATGACGCTTGAGCACATCGCGCCACAGATCGTCGCTGATCGTGCCGCCCTGCTTCATCGCCAGCGCGCACACATCGCTTGCGACCCGGGACAGGTTGCGCCCCGACATGCCGCTGGTCATCTCGGCGAGGAACTGCGGGACCTGTGCCGGCCTTTCGAGTTTTGCCATCTCGAGCTTCAGGATCTGCAGCCGCTCGGCGGCGCCCGGCAGCGCGATCTCGATCGCAGCGCCGAAGCGCGAGACGATGGCGTCATCGATGATGTCGCGGCGGTTGGTCGCGCCGACCACCCAGATCTGCTGGCCCTCGGTGCCGAGCCCGTCCCATTCGGCCAGGAAGGCCTGCACCAGCTCGTCACTCGCAGCGTCACCCGTGGTCCCGCCGCGCCGCGCAAACACGCCCTCGCATTCGTCGATGAAGATCACGCAGCGTCCGCGTGCTCGTGCCTGTTCCCAGACCTTCTTGACACGCTCGCCGCTCTGACCGATGTAGCCCGCCTTCAGGTCCGGACCCTTGAGCGACATGAAGTAGCAGCTCGCGGAATCGGCGATGCGCCGCGCGATCTCCGTCTTGCCCGTGCCGGGCGGACCATACAGCAGCAATCCTTTGGGGGCCGCCTTGTCCCCGAGGTTGAACAGGCGGATCTTGTCGAGAAGATCGGCTTTCACCTCGGGCCGGAGCACGATCTGCGCCCAGATCTTCGCGAGGTCGGCCTCGGAGACCTCCTTGCTGCGCGGCGCGATCTCGTGTATCACATCTTCGCGCGTCAACACCACACGCTCCGGAGCGCCCTGCGCGATCGCGCGATTGACCGCTTCCTGCGCCGCGCGCTCGACGATGGCGGAGATGGCGCGGCCGCCGATGTTGTTGGTGCGCTTGGCGAGGTCCGCCGCCATCGCGTCCACATCGAAGTCGGTCTTGAGCTTGCCGAGGAAGAGCCGGAAGAGCTGCTGGCGCTGCTCGCGGTCGGGGTTCGGGACTTCGATCGTATCCTTCAACCGCGACCGCAGAGCCTCATCCACGGTCTCGGGCCGGTTGGTCGCGGCGAGCACGTAGACGTGGCGGTCGGTCGACTTGACGCCGTCCATCTCCTGCAGCAACTGATTGACGATCTCGATCGTGAAGGAATCCGACTTGCCGCCGTCGCGGGCCGGCGCGATGGCGTCGACTTCGTCCAGGAAGAGAATGCAGGGCGCACGGCCGCGGGCGCGCTCGAAGAGCTCCCGCACCTTCTGCACGGATTGGCCGGTGAACCCCGCCTTGAGATCGGCCGTGCCGGCGGCGATGAAGGCCAGCCCGCTTTCATTGGCCAGCGTGCGCGCGATCTGTGTCTTGCCCGTGCCCGGCGGCCCGTAGAGCAACGCGCCCTTGGGCGGCGGAACCCCCTGCTTGCGCAGCGTCTCGACGTGACGCAGCGCTTCGCAGACGCCCTTGAGCTTCGCGAGAGTTTCCGGTGCGAGAATGAGCGAATCCCAGCGCGCGCCCGCATCGACGGCCTCGGATGGCCGCAGACCCTTGATCACATCGCGCCATATCGCGTCCGTGAACGCGCCGCCGCTGGCTTCCGCGCGGACGCAGACATCGCCCGCGAGGCGCGAGAGATTGCGGCCCGAGAAGCCGACGGTCTCCTGGCCAAGGAACTCCGGTATGTCAGCCGAACGCCCGAGCTTCAGCATCTCGAGCCGCAGGATCTGCAGCCGCTCGGCGGCCTCGGGCAGTCCGATCTCGACCTCCGCGCCGAACCTCGAGATGATCGCATCGTCCATGATCTCCTTGCGGTTGGTCGCGCCCACGACCCACACCCGCTGATCCTCCGTCCCCATGCCATCCCACTCGGCGAGAAACGCCTGCACGAGCTCCTCCGACAGCGGATCCGTGTTGGTGCCGCCGCGGCGCGCGAATACACCTTCGCACTCGTCGACGAACATGATGCAGCGGCCGCGGGCGCGCGCCTGTTCCCAGACCTTCCTGACGCGCTCGCCGCTCTGGCCGAGATAAGCCGCCTTGAGGTCCGAGACCTTGAGCGACATGAACTGGCAGCTGGCCGAATCGGCGATGCGCCGCGCGATCTCGGTCTTGCCCGTGCCCGGCGGCCCGTAGAGCAGCAGTCCCCTGGGCGCCGCCTTGTCGGCCTTGTTGAACATACGGATCTTATCGAGCAGACCCTGCTTGATGGAGGGCTTGAGGACGATCTGGTCCCAGATCTTCGCGAGATCGGCGTCGGAGACCTCCTTCCCGCGCGGCGCCACCTCGCGCATCACGTCCTCTCTCGTCAGCACGACGTTGTCCGGCGTTCCCTGGGCGATGGCCCGGTTGACCGCTTCCTGCGCCGCGCGCTCGACCAGGCCGGAGATGGCGCGGCCGCTGACGTTGTTGGTGCGCTTGGCGAGGTCCGCCGCCATCGCGTCCACATCGAAGTCGGTCTTGAGCTTGCCGAGGAAGAGCCGGAAGAGCTGCTGGCGCTGCTC
>Ga0335072_10001558_pt1 | contig 37100 bp, 46 predicted proteins | sample Lox_Sample_21_FD_206725 | JGI IMG/M metagenome (GOLD analysis project Ga0335072, IMG submission 206725) | Soil microbial communities from Loxahatchee National Wildlife Refuge, Florida, United States - Lox_Sample_2.1 | ecosystem: Environmental > Terrestrial > Soil > Wetlands | place: USA... | reverse complement strand
CGCATGAGTACCATCGCCGGCCTGGTCGGCTCCGGCGCGGGCGTCGTCGCCCTCGGCGTCGCCGTGCTCCTCGCCGCGTTCGTCGTCCCCCGCCTGCCAGGGTTCCTGCGCTCCTGGGGTGAGCGGGGCATCATCGTCCTGATGTACGCGGGCGGGTCCGCGATCGCGGTCACCACGCTGGGTACCTGGTCGGGCTGGCTGGTCTCCCACATCGCTGACCTGCTCGGCGGGCTGGGCGCCCCGATCCCGCGCGCCGCCCTGATACTCGTCTGCCTGTTCCTGATGCTCGGCGTTGTCGTCTCGCTGGTCTGGGAGCCGAACGCCGCGACCGGGGTAGTGGCCGCGATCCTGCCGCTGCTGCTGGGCCTGGTCGGCGGCGGGTTCGTCCACCACATCTACACGGTCACGGTCACTCCCGGCCAGGACCTTGCCTCGGCACTGAACTCCTGGATCGGAGGCTGACATGCACGTCATCGGTGGCGTCGCCCTCGCGGTCATCCTGGTCATCGGCGGCGTCTGGGCCGTGCGGGCGATGGTGCACGGGCTGGCGGATGCCATCACGAAGAACACGCCGGCACCGGTCCGCAAGGCCGCTGGCAAGGCCCGCCGCGCTGCCGGCGGCAAGGCAGCGAAGCCGGCTGAGGGTATCCGGCACATCATCGCCCGGCCGATGGCCGAAGCGTGGGCGGCGAACTGGCTGGAGCGCCAGCGCCACCGCCGCGCCCTCAACCAGGCCCGCCAGCCGACGACGATCAGTGACGTCGCCCCGCCGCTCCGCAGGCGCTGGCGCAGGCTGATCGCCCCGAACCTGCCGGGCGTCACCGGCCCCGGTCCCGCGCCAGCAGGCAGCCCGCCACCAGCTGGCCTGGCACCAGCGACCCCCGCAACCCCGGCACCAGCTCCCGCACGACCGACGACCCCGTCTGCACCAGCAATCACAGGAAGGCCCGCCCGAATGCCGAACCGTAACGTCCCGCCCGACTTCGCGGCGATCATCGCCCGCATCCACAACACCGAGCATGAGACCGACAACGAGTACCTGAACTTCGTCCGCGGCTTGGCAGCCGGCGCGCAGGGCATCGCCGAGGCGTGCGACGACCACGCCGACCACCTGCTCAACGGCATCGGCCTCGACCCGGCAGCGGTCAAGTGCTGGCACGACATCTCCGCATCCTGGGCCGAGTGCGCCTCACAGCAGACCAGGGCCGAGGGCCAGTACCTGAGCACCTACCAGGGCGCGACCGAGGACGCCTCTAAAGGCGTGGTCATGCCGTACAAGGGCCGGTTCATCACTGGCGAGACCGGCTGAGTCAGGACATGACAACACAGCGCACGTGGCACCCGCACGGGTCGCCGGGGACTGACTGGCTCGTCGTTCCCCGGCGACTCGGCCGCATCGCCCGGTGGGCGTGCAGGGCACCCGCAGAACGCCTGACGTTGCCCACCGCGACACTGGTCTGGGCGGATGGTGCGCTGCTGCACGCCCTCGCGGTGCCCTGGGTGGATGTCACCCTGGCCGGCGGGGTGGCGCTCCCGGCACTGACCTACGCCGGCGTGCTGCACCGGTCCCGCACGACACACGGCCAGGACGCCGACACCGCGGCGTGGCGGGCAGCCAGGGCTGGCATCGGCGTCCTGGTTGCCGGTGGCTGGTCGGCGACCGCCGCCCGCTGGGGCGTGCTCGCCGGTCCCTATGACATGTCGTCGCTCGCCTACTTTTCGCTGGCCGGCACCGGGTACCTGATTGTCCGCGCCGACGAGATCGTGCGGGGTAAGCGCGACTGGCGGAACGAGAAGCTGGCCTGGCTGCGCGACGCCCCGCTGTACGACCTGCACGGGTCGCACCTGCTGAAAAGCGAGAAGACGCGCCTGGGCAGGCGGATGCTGATCGACACCAAGGGCACCAGGAAGCGGGCATCCTCGATTGCCCGCGGGCATCACGCCGAGCTCATCGCCGAGCACAAGGGCCTGCCGGTGCCCCGTGTCCAGCTCCACCCTGACCGGATCGCCGGCCGGGTCTGGATCAGCATCCGCAGCATCGACCCGTGGGCGCACCCGATCCCGCACCCGGTGCTAGACAACGAACCGGAGATCGAGCTGCCCGAACGCCAGTCGGTCCGTGACCCGCTGATCGTCGGCCAGGACCCGGAGACCGGCAGGCCGCTGACAGTCAGCCTGTACGACGAGGACGACGGCGCGAACGGAATGCTGATCGTCGGCATTACCGGCGGCGGCAAGACAGTCCTGCTGAACAACATCATGGAGCGGCTGACCGCCTGCGATGACGTGCTGGTGTGGGACATCAACCTGTCGAAGGCGAAGGAGAACCGGCGCTGGGCGCCGCTGTGTGACCTGAAGGCGCACGGCCCGAAGGCCAAGAAAGACGCCCTGGCGATCTTGCGGCTGGCGCTGAAAGTCATCGAGTACCGGGGCATGTCCGACAGCGACGACGCGGTCCACCAGCCGTCGCCCGAGGACCCCGTCATCGTGCTGCGGGTCGACGAGGCTGACACGCTGCAGGGCGCCAGCGACTACCTGTCGCTGGCGATCAAGGAAGTCCTGAACCTGATCAACTCCAAGAAGCGTCGGAGGGCCTGGCCCTGCTCGAAGCCGCGCAGCGCGGCACCGTCTCCCACACCGGCAGCGGTGACATCCGCGCCAACTTCAACACCTTCGCCCTGGCCAAGGTGCGGGGCCGGTCGGAGATGATGACCGCCGCCGGCGACCTTGGCGTCGACCTTCCCGACATGACCAGCTACGGCGAAGGCAAGCCCGGTGTCTGGCTGATCGCCACCCTCGGCGGCGACTACCACACCGGCCGCACGTTCTTCCTCAAGCATCTGCCCGACATCACCAGGATCGTCGAACAGCGGTCGGTCAGGGCGACGATGCCGGTCGGCCTGCGCGAGTACCTGGGCGACGCCTACGAGCGGCTGAAGACCGGCGCGGTGCCCGCCCATCAGGTCAGCGACGACGCCCCGCGCAACGACGACATGGACGAACTCGAAAGGGAGCTGACCCGCGACATGGACGCCGACCTGCTCGACCAGATGGAAGCCGTAACCGCGAAGGTGCGCCGGACCCGCCAGGAGCAGGACGACCTCGACGCGCAGGAGATCACCCAGTTCGGCCCCGAGCATGCCGAGGCCCTGTCTCGTGCGCGTGACGAGCGGTGGCGTCAGGCCGTGGCGACGATCGATATTCCGGCCGACAAGGCCGGCCTGATCCTCGACCTGGCCCGTGAGGGCGTTGCGATGCGCGACCTGATGGCCCGCCTGAACCTTCCCAAGACGACGGTCTGGGAGTACATGGCCAAGCTGCGAGTCGAGGGCCTTGTAACGCCGGTCGGGAAGGGCCGCGCCGTCCGCTGGCACCTGGCCGGCGACGACGCGCAGACGGCTCAGAGCTAATCGTCCGGGCTAATCGTCCGGGCCCCCTATATACATCCGTTCGTAATCGTTCGGCCGAACGATTAGCCGAACGATTACGAGAGGGCACAGGAACCTGCCGTGGAGTCGATGACGGCCGAAGCCGAGTACATGGTGGCGCAGCTGGAGGAGATCGCCCGGCAGTGCGCGTACTGCTACGCCTCGGCCCGCCGCGCCGGCCTGCACATCCCGGCGATCGGGCAGACCGCCAGGGCCGCGGTGATCCTCGGCGCGCCCCTGTCAGAGCTCCAGGCGCAGGTGCCCGCCTATGACGCCGACGTGGAGTACCTCGACGAGATCGAACTGATCCGTGCCGAACTGCGGGGCAAGATGACGGATTTCCGCAGGTTCATCTTCCGGGCCCGCGCGGTGAAGCACGAGGCCGCCAAGGGCATGCGCCGCGCCATTAGGGAGCGGAACTACCCGAAGTACCTGAAGTACCTGGCGATGTGGCTCGACGCGGTCGGCGCCATCAACGTCGCCAGTGACGGCGTCCGGCTGGCCGGGCAGGCAGACCGGTGCCTGGCCTGGGCCCGGATCCGTTTCGCTGAGGCCTACGAGGGTGCCGAGTCTGACGTCGCGCGGGGTGCCCGGCTGCCTTACGAGGGCCGGTGGATCACCGGGGAGAAGACCCCCGCATGACACGACCCCGCGCGTCGCACTCTCGTCCTAGGATGCGGCCAGTGCGTCATATGGGCAGTTGAACCGAAAGGATGCGGCTATGACTGATCAGCCGATTATGGAGTTCAGATCACACGTGGCGGGCGCGAACGCGAAGGTCGCCATCTACGCCGACCGCATTGAATGGTCGCGCAAGGGCTACAAGCCCGCGGGCGGGATAACGGGCGCCGTCCTCACCGGCGGCCTGTCGCTTGCGCTTCCCGGCCGGCGTGACACGAACATGATCCCCGTCCAGCAGATCCAGGGCGTGAGCACGCACCGGGCCGGGCTGAGCTACACGACCGTGCGAGTAGCAACTGCGGGCGACGTGACTGAGTTCCGGGTCAGCAAGAGTGACGCCGAGAAGGTGAAGGCCACGCTGCTACACCTGATGAGCGGGCCCGCACCCGCACAGGGCACAGCCTCCCCGGCTGCGGCTGGCTCGCTGGCCGATGAGCTGCGGAAGCTAGCGGAGCTGCGTGATGCTGGCGTGCTGACCGCCGCGGAATTTGAGGCGCAGAAGAGCCGCCTGCTCGCCTGAGCCGTCTCTCCAGATAGCCGGGAAGGGCCGCGAGTTCGACGGGGTGAGCGTCGAGCCAGATTGTCGCCATGGGCTGAAGGGTATGCCCGGCCCGGTTGCGAGGGGGCTTCTTAGGCGTTAAGCACCTGACTGGCGCGGATGTCATCGCGGCGGCCGTCACGCGCGTCTTACTGCACATGAAATCTGCCTTTTGTCCCGCGGCCTCAGCGCTGGTCGTTCTCGCGCTTGCCGGATGCTCGGGCAGTATGGCGCCGCCTGCCAGCACCTCACTGTCTTCGCCGCCGGCTGCCGCGCGCAAGACGCCCGCCGCGAAAACTGAGCGCGAAGCCACGCGGTGCGATGACCGCAAGAACGCATCAGGCGACATCTACGTCCGCATGAAGACCCGGGGAACGGCAACGGTCGCTCAGGAGCTCGGCGGAGAGTGGCGGTGGGATTACTCGACCGGAAAGTGCCTGACATCGGTGCAGCTGATGATCGCCACGGCTCCGCAGGTACCGGGTTCGTGCACGTGGGTCGGCTACGTGGCCGACAACCGCGGCTACCACGTGAACGCAACGCCCGCACGCCCGCTGAGGAACGTGGCTGCCTCGTCTGGATCCGCGTGTTGACAAACGTCGACCTCCGGCTTGCTGAGGTCTGATATCAGCATGCACATCGACTGGGATAACTGGACGCCCGCCGACTACCAGGCCGCCGGGGCAAAGGCTCGGCGAGCTCGTGGAAGCGGCGGGGATCGTGCTGCCGATCTCACCAGCTGATCGGGGAACTGGCGGCGATCCTCCAAGCGACCCTGGTCTCGAAGGAGACGGACGGATCCGTTGGCAACTCGGTACAGTCCCTCGCGCGCCAGCTGCGTGACGTGGTGGCTGATCCCGCGGACGCCGAGCCGGTTGCGCACACCCTGATGGCGCTGGCTCAGTCCGCCGGGGCGATCGCCGGCTTTCTCCAGTCGGGTGTCCGGCATGTCGAGTGGAGCACCGCACAGGACGGCAAAGTCTGCGGAGGCTGTCAGGCCAACGCGGCGGCCGGTCCGGTACCAATCGGGCAGAGGTTCTCTTCAGGCTCCGTGATGCCGCCCGGCTGCGAGGGCTGCCGGTGCGCGCTGATACCGGCCTGGTGACGCACATGACGCTTGGCTGGCTGGGCGCTTGTCTACTCGTCATAGTTATTACATGTCGAGCAATGACATCCCCAACATCCTCAGCGGCATCACCGTCGTGCTCACACTCGTCGTGATCTGGTTCGCGTGGCGCACGGTCATAGAAGCTCGCGCGGCCACCAAGGAAGAGCAGAACGTCGTCAGTCAGCTCAAGGCAGTGGTGCAGGCCGCGGAGAAGACCGCTGCATCATCAGCCAGCACGCTCGACGCGGCGCGCCAGCAACTATCACGACTGACTAACAGCCTCAAAGGGCAAGAGTTCGGCCGCCAGTTCGAGCAGCTTCAGCAGGCTCACCGTCTGATCCTGCTCATAGGCAAGACGGCGAAGGCAGCGGCCGCAACACAACCAGAGCGTGACTGGCCAAGGTGGCGATGCCACGAACAGGACGAACTAAGAATCGCGCTGGCAGGAGAGCAGAATTCCCTTCCCGCGGTTCGGGCGCTGGCCGGAGCCAACGGAATTGGTGAGGTCATCGCTGCAGCGGAAGAGGCGGATAGGGAGGTGGAGAATTTGAAGCGCGCTTGGTTTGCCTGAGAAGACCGCGTGGGCTGGCGCGTGCCGGTGTTCACGCCGTGTTCTGGATTGGTGCAGCCGATGGTGCCGTTGACATAGCGCCCTGGCTCGGGGGCGACGCAACATGGCGGGTCTAACCGAGAACTGACCACACCGGGAGCATAGGCCGCGCTCGAGAAGGCGTTCAGCCGGCAGCGCGACGTAGCCGAGCTCGAAGCGGGCTGAAGCTCCGGCGCTCCCGGCCGACCGGCGGCACGTAAACGTGCCCTGCCTCGAGATCCTCCGGCCGCGGCACACCATAACCCAGCCGGGCTGCACGGCGCATCCACAGCCGGGCAACACCCGGAATCCACGACAACCGCGAGTACCAGCGCATCATCTTCGTCATGCTACGCCCGCTCACCGGCCTTCTCGCAGCGGATGACCTTCGACCGCAGGTGCGGTCCCGCGTTATCCGCAGCCCGGTTACAACAGGATTACGCAGCCGCTACCACGCCAGGGCGCTGTAGCTTGCTTTCATGACAGAAGGTGAAGAGCCGGGCGGCCCAAGGCGGTGGGTCATATCCAGCGACCCCCCGTTCTGGGTATCGACCTTCTACGCTCCGGGGCTGCCTGCTGAGGGTGTCAGCTACCGCAGGCGCAGCTACAGGGAAGCGTTCGAGGCCGGGCGACAGCACTTGCCGGAGGAGTTCCGCATCTGGGGCCCGATAGATGCCGAGCATGACTTCGACGCCAGTACCGGCGCGTACCTCAAGGCACAGCTGGGCACGCTGGCAGCGGCGAGCCGTTACACGATCGTCGGCGGCGAGGTCACGTCGGCGCTGGCCAGCGAGCATCAGGCTTCGCTGCGGGACATGGCCGCAATCCTGCATCAGTCGTACTGGCAGGTTTCGCGGCTGCGCGCCGACCTGCCTTTTAGCGCGTCAAGGTTCCCTGCATACATGTCGCGGCCCCTGATCCGGATTCGTCCGCTGCGAGCTGCCACGATGACATTGCGCTCGGTTCACGCGGCGTGGATTCTCGGCAGGCAGGCCCGCATCATCACAGTTGATTCTGTTCGTGAGGCCAGGCGGGCCGTTGCGGCGAGGTCCGGCAGGTAGCGAATCAGTGCATGGCCGCGCCGCCGGGCCTGCCAGTGACCTCCGCGCCCTCGCGATGGCGCGGCCGGTACCACGCAGGGGAACTGCAGCCATCGGTCCTGCATGAGACGCGCAGGTGACCCATACCGCCGACGCACCCGCAAGGAAGCCAGCTGACGGTGATCAAACCAGGTGCCCAGGTGTGGGGCGGGTCGTTCTTGCACCGGCGCGGATAGCACCACCAGTCAGGTCTCTGCACGTCCATCGCTTCATTTGAACACACGTTCTATTAACGGGGGAGTCCGGGACCCAAGTGAGCGGAGGCCCCGACGCTCGCGAAGTGCCGGCGATAAGGCCGGTGGCGCTTCGCGTGCATGCTGGCTCAGGAATTGTCCGGCGCGCGGGGCTGCGGGATATCGCGGGGATGGCCAAGCCCGACCTCGCGCCGCGCCTGTGTCGCCGCCGCCTGAATACTGGCCCCGTGTCGCCGCGTGAATTTTGACCCCCTGACCGATAGCCCTGGCTCATCCGAGCCGGGGGGAGGAAGGGGTGCTGAAGGTGGAGGACTGGGCGGAGATCCGTCGGCTGCATCGTTCGGAGGGGCAGCCGATCAAGGTGATCGCGCGGGTGATGGGGATCAGTAAGAACACGGTGAAGGCAGCTCTGGCCAGCGACGGGCCGCCGGCTTACCGGCGGCGGCCGTCGGGGTCGATCGTGGACGCGGTGGAGCCGCAGATCCGGGAACTGCTGCGGGTCTGTCCGACGATGCCGTCGACGGTCATCGCCGAGCGGATCGGTTGGGAGCGCGGGATCACGGTGCTGAAGGACCGGGTCGCTGAACTGCGGCCGGCGTACCTGCCGGTCGACCCGGCGTCGCGGACCAGTTACTCGGCGGGCGAGGTCGCGCAGTGCGATTTCTGGTTCCCGGAGATCGAGCTGCCGGTCGGGTTCGGCCAGTGCCGGACCGCGAAGCAGCTGCCGGTGCTGACCATGGTGACCGGGTACTCGCGGTGGCTGTCGGCGGTGCTGGTTCCGTCGCGGGCGGCCGAGGACTTGTTCGCGGGGTGGTGGCAGCTGATCGGCGCGCTCGGGGCGGTGCCCAGGCTGCTGGTCTGGGATGGTGAGGGCGCGGTCGGCCAGTATCGTCGCGGCGACAGCCGGCTGACAGCTGAATGCCAGGCGTTCCGCGGCACGCTGGCCACCCGTGTCTATGTGTGCCTGCCCCGTGACCCGGAATCCAAGGGCCTGATCGAGCGGGCGAACGGCTACCTGGAGACCAGTTTCCTGCCCGGCCGGGCGTTCACCTGCCCGGCGGACTTCAACCGGCAGCTGTGCGGCTGGCTGGCGGTCGTCAACACCCGCAGGCGCCGGGCGCTGGGCTGCGCCCCGGCGGACCGGATCGCTGCCGACCGGGCAGCGATGCTGCCGCTGCCGCCGGTCGCGCCGGCAACCGGCTGGCGGTCCTCAGCCCGGCTGGCCCGCGATCACTACATCCGGCTCGACTCCAACGATTACTCCGTCCACCCGTCGGTGATCGGCCGCCGGATCGAGATCACCGCGGACCTGGACCGGGTGCAGGTGTCGTGTGAGGGCAAGACGGTGGCCGATCACGAGCGGGTCTGGGCGAAGCACCAGACCATCAGCGACCCCGAGCACGTCGCGGCCGCCAGGCTGCTGCGCCGCGACCGAATCGGGGTGCTGCGGCCAGCGCCGGAGCCTGAGGTTGAGGTCCGGGCACTGGCCGACTACGACACCGCGCTCGGCATCGACGGCGGTGTCGCGTGACCGCCGCGGCCAGGACGGCCAGGGACACCGCGACGGAGATCGCATTCCTCACCCGGGCCCTGAAGGCGCCGACGCTGCGCGAGTCGGTGGACCGGCTCGCCGACCGGGCCCGGGCCGAGTCCTGGACGCATGAGGAGTTCCTCGTCGCATGCCTGCAGCGCGAGGTGTCCGCCCGCGAGAGCCACGGCGGGGAAGGCCGCATCCGCGCTGCCCGGTTCCCCGCCCGCAAGTCACTGGAAGAGTTCGACTTCGAACACGCCCGCGGCCTGAAGCGCGAGACGATCGCGCACCTGGGCACCCTGGACTTCGTCACCGCCAAGGACAACGTGGTGTTCCTCGGCCCGCCCGGCACCGGCAAGACCCACCTGGCCACCGGCCTGGCGATCCGGGCCTGCCAGGCCGGGCACCGGGTCCTGTTCGCCACCGCCGCCCAATGGGTCGCCCGGCTCGCCGACGCCCACGCTGCCGGGCGCCTGCAAGGCGAGCTGATCCGGCTCGGCCGCTACCCGCTCATCGTCGTCGACGAGGTCGGCTACATCCCGTTCGAGCCAGAAGCCGCCAACCTGTTCTTCCAGCTCGTCTCCAGCCGGTACGAGCGGGCCTCACTCATCGTCACATCCAACAAGCCGTTCGGCCGGTGGGGCGAAGTCTTCGGCGACGACGTCGTCGCCGCCGCGATGATCGACCGCCTGGTCCACCACGCCGAAGTCGTCGCCCTCAAAGGCGACTCCTACCGGCTCAGAAACCGAGACCTCGGCCGCGTCCCCGCGGCCATCAGCGACGAGCAATGACAACCAAGGGGTCAGTTTTCAACCGGCGCCAGGGGGTCAATTTTGGAGCGGCGTTGACAGCCTGGCGCTCCCGGTCTCCCGCGGGGTTACCTGCCGTTGCTGGCTTCCGCGCGGGATCGGCGCCCGGGGAGCTCGGGCGGAAGCGCGTCAGGGGGGCCTGGTGGAGCAAGGCAAGCACTGACGGAAGCTCGCCGGGGCTGATCAGCACGTCCCTGGCCCTGGACCCGCTGGCCGGTCCGACAATGCCGTGTATCTCCAGCAGATCCATCAGCAGCGTCGCCTCTGCAGAGCTGACACGCAGTTTGCGCTGGAGCATCGACCTGGACCCGAACTGGGTGCTTACCACCAGATCAGCGGCCCGCACCACCAGGTCGCCTGCGCGCCGCATCCGCGCCTGCTCCTCGGCAGGCCCAGTCCGGGCACTCGCGGCAGGCGAGACTGGCTCCTGCGCCGCGTGATCCCTGGTCTCCAGCGGCGCATCGTGCCCATCGGGTAATCTCCCCGCGGCGCGCCGCGCGCGAGATCCGGACGGCGGCGCAGGGGAAGATGAGCGGTTCCCGGAACCTCTGCCGAAGAGGAACCCGAGCAGGCCACCGCGGCGCTTGCGCCGCCGGCTCCGGCCGCCGTTCAGGACCGCGCCGATCGCCTTGTTCTCGGCCGCGCCGACCGGGTGCCGGACCGTGTAAACGGCGCGGCTGACCTGCTTCACCGGCCGCGGCGTCACCGCGTTCCTCACCGTCCGTGCCGGGTGCATCGCCTTCCGGACCGGCTTCGGGGTCGCCTTGCGGACCGTCTTGCGAACTACCCGGCGCGCGAACCCCATCGGCTTACCTGCCTCTGCATCAGCATGGCTGGTGCGCTGCTGCCGCTGCCCGCTACGCCCCGCCAAGGGTGTTTGTACAGGCGCGGCAGCGCACCTAACTGAGTGACGCCTTGCGCTCGCGGCAGGTTCACATGACGGTCATACCGGGTGCGCGGCCAGGGGGCAGGACAGCAGCCTTGACCGTCGGAGACGCAGGTCCTTGGTTCCGCCGGCACCAGCGCAAGGAAGAGTGCAGCGGTGGCTTTGACCCCCTGGGCCGCACACGTCAGGTGGTCCAGCCAGGCGTCGTGGCTGGCTGGACGGGGTGCGCCGGGAACTGCGCCGGATGGAACGACTGTGGCGCAGCCGGGTTGTGCGGGTTCGCTGTCGCGACTACCCCGTCGCGGCCGGGTCGCAGGTGCATGGCCCGGCCCTTCGCCGCGTCCTCCTGCTCACCGAGCAGCTGCCGGCGGGCGCCGGCGGTGATCTGCTCTGTCACGCCCGTGAGGTCGCAGATTGCCCGGCCCGCTTCGGCGGCGATCTCCAGGCCCGGACCGTTGCCGTCCAGCCTGCCGTCACGCAGCAGCCGGAACGGGCTCGTCACGATGGCCGCCGCGCCGAGTGGCGCGGTGCCCGGATTCGCGGCCTCGCCCTCTGCGTCGGCGAGCGCCTTCCTCAGCTGATCACCGCGGGCACCCGACGCGGTGACGTTCGCCTCCGCTGTCATCCGCCTGGCCCCGGCCTCGGTCAGGCCGTCGCGGTAGGGCCCGAGCGCGGCCTCCGCCTCGTGGTGCAGGTAGCTTGCGTGGGCTACGGCCTTCACGCCGTGGCCCATCCTCCTGGCCAGCTCGAGGGCTTCGGCGAGCCCGGCGACAGCTGCCGCCTGCGGTTCCAGTTCAGCTGCCGCCCGGTCCTCAGCCTTTTCGGCCTGGGTCAGTGCTGCGGCTAGCAGCCTGTGCGCTCGCGCGTGCTCGTCGCAGGCGGCCTGCGCGGCGTCCCGCTGGTCCTGAAGCCGGGCGGCGTGGACGACCTGGGCCGCTTCCTGCCACCTGGCCATCGCGGCCTGGAAGAGCGCCTCAGCCTCGGCCTCCAGCACCCTTGCCTCAACTGACGCGATGGCAGTGGCGGAGTCCAGTTGCTGCTCCAGCTCGGGCCGGGTGATCTCGGGGATCTTGCCGCAGGCGCCGCAGGGCTCGCCAGGGGCAGGCAGGTCGGCCCCGCAGGAGGCGCACAGCCCCGGCAGCAAGTAGGCGATCGCCTCCGTCTTCGTGATCACTGCGCCTCACCCGGCGGCAGCGACCCGGCCACGGCAGGACCGCCCATCTTCGTGCCACAGGCCGAGCAATAGCGGGATCCGGGAGCATTGTCGTGGCCGGCGCTGCAGACAGTGATGCCCGGGACGCGGACCGGGCCGGCGGTCAGGATCTTCGACAGCTCCGGCGAGATCTCGGCGGGAGTGACCCCGGCCATCTTCGCCAGCGCCAGGACCCGCAGTGAGCTGAGCGCCTTACTGCCCCGGGACTCCAGGGCGGCCGTTGCCTTCGCCTCGTCCGGCGACTCCGGGACGTCGTCGGGGTTCCTTGCCCACAGCGGATCTCCCAGCAGGTACAGCTCGCACTGGGGACAGTCGACGAACCAGAGGTCCGCGCCCGCCGGGCGCTCGTGCTGCTCCCCGCAGCCGCCGTGCGCCTCACTGATGCTGATGCTCCTGATGTCGTTCCGCGCGTACATGACGCTCATCGCTCGTGCTCCTCTCTCAGCGCCTGCGCTCGGACGGGCTGCCCATCGTGTAATGCGAGACGACGGCCGGCGGGATCGCCGCCGCGTACGGCTGGTCCGGCAGGACCCGGTGCGTCATCGCGGGCATCGGGTTAGACCGCGGTCCTTCGGACTGCGGACTCGGCGCGGCGTGCTGCGCCTCGAGATAGGGCCGGCCGAAGTCAGCCGGCTCCGGGTGACCGGGCTCAGTGCCGTCAGCCGGGCCAGGCGTGATGCCGCGGTCGCGGTAGTTCTTGCGGGCGGTTCCCTCAGTCTCGGCCCGCTCGCGTGCCAGCGACGCCGCGGCGACGCCGCGTGCACCCGGGGGCGCGTCGTCCGGCGGCTTGTCGGCGTGGTACTCGTCGGGGTTCAGCCCGGCGGCTTCCAGGATCCTGCTGGCGTCAAGCTGGTCCCTGACCGGCGCCTGGTAGCCGTCGCGCATGATCCGCTTCGCCCACGCGACGTGCTCAGGCTCTGGCTTTGGCGCTGATGGCAGGCGCTTGCCATCACCGGGCTTGGTCAGCTCCGACTCTGCGGCCTTGAGCGCAATCGGGGTGGTGCCGTGGCCGGCACCGGGCACTCCTGCGGCAAACGGGGCAGATGCCGGGGCAGTGACGGCCGCTGACGGCCGGGCCGCGGCCTGCTGGCGGCGCTGCTCCTGCTCGGCCAGCTGCTGCTGAACTTCGGTGACGCTCCCGATCATGACTTGCTCCAGGGGGGCGTCAGTTCCGGGTGCAGGTTGTAGTAGGCGATGTTGCGGATCAGCGGGTTCGGGTCGGGCACCGGCCTGGCGCGGACCGCTGCTGCTGACTTGAAGGAACCCTGCTGCATCGGCTGCCCGCACGTCGTGCAGAAGTTCGCGCCTGCCCTGGTCAGGTGACCAACCGGGCACCGGGCGGACCCCATCTTGCCCAGCGCGGGCCGTGCGGCCTTACTTGCTCCGGGCGGCCGGTAACCGGCGTTCGGCTTCATGCAACGCGGGCATCCCAGCCACGTCGCCTTCACCGGCCTGCGGCAGTTCCCGCAGGTCAGCTTGCTCTTGTTTCTTGCCATTCGGGGCTCCTCTCGAATCCCGCTCTTGGCGGGCCGGGCCCGCTTTCTTCGTGCCTGCCGGGAAACCGGCCCGGCTCCGCCTGCCATGGGTCGCTGCGAGGGCCCGCCCTCTTCGCTGCTGGCTTGCTACGACATGTGCTGGCAGCACCCTCCGCGTCCAGCTCCCGCGCCTGCTCACTCCGCCTCCCCGGCTTCGTGCAGGGTCTGCTCCGCGTCCTCGGGGCAGGCTTCCAGGCCGGCGGTGATCGCGGCGAACGCGGTTTCCTCGCCGTCGGTGAGCCCGGCAGCCTCCATGTCCGTCGCGGCCGCGGCGATCCATATGGCAGCGGTCCGCTCGGCCGCGGCCACCGCTGCCTCCCCGGCCCGTGTTGCCCACCGCTCGGCGACTTCCAGCTGCCGGATCGAGCGCTTCAGGAGCCTCGCCGACGCAGCCGCCGACTCCGCGGCGGGCATCACCGCGGCGAGAAGCTCCTCACGGGGCGGGACCGTCCGTCCGGCCGCGCGGATCTGCCTTTCGGCGCAGTCGGCCAGCGTGTCGGCGCACCGCAGCACCGCCCGGCGCATCAGGCGTCCTCCCCGGCCGCTGTGCCGGTGACCAGGTCCCCCGCATCGGGCTGGCCCAGGCGGATTCCCTCGCGGATGACCCGCCGCACGTCGGACTCGCGGAAGCGGACCGCGCCGAGCACGTAGACCTTCTCGAGCGCGCCGATCTCGTGCAGGGTGTCCAGGGTGCGCACGCACAGGGCGAGGCGCTCGGCGACGGCCGCCCTGGTCAGTAGCCGGTCTTGCTCCGGCGCGGCTCCCACACGGTGGTCCTTCAGCTGCCGGTCCTGTCCGGCAGCCTTTGTCGGCTAAAGCCAATCCTATACGCACAGTGACAATGGCGCGAGAGCAGGAACGGAAACAGAGGCGCACAACGGCGCAAGGCGGGCGGCCAGGAGTAACGGAGAGTAGCCATTGCGCGGACTGCTCCGGGATAATGGCCATGACTGCGGCAGGAACGGGGCCGCTCCGGCTGGCCGCTGATACATCCTCGGCCGCGCCGGCGAGCCTGCTTGCAATCAGCAGGAGCCTATGTAAGTTTCTGGCACATGCAAGATGTCCGGATCACCCTCGCGCTGCTGATGGTCTTGCGGCAGTTCGCTGAGGACGTCACTCAGCCCCGCTACGGCTATGACCTCATGCGGGCTACTGGCTACCCGAGCGGCAAGCTGTACCCGATCCTCGCCAGGCTCACTGCGGCGGGCTGGCTCACTCGCGCGCCCGAGACCGTGAACCCGTCAGAGGCGGGCCGCCCTGCCCGGTACACATACGTGCTGAGCACCGACGGTGCGGCGCTCGCCCGCCAGGCACTCGCTGAGTACAGCGCCGAGCTTGCGCCGCCGCGCATGCGTCTCGCCCCTCGTACTCAGGGAGGCTCAGCATGATGGCGCTGGTCGTGCTCGGCCTTGCCGGGATAGGCGTGGCGGGTCTCCTGGCGCACGTGGTGTTCGGCGCCCTGGGTGACATGGCACGGGAAGAGACGCGTACCCGCCTGGAGAGCATCCCGTTCGTCCTTCTAGAGCTGGCGGCCAGCCGGATACCTGCGGAACTCAGGCCGGACCTCGAGGCCGAATGGCGAGCTGAGCTCGCCTTCCACATCGACGGCACCGAAGGCATGCCCGTGACCCGGATCGCCCGCGGTATCCGGTTCGCTGCCAGCCTGCTGCGCGGAGCACCGGATGTAACCAGGGGCTTCACGGGGCAGTTCCGCGACACCTGGGCCACTGCCCGCCGGGAGGCCGGAGTCGTGGTAACGGTGATCGGCCTGATCCTCGTGGCCGGCGGCGCAATCGAAGCTGCCACCACCACGCAGCACGCCTACGGAGCCGCTTGTATCTGCCTTGCGTCCTGCCTGGTGATGCGCGGCGCCTGCGCGGCGCTGGGCCGCAAGGCTGGCAACCTCGCGGCAACGGTGAGGTTTGCCTTCGTGTGCGTCGCCGGCGCCTTAGAGTATGTCGCCCGCCCCAGTCCGCTCCTGCTCCTTAGCTGCGCCGCCTGCCTGCTGGTCTTCGCGCTCACTGTCCGCAGCCAGATTGCCTTCAGGATGCATGCAAGGTCATGTCCGGCATGCGCGGGGGAACCAGCAGCCGGCCGGTAGCCACGCACGAGAACGGGCCCGGCATTCGATGTGCCGGGCCCGCGACGTCTTCCTGATTATCCCTCGGCGACGTACGGCGCGGCTGCGGCTACCAGCCCGAGAATCACGCCCAGCGTGTGGGCGTCTTTCCATCTGCGGCTTGTGAGCCCGTGCAGGGCGGCAATTCCGGCGATCACGGCGCCGGCTGCCCCGACGGCTTTCCAGTCCATTCGCTGATCATCTCCCTATCTGCTTCCGCAAGCGGTGCCGTTGAGCAGGGGGCCGAAGTTCGCTCTCATCTGCTCGTCTTCCTGCAAGGTCCTCTGTGCTCCCGCGACTGCCTGCCGGGCCCTGAGGACCTCGTCAGCCCAGCGCAGTTCGTCGGGCTCGGCGTCGACGGCGAGGTTGAGCTTCGCCTGAATCCACCTGGCGACCTCAGCCCATGACCAGAACCGCTCGCCGCCGGGGCTCTGCCAGCGCGGTGCGGGGAAGTCTCCAGACCCTCGCTGGCCAGTCGTCCACAGCCGCGCGGCCTCGCGTGAGCGCCGGGCACGGTGGGCGATGTCGCTGACCGAAACCAGGTCCTCCTGACCTGCCCCGGACACGCGCAAGCCTGCGACTGTCTCCACGTCCCTGACGGCCGAGCCAATTGCCTCAGCCCAGCTATTCGCCTCCCTGGTGAACTCGATCTCGGTCTTGCCGTCTCCTGTCATGACTGACCCGTCGTTGAACACGCCGTAGAGCGCGTCGGCCTCCTGCTCGCCGACCTCGCGGTCTATCCGCAGCGTGAACTCGTAGATGCTCATCGTCCGTGGCCCTCTCCCTGTGCTCCTTCGGTCACGGTTTACGTCTTGCCTCCTCGTGTGAGTGCTTCCTGATGAACCGGCGGATCTTGGCCGCCTCGTCATCCTGGTTGCGGGGCGTCGAGTCGACGTAGTACCGGCGCACCGGGTTGGTGCAGTCGGCGAAGGTGCAGTCGATGTATCCCCAGCTGTGACCGTGCGATCCCGGCGTCGGCTTGACCTGGAGCTGAGCGCTGTCTGCCTCATCGAGCGCGCTCCTGACCTTCGCCTGGCTATGGGACCAACGAGTCATGTTGGCAGCATACAACATTGTTGGGTTACGCCAACCTAAGCGAAACTACCAGGTGCGGAGCGCCTTCGCTGAAGCTGCCGGCACCGGATCTGGCGGCTCGACCGCGTAGCCAAGCTCGCGGAGTACGCGAGCCGCCTCCTCGGGCACGTCGCGCACGATCGCCGCGACCTGCAGGCACCGCCACCGCTCACGGCCATCTTCGACGGCCTGCTGCCAGCCCGGAACCGAGTCGAACCTGCATTCCTGCACCAGGAACTGGAGAAAGTCCTCCAGGCACGGCCGGAACCGGCTCCCGCCGACCGGGATGTGCAGTGACGAGATGTCATGCGGAGTGTCATGACCGGCCCGGGATAGCAAGTGCGACAGCGCGCCGCGGTGACCGTGAACGTGCAGGTGCGCGCTCGGCTTCCCGCGCGGGCTCCGGTAATAATGCACCCGCAGCACCGGAGTGCGGTCCAGCGCCGCCAGCAACGCGAACGCGGACTCCTCCACTGCCATATAGCGCCCTACCGAGTCCATCCGGCAGGCGACGCTGACCTTCAGGCTCGCCAGCTGCTCACCAGCCACGTACAGCGGGAGCGTCTTCTGCCCGGGCGCGCCGACCACGAACCGGTCCTCCCGCCGCAGGATCTCAACCGGGGGATCCGGGAGACCAGGCAGGGCGGCCAGCAGGAGCTCGGAAGTCTCCCAGCCGTACTGAGCCACATGGCGCTCCAGCTCGGCCGACAGCTCGCTCACTGATTGCGGAGGAAGTCGATCTCCCTGATCTCCTCCCAGGCGGCCCACTCATCGCCTGTGAGCGACCGTGCCTCAGCCCTGGCCGCCAGATCCTGGAAGGTCATCCCGACCCGCGCGAGTATGGCCCTGCGCCTGGCGTTCAGGTCCTTCAGGCTGACTTCCTGGATGTTGGGCGACATCGACGGGCCCCTCTATGCTCCCCCATTTGTACTCCACCGTACGGCAGGGTGCTGACGTTTCCCAGCCCTGCACTCAGTATCAGCCTGGCCTCGCCGCGGAGCTAAGACTTCTCGCAGGTCGCCGAGCTCGACGCCTAGGCGCGCTACTCCGTCCCAGCCCCGCGCATCACCGACATAGGCGCCGTGGTGGGGTGACACGCAGCCAGTCGCCATCCCGGCCGATGCCGGAAGCGGTCAGCCGCACGAGCACGACAACCCACTTGCCGTCACTGGTCATCCACCGCATGCTGCAGAGGGTAGCGAACGGACGCCGCATGACAAAACGGGCTTTTGGTCGGCATTAGTCAGCCAGCCCGACTCTGACCAGTTCCGGCGATCAGCCGCCAGCGGCCGACTGGCAGAACTGGACCGCCGGATCAGTATCGTCACCGCGGGTGGTCTAGGTTAGCCGGTCTTGCGAGCCAGGACACGTCCTCGATCTCGAAGCCCGGCGTGATATGCGTCAGGCGGATCACTCTGTGGGGATGCTTAATGGACCAGATGCCGAGGGCTGCTCCTTGTTCCATGAGCAATTCAGTTCCGGCTGGATTCCACGACCAAGGCTGCCATCCATCCGGCAGTGCAATGCGCCTGCCGTTCAGAAAGACGAGTTGGGCAGGGCCGCCGACCTGAGGGAGGACTAGAGCCGGGGCTGTTTGGCCCCATAGCGGGGGATAGCCGATCTCTTTGACGCGTGGCGGGATGCGGCGTGCGCGCCCGGAGCGTGAGATTACGACGATCGTGGGGCTCTGACCGGGGTACGGCTGGCCGGAAGGACCGATTATTGCTATTCGCCCAGACGGTCCGGGAAGCGGACCCCCTATGAACAGCCGCGATCGGAAGATCTCGTGCTCCCGCCCGGTCAGCGACGGCTTGAGCCAGTATGTGAATTGCTTGCTTGAAGGGTCAGTGCCCTGGGCAGGCGCCAGAAGGTAGAGCAGCTGACCACTGCTGGTAATCCGGACGCCGAACCCGTAGATAAAGCCGTGAGGCTTGTGCCACGGCCGGAGCCACTTGACGCCGCTGCGCGTCAGCATGCCATCTTGTTCGCCGCCGTGCAGCCCGTCTCCTACCACGATCCCAGCTGGGGAGGCGCTCATCTCAGCTATTCCGGAACCAGCAGGATTATGGGTCAGCTCCATGACCCGCCGGCTCTTGCTTACCTCCCAGACATTCATGCTGCCCGAGCCATGGCCGCCCAGGATGTAGAAGACGCCCGCTGGCAGGCGCTTGGACGCGGCGCGGGTCATCGGCACCATGCCGGGAGCGCGGTCGGCGGTTACGGTCCGGCCTTGCGGGCGCGAGACTGGATGCTGCTGCGCCCGAACTCCGCCGCCCACCGCAGGACTTGCGCAAGCCGCGGTCGTGGCGGCGAGGATAGTCGCCGCCACGACCTGCGTGAATCCGCGAGGGCTCACTAGGAGCCCGGCTGCGTGATGGTCTGTCCTGCTTCGATGCAGTTGCCTCTGTCACTCGCCATGCAAGCCTCGATTACTGCGACGCTGTAGAAGTTGTGAGTACCTGAACTCATCGGGTACCAGTAGTAGGCCACCCCGACGTTCCCGACCATGTCCGTAGAGTCGCCGTGGCCGTTTTTGGCTATCCAGTCGATGTCGATTCTGTTTGCATCCCACGCGCTGTTGAGCTTGTAGAGCTTGCCAAGATGGTAGTCGGCGCCTACGTCCCCTTGTTCCTCTGCGTTCGTCATGTTCGCCGTCACCGTCTGACTGGCGTCGAGGCCCACTGAATCGCCTTTATAACTCGCGCCGAGGTTATAAGCTCTCTGTGTCGAAACCGTATCCTGCGATGTTACTTTCTTTCCCCAATTATCTCCTTGCAACGTGTTCGAATTCGAGGAATTAGTTACCAGGACATCCTCCGACAGTGAACTGACTAGCTGGCTTCCATTGGTATGACCACCGCCAGACGCACAGGTGAGGGCGAGCCACATCAGCTGGTTCTGGTAATCAGCCGCATTATTTACGCCGTAAAGCTTGTTAAGCCACGATATAACTACCGAGCCGAGTTTACTTCCGTCCCCGGTGATCGTGGCTTTGCCGAAGTTATTAAAGGATGCTAGATACTTCGGGACGACGCCGTCTACCTTCGCGGGCTTGTTTGCGTATTGACCGCAATTAGGGTTAACGGCAGCGGCCTCGGCGTCGCCCGTGAGGGCTTGAGGGACCGCGGTTGACGATGAGAGATTGATGTCCGAGACATCGGGCGTCACGGCTTGGTCTTGCTCTTCGATTCCCGTCGCCGTGTCTATGTCCTGATACGAATTGGTGTCAATCACTGAGGCCGGATCGGTGGAAGGGTCGGTGGAAGGTCCGGCGGAGATCCCGATTTCCTGTACGGTGCCGGCGGAGCCGACGGCGTCGAGCGTGGATTGCCATTGACCCGTACCGGCGGAGTTTGTTGCCGAGACCTCGAAGGTGTCATTTGCCGGGTTGGTCAGACCCGTCAGTACAGCTTCGTACGTATTCCCGTTCACTGTGACGGTCGCGCTGTCTGGGGGCGCGGTTACCATGTAGCTGGTGATAGGGCTGCCGCCGTCGCCGTACGGTGCCCCCCAGGTCACTGTTGCGGTTGAACCGCTCACAGTGGCCGTTACCGTGTCGGGAGCAGAGGGAACCGTAGGTGCGGCGTAGTAGCCGCGGACAGTCACGGCAATCTCCACAGTTCCCTGGCTGTGGTTTGTGATTGTCTGCTGGCCTGTCGGGCTGATGGAAGAAACCAGGGAGGCCGTCAGCCCATTGCCCTGGTTTCCGCCCGCATAGAAGTTCACGCCTGGCTGCGCGGGGTCGGCGGTGCCAGCTGCATACTCTGACAGGAAACCAACCGCGGTGGGATTCACTGCCACGATGGTTTCGGCGACAGCCGTTACGCCTGTCTGCGGGATGCCGTCTGCCCCGGTTGCTGTGAAGGTGATCGAACCGCCCGCTTGAACGGCTGCAGCGGGAACCCCGCCGGTGCCGTTACGAGTGTCCGCCAGCCGGTACTGCGGGACATCCTGATAGGTCGAGCCGACCTCGTTACCAGTCGGGCTGGCCAGATAGCCCTGGATCGCAACCATGAGGTCGACCGGGCCGGAGCCGTGATTCCAGAGCGTCAGCTGCCCGGAGGAGGACAACGCTCCGAAGTACAGGTCGTGCACAGCCTGACCCGGCACATAACTTAGCAACGACAAGCTTGACGAGGCGCCACCGGCCGGGTAGGCCGACACGTAACCGGTCGCAGAGGCGTACTTGGCCCCTATGTACAACGCCGCGCCAGCCGCGTCCGACGGCACACCGCCCAGGCCTGTCACCTGGACCGTCAGCGTCCCACCGGCGGGGATCTGCGCCCGAGGGGCGCCGAGCCCAGCTGTAGTGTCGACGATCTGGTCCAGTGGCAGCGGCACATATGTCTCACCGGCCGTGGCTCCCGTATTGTCCTGGTAGTAGCCCATTATGGTTACCACGACGCCGACCGTGCCGCTGCTGATATTTGTCAGTGAGATCTCGCCTGTCTGGGATACCTGGACGATGTCACTGTCGGTGTCGTTGTTGCCAGCGTCGAACGTCGCTGAGCAGATCCCGGTATCGCCATTGTCGGGGTCGAAGTCGTCTAGGCAGCCGCTCGCTGTCGGCCCTATGGCGTTCAGTACCACGTATACGTCAGACACGCCAGCCGGAACCTGTCCGACTCCTGCGACCAGGAACGTCACCGTCGAATTGGCGCTCATCGGCGCAACAGGCACTCCGCCAGTTCCGTTGCCTGTGTTCAGTGCCTGAACCGGGGTCACTGGGAAATACTGGCCCGCAGCGGCCTGTAGTGGAGCTGCGCTAGCTGCGGCAACTGCCGCGTCTGTCGGCGTGATCACAGCCGCGACCAGCGCAACTGCGGACAGCACCGAGCCCGCCAACGTCAACGCAGATCTGCGGGATAGACTCAACAAGGTTCTCACGGCGAACTTCCTCACAAGACGGGCGACGTGGGACATTGATCGCTGAGGCGTGCTAGCGCCTCAGCGATCTTTAAAACTAGCTAGAAACCCCGTTCTGCCTCCTGGTTCTCAGGCCGTACAAGGGATAGCCGGGATCTCCAGGTCGGCAATCGCAAGCTTGACAATGGGCCCACGCAATTGTCAAGAGTTGCTCAGAATCCGAGTAAAGCTCAAGAGTCACGCAAAGCCGACAACGCGCTGAAGATCCCGTGTTCGCACACCCATCGGAGTCCGCTCGCGCATCACGAGCACTCCGCGTCCCCCACGCCAAGGAGCACAAAACGGACGTTACTCCTAAGGTGAAAAGTGCCGAAATAGGCGTGGGGGGTAGTCGGGGCTCAAAGCCCCGTATCACCATCTCAGCGATCACTCTGGCACGGCTGCCAGCTGACGATGCCGGGCTGGGCGCGGCCCGGTCGCGCCGCCCTGACACAGGGAACCCGGCAAAAAGGGCGCCTTCATAGAGCCGGAAATGGTGCAGCCAAACACCGGCGGTAGTCGGGAGTAAAAACTCCAAAACACCACTTGGGCGATCACTGCGGGCCGCCGCCGCGCCGCCGCTGCCAGCTGAGCGAGCGCTGCGCTGGGGACTGCCGAGTAGTTACTAGGTGACGTGGCCAGGCAGGGCGGCCGAGCTCGGCTGTCGTCCTGGCGGCGAGCGACCAGCCTCGAGGAAGCGCCGAGGCTGTCTCATCTGACGGCTGTCTGACGGCCAATGCGGCAGCCATTCCCGGTGCTGGGCAAACCCTAGCGAGATTGTCTCAGAAAACGTCTTGCTCAACTGCTGGAGCGTGCTATCCTCAGTTGAGACAAGTGAAAAGGCCCCGGCGACCGTGCGACCGGCCCCGGGGCGTGGCAACGAGGAGTTGGAGCTCCCGATGCAAAATCAGACTACAGATCTGTCTATCCCGTGTTCAGCGTGCGGCGCTGACGCCGGCGAGCCATGCCGGGACCACTGCATAGCAGCGGCTCTCGACGCCGAGGAGCGCGCTGCGGCTGAACTGGCAGCAGCCCGGTGACCGCGGCAACGTGGACGGCCGCCGAGCTCGGCCGGACCAAGATGATCGTGCTAAGACCGCACAAGGCCCCAGCACGCCGTGAGTACATGCCCAAGCCCGCCGGCCCCGGCCAGCGCATCAGTTGGACCCGCACGGCCGGCTACGCATCGACTGAGGAACGGACTGGCGAGATCTGGTCGGCCGGTCCGCTGCCGAGCTCGGTGTGGGTTCAGCCCGACGACTCACCCGCCGGCGACATGGCCATGGTGATGGTCAGGTCGATGACCGAGCACCCGGCCTACCCGGCCAGCTGGCAGCATGACACGCTCCGCCGCTGCGAGCACCTGCGGCTGTCCAAGGGCATGTTCGCCGAATACGAGACCGTACCCGTGCGCACCTGGGGCTACTCGAGCGGCACCAAGACCGAGGAGCGCATTGTCGCTTACCACTGCGACCGGGACTGCCTCGAGATCAGTCACGAGACACGCGACTGCAACGGCTGGGAGCCGACCGTCGGCTACGTGATCCGGATGCTGCTCGACGCCAGCGCGCGCGGCCGGTCCGATCTCTGCCGCCGGTGTGTCTACCTGACCGAGCCTGGCGTCACCGAGTGCGGTGCAGCGTGAACGGGCCGGCAGCAAGCCTCGCCGAGTACGGAAGCGCCGAGCTCGCCAAGTGGCTGCGCGACAGCGCGGGCAGCCCGCAGTGGCACGCGACGATCCTCGCCGAGCTCGAGCGCCGCGACCAGGCGGACGCGCACACCTGCACCAGCGCTGCCGTGGCAGTCCGGGAGCAGCGCTACGACGGCGCCCAGGTCCTCGGCTACGCCCGGCAGCTGCTCACCCGCTACGCCAGGTTCCCCTCGGCCGCAGCGGCTGACGTCGCCGCGCTCTGGGCCTGCCACACCCATGCCCGTGACAAGGACGGCGTGATGGTGTGGAGCGCCACGCCCAGGCTGATGATGCTCTCCAGCGAGCCCGGATCCGGGAAGAGTCGCGTGCTCGAGCTTCTCGGCTGGCTGTGCCCGGCAACCTACGGTCTCGACACCGAGCCGACCGCGGCGGGCCTGGCATGGACGCTGTCGTCAGAGCACGCCACAGCCTTGTGCGATGAGGCGGACTTCCTGTTCGGCCGCGGCCGCCGCAAGGAGAGCATCCGGGCAATCCTGAACTCCGGCTACTCTCGCAACGGCACCGTGCTGCGCATGCGCGGCTCCAAGGGCGAGCGGCAGCGAGTGTTCGGGCCGGTCGCGCTGGCCGGGCTGGACACCACGCAGACGTCGACCGGGGAGAGCCTCGCGCCGTTGTTCAGCCGCAGCATCATCATCCGGATGCGCCGCAGTGATGGCGCGGTCCCGCAGCTGGACGACCAGGGAAGGGCCGCAGCGTCGAAGCTGCGCACCGCCCTGGCAGCGTGGACGGCCACCGTGCGCGACGACATGGCTCACGCCCGGCCGGAACTCCCGGACTGGCTGATGAACCGCCCGGCGGAGATCTGGACGCCATTGCTGGCAGTCGCAGACGCGGCAGGGTCGGACTGGCCGAACCGTGCGCGTGCTGCCTGCGAGGAACTGGCACGGCACAGCGACCTGGCCGAGCCCGGCCACACCGACGTGATGAGCGACCTCGCCGGGATCATGGCCGGCTGGGACGACGAGGAGGACGAGTACTGATGGCCACCTTCGGGTACGCGAGAGTCAGCATGGCGCCGGCGAAATCGCGCAAGGCCCAGCATGTCGACAACCAGGTGCAGCGGCTGCTCGCCGACGGCATCCCCGAGGAGAACATCTACGTCGACGACGGCCGCAGCGGCGAGCTCAGGTCGCGTCCGGAGTGGGACAAGCTGCTGACCGTGCTGCGCAAGGACGACGTGCTGGTCGCGACCAAGCTGGACCGGATAGGCAGGTCGCTGGTCAACCTGGTCGACGTCGTCAACGTGCTTGCCGAGCGCGGTGTCCAGATCCGCATGCTGGATCAGCCGATCGACACCTCGTCAGCCATGGGCAAGTTCTTCTTCCAGGTCATGGCCGCGCTAGCCGAACTGGAAGCCTCGCTGACCCGCGAGCGGACGCTCGAGGGCCTGGCCGCGGCTAAGGACCGCCGGGGCGGCACGCTGCCCGTGCGCGGGCCGTCCGTCAAGCCCGACCAGATCGAGACGGCGAAGATGCTCGCAGTCAATCACCCGGAGATGTCAGCAGCGCGCATCGCCGAGGTCATCGGAGTCAGCCGGGCCACGCTCTACCGCCACGTCGACGTGGTGGCGCTACGGCAGGGCACCAAGCCGAACGGGCGGACCTGAGTCACCACACGTCCTGACCGCACGCCATGCACCGGCCGTCGCTGACTGCGGCGGCCGGATGCTTGCATGCCATCGCGGCGAGACGTCCGATCTCTTCGTGGGCGACGGCCAGGGCTGTCTCAGCGGACACAGCGCGGTCGCGCATGACAGCGAGCCCGGACTCAAGTTCCGCGATGCGGCCGGCCTGGCGCTGGCGGGGGGGTCGCTGCCGTTCTGCGGCTGTCAGTGGCACAAGTGCAGGTTAACGCTCCGTGACTAACGAAGTGGCGCAATCGCTGGCAGCGTGAGTCACGAAACGCCGCCCGAAGGCTATAACCGGCCAGGTCGTGACTAACGGCGGCGCTGGAAGCCAGGGCGACAGCGTTTTTCCGAATCTGCGGCATCTCCCGCCAGCACGTCACTCAGAGTTACCCTTGAGGTGCGCCAGATTCCCCTTCTGAGCCTTTTCCGGCGGAGGCACATGAGCCAGGTCGAGGACAGCAACGTGACCCCGCTGCCTGGGTCTCCGCGGGTCAAGGGGGCGCCGCGCGGCAAGCCGTTCGAGCCGGGTAACCAGGCTGCTGTCACGCATGGGGCGTTCACTCCGGAGCTGCTGGACACGGTGGCGAGGGACATCATCGCGGGCGTGCTGGCGCGGCCGTCGTGCCCTCGGCGGCTGGTCGAGGATCCTGAGGATGAGCTGCTGGAGTTGTGGGGCAGGTCGATGGCGGTGTGCAGACTGCTCGCGGCGTCGCTGACGACCGGCAACATCGAGGCAGCGCTGACGGAGCAGCTGTCGGAGGACGAGACGACGGTGCGTCCGGCGATGGGCGCGGCGGAGCGGTCGATGCGGGCGAAGCGGAGGCAGCCGGTACTGGACGCGCTGCATAGGCATCAGTCGCAGGCGATGAACCTGGCGAAGGCGCTGGGGCTGGACGCGGCGTCGCGGCGTGCTGCCGGGGAGGACCAGTCCGGGACGGTGGATTACGCGAAGTACTGGGCCGCGCGTGCTGACGCGAAGGCACGCGGCGCTGACGGGAGCGCGGGATGACTGTGCATGTCGACGGACGCGCGGACGGGGCGCAGGACGGCCTCGAGGCGTTCGCGGAGATGGTAGGCAGGCCCCTCATGCCGTGGCAGGCCGCGCCGATGAGGCTGGAGACACGGCATACGGCGCTGCTGGCGAGCCGGCAGACCGGCAAGTCGTGGACCCTGGCGACGACGGCCGCGCACTGGGCGTTCACGAAGCCGAAGCAGGAAGTGCTCGTCTTGTCGGCGCGGGAGGACACGGCAAAAAACTTGCTCCGTGTTGTCCGCCAGGTGGCCGCGCATCCGATGCTGCGCACCTCGATCGTGGAGGACCTGAAGACCCGGCTCGAGCTGTCGAACGGGTCGGCGGTCGAGGCTGTCCCGTCGTCGGAGGCAGCGATCCGCGGCCGCTCCACCGACCTGCTCCTGGTCGACGAGGCAGCGTTCATCCCGGTGGAGCTGATCGAGTCGGCCGCGATCCCGACCACCATGGCCAGGCCGGATGCCAGGATCGTGCTGGCCTCGACACCGTGGGGGACTTCCGGGACGTTCTTCGACTGGTATCAGGCCGGCATGTCCGGCGAGGACCCGGACACCCGGTCGTTCCGGTGGCGGCTCGCGGACTGCCCGTGGATCGTGCCCAGCGTCATCGAGTCGCTGCGCCGGAGGCTGTCGCCGCTGCGGTTCCGGGCCGAAGTCGAAGGCGAATGGGTCGGAGCCGGTGACTCGTTCCTGTCCCTGGAGGACATCGACGCGGCCATCGCGGCGTTCCCCATGAGCAGGGACGGCCGCGGCGCCCCCGCCGTTGTCGGGGCGGACTGGGGAGGTGACGCTGACCTCCAGGCCGTCGCGATCGCGGGCGTGCTTGGCGACGGCGGCACCAACGGCCGGCCGGTCGTCGTGGTGCCATGGTGCGAGACGTCACGGCGCGGCTACACCGAGCAGGAAGACGAGATCATCGCCCTGGCCGGCATGTGGAAGCTGGACGCGGTCATGTCCGAGGCCAAGGGAGTCGGCATCCCCCCGACGAAGAACCTGCGGCACCGGCTCACCCGCACGAAAGTCGTCGCGGTGAAGACCACCCAGGACATCAAGGAACAGGCGTACGCGCGGCTGCAGAACCTGCTCGCCGAGCGGTCGATCGTCCTTCCCGATCACGCCGAGCTCCGCAAGCAGCTGGCAGGGATCGTCGCGAAGCCCACGCCGCTCGGCGGCCTGAGAATCGAGGCCAGGACGCAGAGCACCCATGATGACCTCGCTGACGCTCTCGCGTTCGCGGTCTGGGGACTGCCCGAGCAGCTCGCCGACCCTCCCGAGCTCGACTTCCATCCCGGAACGCAGTGGGCGCAGACGTCTGGCGGGATCAGGATCCCGCTGCCCGTGGCGACGGTCCGCGCCGAGCTGTCCTACGCCGACGTCAACGGCGGCTTCGTGCACTGCAGTGAATGCCGGGCGCCGTACCCCGCCTACAGGGAGACCTGCACCACCCGGGGCTGCACCGGGCGCAACCCAGGCTATGACCCGGAGGCACCGCTGCCCCCGGCCGTCGCCCCCGTAGTCCCGGCCGGGCCTGTGACGGGCGATGCCGTGTCCGCCGGGAACCAGTACAACCCCGACTTGATGCGCTGCCCGGCCGGGCACCTGTTTGATGGCAGGTACGCCGGCAAGTGCCCCAAGTGCAATCTAGGTGCTGGCGGCGCCCGCAGCGGACCGCGGCTGGGACCGTTCCCCGGCGCCCTGCCGCCAGGGCTCGCTACCCGGCTCGGCGGCATACTCGGACCGAGGTACTGACAGCTCCGCGAAAGGACGCCACCCGATCAGGCCGCCGCGCCTAGCCCGCCTTGCCGAAGGTGACAGAGATGCTGGCGCCGGCGAACCCGAATATGCCCGTGCTCACGTTGCCCTCAACGGTCCACTGGGTAGGCGTGACCATGCGCGAGATGAATGCCCACAGCTGCGGCATGGCGGCCTTGAGCTTGGCGACCGCGGCATTCCAGTGCGCTCGCAGCCACCCGGGCGGATCCGGGGGATTCGGCCCGCCAGAGTCGTCCTCTGGCAAGCGGTCCCGGGCAGCCTCGGCATCACTGAGCAGCGCAGAAGCCTGAGCGACCGCCGAGAAAGCATCGCCGGGTTCCTGCCCGCGTCCCCGCCTGAATATGCCGAGCAGGATGTTATCCACAGACTTGATCTGAGCGAGCACCTCCCGAGCATCGCGGAGCTGCGACGAGTTGTCGCCTTCAACCTCAAGGAAGTTCACAATCTCGTTCAGTTCGCGGGATGCGTCGGCGAGCCTGCTGGTCACCCGGTCCAGCGCCGCCTGCGCAGAGGCGATGTCCTCCTCTTCCTCGCCCAGCTCCTGGGGGGCGACCTGGGCCTTAGATCCGCCCAGATCGACGGACTGCCCTTCCAGCCCCAAATCGGCTGCCTGCCTGGGGTCGTGCTGAGATTGCGTTCCGGAGTTCATGAAGCGATCATCGTGCCCGGGCACAAGCCTTCGCAATGCCCGGACCAATGCGGATCAGTGGCTCATCAGCTACTCGGTCTGGATGCAGTCCCCACCTGTCAGATCTGTTTCCTGGCCCGCATGACCGCCGTGACCGCGATGACCGGCGCTCCTGGCGGCGCCGCAGGATCGACCTCGCCAAGCTGGCCGTCAGCCAGCAGCGTCCAGCACAGAAGCGCCGCGTCGCGGAAATAGACCACGGGAATGAAGTCGGCCGCCGCTGTTCCGCTCGGCAGGTCGCGCCTAGATGTGTGGGTGCCACCTGGCGGCAGCACGCCGAGCACGTCTTCGCCCCCGGCTTGCGAGCCCTTCGCCGCGTCCACCCAGTGAACCCTGACGTCGTAGATCGGCTGACCTCCCGTGTTGTGAACCTCGACGTCGACACCCGGCTCGCGAGCCAGGGCGATCACGCCGGGACCGGGGTGGAGACCGGGGTCGAAGTCGGCCGTCATGTACACGAGAGCGGCACGGCTACGTCGCTGCTCATCGGCGTCGCGCTTCCGCTCGTCGATCGAGTCACTCAGCTCGCGAGCCTGGAGCTCAAGCACCCTGGTCTGCTCAGCATTGATCTTCTGCTGCTCACCCAATTGCCCGCGCTGCGCGTCCAGCTGACCCGACTGGATCTCGATCATCCTGGTCGTAGCCTCGGCTTGCTGCTGGAGCGCGCTCAGTTCCTTGGCCTGTTCTCGATACGCTCTCCGCGCATACCAGGCGGTGACGATCGCAAAAGCCGCCAGCAGAGTGGTGGCGGCGGCGGTTAACCACGCTGCAGCGAGCATGAGAGAAGGGTACGGCGATCATGAGAGGCCACGACGCGATTGTGTCCGGGTTGGCCAGGAAATGGCGACGCCCCGGATCCGGAGGCCCGGTGAAGTGAATGCAGCAGGCTAGCGACCCGTGATCTATCCGCCGGCCGGATCCCCGGGACGGAAGCTCCGCCGGAACTCCTCGAACTGCGCGGCGTCGAAGCCCATCGCCTCTGCAGATGGCACCTTGTGCGACATGATTTCGCGCACCGTCTCAGCGTCAGCGGGATCCATGCGGCCCAGTAGCTCGTCCATGCCCGCAGCGGGCGGCAGCTGGTATCTCGCGGCGATCTCGGCAAGCTTTGCGCGGTCGTCGGCCTCGCGCTGCAGGTGCCACCTGGCGATTCGCGTCAGGGGCTCTTGCGGTGCTGGGTCGCTGGCTCCATGCCGCAGGTACCAGTAACGCCCCCGGCGATCCCATCCCACCGTCCCTTCGTGCAGTTCGCGGAAGGCCTTCAGGACAGTTGGCGCGATGGCCCGGTTGCCGTTCTTGTTCAGGTAGAGGAAGCCATTCCCGAACTTCATGCCGATCCGCCTCGCGGCATCAGCCTGATCTAACGCCTGCCGCTCTCTGACCTCCCTGAGCATCCACCGGGCGATGCGCTCGGGCGTCACGTTCGTCGCCATAGGGACATAATGGCCCGATTGGCTGTATGCGGGTAATCGGAGCGGTCCCATAGCGCTCCGCCGGTAATGGCGACGGCCCCGGATCCGGAGACCCGGGCCGTGAAGCCATGCCGTGTGCGACTATCCGCCCTTCGGCATTCCGGCCGGCCGGCCGGTACGCTTGCGCGGCCATCGCTGCTTGTACGCGAGCACGGCGGCCCGGTCATAGAACGTTCCGGCGAGGGGCGTCGCCACAGGTGCTGGGAAGTCGTCGTGCCTCGTGGCGATCTGCTGGGCGCGCTGTCTGGAGACACCGAAGATCTCGCCGATCTCGGTATAGCCGATGATGTCGGCTACAGGACCGATCTCGGCGGCCATCTGCGCCTCGGTTAGGACGCGGAGCTGAGTCACGGGGGGCGCCTCGCCGTATACGGCCTCCAGGGCACCGCAGGCGTCGTCGAACGCTGTGGCCGCAGCCTCCCGGGCTGTCGCTGCCCCGGCCTGGAAGCGGAGCACTAGCCGGCCGGTACTGGCGTCATGCCGAATGACCGGGAAGCCCGGCAGCCGGGAGTTAATGGTGTCGATCTGGTCATCGGTGAGCCGGCTGGTGCCTGCATCAGCGTGCACCTCCGCGTGCCAGGTGGTCATCCGCAGCTTTCCTTTCCGCTTCCTTCGTTCCTGCCTAGTCGCCCGGGATCTTCATCCCCATCTCGCGGAGAGCCGCGACTAGGCCCAGCCATTCAGCTGGCGTCTCGGGAGTCGGGCCGAATGCGACGGTCTGATCATCGCGCTCGAGAATCCACGTGCCGGCCTTGGTCTGCCTGGCCGTGATCCCGTCCTCCTCGGCCTTGGAAATAAGCCAGTCCATCCGGTCAGGCATCCCGAACTCCCGCTATTGACACTGTCAAGGACATCATATCAGCGGCCTGCAGCGCAACTGGCCAAGCCGCCCCAGCGGCCGCTTTGCGGTGGAGCCTGATAGTCCTGCCGCCGAAACTGAGTCTGTAGTAGCCGTCAAGGGCGGTCTCCGCGCCGCACACGGTTGGTTTGACCTCAAGGCTCGGATCGAGGTCGTCCTCGTTTATGGCGGGAACTCGGCCTGGATACCGCTCAAACTGGGCTAGCACGAGAGCCCCGTCCTTCAGCCTCCGGCCGATGACGCGCTGCTCGTCGCCGATGCGAACGCGGCCGAAAGGCTCCAGTTCGCTTAGCCCCACGTAGTCGAGCTGTCTCGCGACACTGAGCGTCACCTGGCGGGAGCCGACCATCAAGGCGCGCACCTCGGCGGTGAGGACCTGCACGTGAGCGTCGTGCTGGCCGTTCTTCTCGTCGCTGCTAGTCATGTCGTTCTCCTCGGATCAGGCAGCCGGGTCGTAGCCGGCGCAGGCAATGGCATGGACAGGGCTGTCGAAGGTGTCGCCGCACGACGGGCAGCAGTCGGGATCGTGGTGGCCGTTGGCGCTGGACTCGACCGGCTTGGCACCGAGCTCGCGCTGGACAAGTGCGACAGCTGCGCTGACGTGAGATGCGCGCTCCGCCGGGTCGCGCTCTGGCGAGGTATGCGCTACCTGCGCTACCTCCGCGTCCTTGCTGCTCAAGTCGGTCGCGGATTGGTAGCGCTCAGGGCTACCTGCGCTACGGCTACCTGGGCTACCTGGGCTACCGGCGACCTCGGGTAGCGCAGGTAGCGCATACCGTTTCGTGTCGGCTACCTGGCTGGCCTGCGAAGACGCGGAGGTAGCGGAGGTAGCGCACGCAAGGCGGAAGGGAGGAAGGTAACGCTGCCAGGCGTCGTGGAGATCCTCGCGTCGGTAGCCCTTGAGATTGGTCCCGTCGAGCTTCACGTCCCGCGACTTGATCTTGTAGTCCTTGAGCAGGTTTGCCATACCGCGGTCGGTGAGCGGCTTACCGTGATGGTCGGCCCAGAGCGACTCCGGGAGCTTGTACAGCTCGATGAGGATCGTCTTGGTGTGCAGAGCCTCGCGGAGGTCATAGCGGACCCGCTCGCCGCCGGCATCGGCCCAGACCGTGAAGACGTCCAGCAGGTCGGCCAGGAGCCGCTGAGACTCAGCGCCGTCGACTTCGGCGTCCCCGGCGATCGCGCGAGCAGCCCGCCTAGCCCGGTCGGGCCAGGCGCCTCCCGCATGGTCGGCCACTGCGATCAGCGCTTCCCACACGTCCTCGGCCCGGTCGTTTAGCCCGGAGGGCATCTCCGGTTCAGCATCGGCAATCTTGTCGGCGTACGGAGCAATGACATCGTGCAGGCGCTCGCCGACGGACTTCACGAAGGGCTTGTCCCTGCGCAGGCGGTATTTCGCGACCTTCTCGTGCCCGGCCTTGCGCTGCAGCGTGATGATGACCGAGCGATCCTCGATTGTGTCCGGCAGGGAGCCGATCCCGGCAAGCACCGCCATGGCGAAGGTCGGGCAATCCTGGTTGCGGCGCGTGACAATGTCGTATCGGGTGTACGGACGCCCGCGGTCGAATCCCGAGTTGAGGATTCCGCGCAGGTGCTCAGCTTTCTCATCACCCTTGAGGCTCTTTGAAAACGTGGCGTCGGCCTCGTCCAGCATGATGGTCGGCGGGTCGTCCTCTGAGATCCCGTGCACGAGCGCTGCTGCGCTGATGTTGACGGTTACGAGAGCCTTGTGAGCCAGGAGAGCCAGCAGGTCAAACAGGCGGCTCTTGCCGCACCGCTTGACCGGGGACCGAATGTTCAGCCGGGCCGCGAACTGCAGCTGATGCTGCACGTGCGTCGCCGCGGCGAACAGCGTCACTGCGTCAGCGGCTTCGCCGGACGGGAACACGACGTACTTGGTCAGCGTGTCGCGGGCCAGCGTCAGCACCTCGCTGAGCGTCAACTCCCCGCCGAGAGTGACGAAGGCAGTTGCGGTCACAGAGTCGAGGTCATCCAGCCGCTCGGGGATCTCGGCCGCGCTCATGCCGCACTTCCAGCTGTGTGCTGCCACCCGTTCCTGACATGCATCTCCGCGCGCCGGGCCTCGTGGTGGTTCCACGGTGCCGCCGCGGCAACCAGGTCGGCCAGCGCCTCCTCGAGCGACGCACCAAGCTCTCCGTACCGGCACCCGGCCGCGTAGAGCGTGTTCGACCAGCCGCCGACTGTGTTGCTATCGGCAACGTCGCCGCGGATCATCTCCCGCAGTCGCGGAGACAGCGATGCCGGCCGCGATGAGGGACGCGAACGATGCGGCTTCGGCGGGTCGAGCAGGCGCCGGGCCGCCTCCCAGTCGAACCGGGCACCATCACCGCCACGATGGTCGAGCAGCTCGTAGCCACCAGCCGGGCCTTTGTCGTCCTCATCAACCCACGACGGCGGCAGCAACACGTAACCGCCTCGGGCCTTGAAGTCCAGATGATGATCTACAAGCCGACCGCTCGGCTGATCCGTCCCGGCGAAGTACAAGTGCACGCCGCCCGTCCGAGACCGCACCAGCTCCTGTGCGCCTTCCACCAGCCCGGCGCGCTTCAGCCGGTTCAGGGCGGCCCAGCCAGAGCCGGTCGGCTTCTGGTCGACGTCGAGAACGTCGTTGGTCATCGGCCCGGTCGGCATCGCGATGTTGAACGCCGCGCCTCGCCACCACCTTGTGATCAGTTCGGGGTTAGTGGTCGCGTCCTTGAAGCCGCCGCTTCCGTCCAGCGGGACTTTCAGGCCCGGCTTGCACCGGAATACCGGTCGGCCCCCGGCCGCGTACCCGAGCGCGGCCTCGAGCAGTTGCTCCCTTGTCGCGCTCATCCGGCATCGCCCCTCGCAGGCGCCGGCTGAGCGGCCAGGATCAGATAGTCAGGGCCGCACCGCTCGATCAGGCCCCGGCCGACCAACATCCCGGTGACGGGCTTCAGTTCGGCCAGGGTCACGCCAAGCCGGTCGGCTAGCGCCTTCTCGCTCATGCCGGGCGCGGTGCCCAGGATTCTTAGGTACGGGCGGACCAGCCTCCACTGCCGGGCGTTCACGCGGCACGCTCTAGACCGGCGCTCAGGCCTTGCTCCCAGCCCTGAGCGAAACCGTAGAGGACGCCGCGCTCATAGGCCGAACGCTCCAGATCGCCGCGACCGGCTATCAGTTCAGCCGCCGCGACCAGGACGTCCGCGTCCACAACCACGCAGTTGTCGGCTGTGCCATGTACCGTGGTAGGCACTGGCGGAGCCTCCTTCTCGGCGGTGAAGCGGTGACCCTGGGCGTGGGTCTCGGTTTTAGGTGGCGGCCCTGGATCGGATACCGGTCCGGGGCCGTTTCTGTTGTCGTCGTCGGGGGTTCTGTTCTTCTGGGGTGTTCCGGCTAGATCTGGCCTCACACGCCCCCTCTCGCTATCTGGAGTTGTGGTCGTGCCGCTGATGGGCGGCGAGGAGATCTGGGTCAGGCGGCCGGCTGAGGCTCACGACCGGTGGCGTCGGCCGCCTCGCGCTCGCGCACCCACGCATCGAACGCCTCTTCGTCGTAGAGCACCCGGCGCCCGAATGACGCCCCGACCGGCAGGTAGCCGGTCATGCGCCAGTAGCGGATGGTCGACGGGCTGGTGCGCATCCGCTCGGCAATCTCGGCGGTGGTCAGGTATCGGCGTGCCATCGTATGGCCCTCCCTCTTGCGGCTTACGAGTTACGACGGTACAGCAGAGCATCGTTGGATTTACGAGACACGCCCATATTGCTAGCGGTAGTGTTGGCAAGTGCCCGATGACAGCGAGGATCGCCAGCAGCAGCGCGACCGCAAGCTTGCCGACCTGTGGCAGACGGTTCTCCGTCAGGAGCTTCAGCACAGGAAATCCCTGCGGACGGTGCTCGAGCAGCATGAGAAAGTCATCGGCCAGAAGGTCCGCCAGCTCCGGACCGAGCGCGGGTGGACGCAGGAGGACCTGCGCCGGCACCTCGCCGAACTTGGCTGGCCGCTGGATCAGACGACGATCAGCAACCTGGAGCTAGGCCGGCGCCCCATACGAGTCGGCGAGGCAGTCGCTCTCGCCGCGGCGTTCGGGCTGCCCCTGCTGGCGTTGTGGTACCTGCCAGTCGCTGGTGAGCCCTCGTCTCTCGCGGACATGCGAGAAGCGCTTCGTGAGATGGACGAGAGCATCGCCCGGACCGAGAAGACGATGCATAGCATCGTGACCCACTACGCCGACCAACAGTCCGACCGGATGCGCCTGGTGCGGGCCATGAACGATGCGGCCCGGGCTGCCGACAACGGCGAGCTTGAGATTCCCGACCTGAGCGAAGAGACGGCCACCGCGCTGGCCGAGGTGCTTTACAAGGACAAGCGCAAGGCTGCACCGGGGGACCCCGCCATCGACGCCCTGGTGGCGCTGCAGCAGGGGGTGCTGGAGCAGCTCGCCGACGAGGCGTTCCGGCTGTACCAGACTGGAGCAGGTGTCGACGAGGTCGCGGGCCTCATATCGCAGTCGATGCCGCGCAACGTGCTAGAGGACCTTCAGGCGCAGATGATTGACCCGCTGAGCCTGGCCAAGCAGATCGTTGAGCAGTCCATCCTCGGAACGGCGCCGACCGGCAGGCCTGCCGCGAAGCCATCTTCAGAGACGCAGCCTGATCACCGATGACCAGCATCGCCAAGCGCAGCCGGAGCGTTGTCAGGAAGGACGGGCGCAAGACCACGGTCGACTTCTGGCGCGCTCGCTACCGGGATGACGCCGGCAAGGAGCATGAGCGGCATTTCGCCCGCAAGATCGATGCTCAGAAGTGGCTGGACACGGTCACCGCAAGCCAGGTGAACGGCACCTACGTTGACCCGAAGACAGCGCGGCTTACCGTGGGGGAGTGGTGCGATACCTGGCTCCGCGGCTACGCGACGCGCCGTGCCTCGACTGTCCGCCAGGCGAGGACGCACGTCGCGCAGATCAAGGCCGAGTTCGGCTCGGTGCGGCTGTCGGCGGTGCGGCCGTCGCACGTGAAGTCCTGGACCGCCCGGCTCCGCGCCGAGGACCTGGCGGTGAGTTACGTGTACGCCCTGCACTCGAGGCTCGCCCAGATCATGGCGGACGCCGTCCATGATGGCGTGATCCCGCGCTCGCCATGCTCGCGGCGTACCTCCCCGGGCGCTGGCTCTCAGCGGCCTTATGTCGCGACGACCGAGCAGGTCTGGGCGCTGTACGACGCGATGCCGGGCAGGCTGCGGGCCGCAGTCCTGCTGGCCGCGTTTGCCGGGCTGCGGCTCGCCGAGGCCTGCGGCCTGCGGGTGGAAGACGTTGACTTCATGCGCGGCATCATCCATCCGCGGGTGCAGTTCCCGGCCGAGGAGCTGAAGACGGAGATCTCCCGCACTCCGGTGCCGATCCCGCAGTCTCTGGCGCTCAGGCTGTCGGCGCAGGTCCGGGACTGGCCGGGGCAGGCCTTGCTGACAGGACGGGACGGCGCACAGTTGTCCACCTGGGCGCTGGAGCGCGCGATGCGGACAGCCAGGGCCAAGGTGGAAGGCCTGCCCAAGGGGTTCCGCTACCACGACCTCAGGCACTATTTCGCCAGCCTGCTGATTGCCAGCGGCTGTGACGTGAAGACGGTGCAGGCTCGCCTGCGCCACGCCTCGGCCAAGACAACGCTGGACACCTACGGGCACCTGTGGCCCGACCGGGATGAGTCCACCCGCGCCGCGGCCGACGCGGTTATCTCAGCCCGTTTCGGCCCGGACGGTGATCAGGCATCGGCTGGTGATTGACTCCGGGCATCACTCCGAGTACGGTCAACTGTGTGGGCGATGACGGCAAGGCACGCGAGAACCGCGCTCGCCGCGCCGCACAGCGCCAGGGATACCGGCTGGAGAAGAATCCGAGACGTGACCCGCGGGCGATCGGCTTCGGCGCCTACCGCATCACCGATGAGCGGACAGGCCAGGTTGTCGCGACCTTCGGATGGGAAGACCGCCCGGGCCCGGCCGACAGGCTGGCCGAGGCAGAGGCATGGCTGCAGGGAGAGAAGCGCTGAGATGAGCTTCGATCCAAGATCATGCGGGCTTTCTGCGGGCACCGGCCTGGCCGTCACCAGTCACAACCAGGCCAGCACCGGCAGGATGGTCACACGTCGTAGTAGAGCTCGAACTCGTGCGGGTGCGGGCGGAGCCGGAGCGCGTCGATCTCGTTGGACCGCTTGTAGTCCAGCCAGGTCTCGATCAGGTCGGACGTGAACACGC
>Ga0335072_10001557_pt1 | contig 37108 bp, 40 predicted proteins | sample Lox_Sample_21_FD_206725 | JGI IMG/M metagenome (GOLD analysis project Ga0335072, IMG submission 206725) | Soil microbial communities from Loxahatchee National Wildlife Refuge, Florida, United States - Lox_Sample_2.1 | ecosystem: Environmental > Terrestrial > Soil > Wetlands | place: USA... | reverse complement strand
TGCGCGCTACCGCACCAAGGAAGGCCGCCAGGTGCGCCACGTCCACACGCTCAACGGCTCGGGCGTCGCGGTCGGCCGCGCGCTGATCGCCGTGATGGAGAATTATCAAGAAGCCGATGGCTCTATCGCGGTGCCGGCGGCGTTGCAGCCCTATATGGGCGGACTGAAGAAGATAGAAGCGAACTGAAATGCGAATTCTCGTTACCAACGACGACGGCATCCATTCCGAAGGCCTCGATATCTGTGCCGAGATCGCGCGCACACTCTCCGAAGACGTGTGGGTGGTGGCGCCGGAGCACGATCAGTCGGGCGTCGCGCATTCGCTGTCGTTGAACGATCCGCTGCGGCTGCGCCAGATCGGCGACCGCCGCTTTGCGGTGCGCGGCACGCCGACCGACTGCGTCATCATGGGCGTGCGCCACGTGCTCGACGGCAAGCAGGTCGATCTCGTGCTCTCGGGCGTCAATCGCGGCCGCAATGTCGGCGAGGACGTGATCTATTCCGGCACCGTGGCCGGCGCCATGGAAGGCGCGCTGCTCGGCATTCCCGCGATCGCGCTGTCGCAATCCTACAAGTCGCGCAGCGGCAACCCGCCGCATTGGGACACCGGCCTGCGCTACGGCCCCGACATCATCAAGCGCGTGCTCGGCAACGGCGTCCGCAAGGATGTTCTGGTCAACGTGAATTTCCCCGATTGCGCGCCGGACGAGGTCAAGGGCATCACGGTGTCGCCGCTCGGGCGGCGGCGGCAGGAACGGCTGCACATCGACAAGCGCTTCGACGGCCGGAACAATCCCTATTACTGGATCGCCTATTCGCTGCAGATGAAACTCGAGCCGGAAAACGGCACCGATGTCGCCGCGCTCGAAGACCGCACCGTCGCCGTGACGCCGCTGAAGATCGACATCACCGACGAGCCGACCATGACACGGCTCGCGGCGTTGTTTGAGAAGCAAAACGTATAGGGCAGTCCGGCCTAGCGCTACGCGCGCGGCGAGGCCGCGTTGATCGCTGCGGCCAGCGCTTCGACCTGAAACGGCTTCTGCAAAACCGGCGAGCCGCGATAAGGCTCCGGCACGCCGCCTTGGCCGTAGCCCGAGGCGAACACGAAGGGCAGGCCGCGCTTGATCAGAATCTCAACCACGGGCGTGATCGGCCGGCCGTTGAGATTGACGTCAAGCAGCGCGATGTCGAAGTCGGCGCTCCTGGCGAGCGCGAGCGCTTCGTCTATGGCGCCGGCCTCGCCGGCAACGATGTGACCCAGATCGTCCAGCATGCCTTCGAGCAGCATGCGGATCATCATTTCGTCCTCGACCAGCAGGACGCGTTTCCCCGTTGATGACATTCAAACCCCGACGCTTACAGCGAGATTGTGATGGATTTCCCGGCTCATCGTCCCTATTTAATGCTAGAGTTCAGTACGGTTCAATTGAATCGGTCTTTGGATGTTTGGTTGGAGCATGATTTCGTAAGCTGGCTTACGCCTTGGATTGAATCCAAGAGCACGCTTTCCGCAATCATGCCTTAGTTCCGCCGCGCAGACAGGTCCCCGTGACCCCCGTCAACGCCGGACGGCTCCGTTGGTTCCTGCAGGACCCGGCGGCATTTGTACGCAAAATTTTTGAGGCGAGGCGATTGTGGCGGAAGTTCCGGCAGCCGACGTTGAGCGCATGGAGTTTCAGCTCGCATTGCGGCGTCGCGGCATCAGCAATCAGGCGGTGCTGCGCGCAATGGACGAGGTTCCGCGCGAATATTTTGTCGATACGGAATTCGCCGACACCGCCTATGCCGACCAGGCGCTGCCGATCGCCTGCGGCCAGACCATCAGCCAGCCTTATGTGGTCGCCTACATGACCGAGCAACTCGAGGTCGAGCCGCGACATCGTGTCCTCGAAATCGGCACCGGCTCCGGCTATCAGGCCGCGATCCTTTCGCGGCTGGCGCGCGAAGTGGTCAGCATCGAGCGATACCGCACGCTCGCCGACGCCGCGCGCGACCGGATCAGGACGCTCGGCTACAGCAACATCACCATCCTGGTCGGTGACGGCGCCGCCGGCATGACGCATACCGCGCCGTTCGATCGCATCATGGTGACGGCCGCCGCCGAGGACCTGCCGCAGCCGCTGGTCGCGCTGCTTGCCGCCGGCGGCAAGATGGTGCTGCCGATCGGCCCGCACGACGGACCGCAGCGCCTGGTCAAAATTACCAAACAGGCAAACGGCGAGTTAACGCGCGAAAATCTCGTGGCCGTGCGTTTCGTGCCGCTGTTGCCGGGCCGGGCGCGCGAACTGTAACTGCAAAGCCACACAGGGAATTTCGTAACGAACGCCGCGCCACTTAAACCCCTGTTTACCCCAACGATGTTTATTCGCTCGTCTCAGTATTGCGTTCGAGTGAGTAACCATGTCCGCATCGCGTCGGTCGGCCAGCTGGCCGCAGCTGGTTGCCATATCGTTAATCGGCATTGGAGTGGCGAGCTGCAGCGCCGATTCCGGCCGCTTTAACGAAGGCTTCGGTTCGGGCAATCCGACACCGCGCGGCGACGTGACCGGCTCGATCCAACCCGTCCCGCCAAGCCGTATCGAGAGCCGGCCGCTGCCGCATATCGCCAGCGTCGACGAGGGAACATCCGGCGGCGGCCGCGGCATGGGGTCCTTTCAGCCGCCCATAGCCAGCGCCGACGTGACCGGCTCGATCGCGGCACAGCCTCCGCCGCCGCCCACCTGGACCTGGGAAGGCGGCACGCCGATCATCGTCGCGCCCGGCGAGACGCTCGAGATCATCGCACACCGGCACGGCGTGCCGGTGTCGGCCATCATGCAGGCCAACAACATCACCAGCCCGGCGATGGTCCATTCGGGCATGCATATCGTGATCCCGCGCTATCATGCCGCGCCGGTCGCCGCGCTCAGCACGCCGGTCGCTCCGGTGGCCGCGCCGCGTTACACGGGAAGCTTCGCCGCACCGGTCGGCGCGCCGCGCACCGCGCTTGCCGCGCCGTCGACCGTACATGTCGTGACGCCCGGCGAAACGCTCAACAGCATCGCGCGGCTCTACAAAAAGCCGGTGATGGTGCTAGCCAAGGTCAACAATATTCCGCCGACCACGATGGTGCGGGTCGGCGACCGCATCGTCATCCCCGATGTGCGCGAACAACCGCGCCCGGCGGTGGCGTCCGCGGCGCCGGCTTTGTCGTCGGCGCCGTTGCGCACGCAGCCGGCGATCACGCAGTCGGCCGGGCCGAAGCTCGCGGCCCAGGAATCGCCGTTGAGCGCGCGCGTTGCCGCGCCGACGGCGACGCAGAACGTTTCGGCGCAGGAAAATACGGCAAAGACCGCGGATTCAGGCGACTCGCCGGGCTTCCGCTGGCCGGTACGCGGCCGCATCATTCAGGCCTTCGGCCCGAAGCCGAACGGGCTGCAGAACGACGGCATCAATCTCGCGGTGCCGGAAGGCACGCCGATCAAGGCGGCCGAGGACGGCGTCGTCGCCTATGCCGGCAACGAGCTCAAAGGCTACGGCAATCTCGTGCTGGTGCGGCACGCCAACGGCTTCGTCACCGCCTACGCGCATGCCGCCGACATTCTGGTCAAGCGCGGCGACGTCGTGAAGCGCGGGCAGGTGATCGCGCATTCCGGCCAGACCGGCAATGTCGCCTCGCCGCAATTGCACTTCGAGATCCGCAAGGGCGCGACCCCGGTCGATCCGGCGCAATATCTCAGCGGCGCGTAATCAGCCGCCGATCTTCACGCCCAGCCGGCCGGCGAGATCCTGCACATACTGCCAGGCGACGCGGCCGGAGCGGGCGCCGCGCGTGGTGGCCCATTCCAGCGCCTCGCGGCGCAGTTCATCCGGCGTGATCGGAATGCGGTGCCGCTCGATATAGCCTTCGACCATGGCGAGATATTCGTCCTGGCTGCAGCGATGGAAGCCGAGCCACAGGCCGAAGCGGTCCGACAGCGAGACTTTCTCCTCGACCGCCTCGCCGGGATTGATCGCGGTCGAGCGCTCGTTCTCCACCATCTCGCGCGCCAGCAGATGGCGGCGGTTCGATGTGGCGTAGAAGATCACGTTCTCCGGCCGGCCTTCGATGCCGCCTTCGAGCATGGTCTTGAGCGACTTGTAGGAGGTGTCTTCGGCATCGAAGGAAAGATCGTCGCAGAATACGATGAAGCGCTCGCGCGCATTGCGCATCAGCGCCATCAGTTCCGGCAGCGATTCAATGTCCTCGCGATGGATCTCGATGAGCTTGAGGCCGGCTTGCGGATACCCCGCGCCGATCGCCGCATGCGCAGCCTTGACCAGCGACGACTTGCCCATGCCGCGCGCGCCCCACAGCAGCGCATTGTTGGCAGGCAGGCCGCGGGCGAAGCGCTCGGTATTCTCGACCAGAAGATCGCGCACCCGCTCGATGCCCTTGAGCAGCGCCATGTCGACACGGTTGACGCGGCGCACCGGGGTGAGTTCGTGACGCTCGGGATGCCAGACGAAGGCTTCCGCCACCGTGAAATCGAGAACGGGCTTGGGCGCGGGCGCAAGGCGCTCCAGGGCGCCGGCGATCCGCGCCAGGAGATCAGCGCTGCCATCGAAGCCGCGCCCGGGGGCGCGACTCACGATTTGCGACTTAGCGGCCGTTTTCGTCGCCTTTTTCCTCGATCGGGAAGGGGATTTGATCATTTTTGCACCGGTTTGCGGCGCTTCCCTTAGCGAGGCTGCCCGCCAGCCGCAAGCTTTCCGCATTTTTGCCACGGCGTTGCAATTGGAGGCACGGCCGCTATAGTCCGCGCCGATTTTGCGCGCAAAAGCGGCCCTTTCATCCGGGCGGCGCGCCGCAATGCCCGCCCGCAATGTCCGCTTTCGGAGGAGCTATGTTCATTACGCCAGCGTTCGCGCAAGGCGCCGCCAGTGCCAGCGACTTTCTGTCCTTCCAGAGCCCGATCTGGATGGTGATCATGGTCGTCGGCATCATGTATTTCCTGGTGTTCCGTCCGCAGCAGCAGAAGGTGAAGCAGCACCAGGCCATGGTGAAGGCGCTGCGCCGGGGCGACACCGTCGTCACCAATGGCGGCCTGGTCGCCAAAGTGACCAAGGTGGTCGACGACGACCAGATCGAGGTTGAAATCTCCGACGGCGTGCGGGTGCGCCAGATGCGCTCGATGGTCACGGAAGTGCGCGCCAAGGGCGAGCCGGCCAAGGACGACAGCGCCGCATAATCGCGCCATTTCCTTCTTACCGGTGAGGCGAAGGAAGAGGGCGCGGTAAACTTTTAAGGAAATGCAAAGTCCATGTTGTTCTTCACACGCTGGAAGGCTGCGGCAATTTTGCTCCTGGCGCTGGCCGTGTGCCTGTTCGCGGTGCCGAACTTCTTTCCCGAGCGGATCGTGAAGACCTGGCCGAGCTGGGCGCAGCGTCATATCGTGCTCGGCCTCGACCTGCAGGGCGGTTCCTACCTCTTGCTCCAGGTCGACACCAACGAGGTGCGCAAGGCGCAATTGCAGACCGTCTACGAAGACGTGCTGCGGGTGCTGCGCGAGGCGCGCATTCCGTTCACCGGCCGCGCCATCAAGGGCAACAGCGTCGAAGTCCACATCACGCGCGATACCGATCTCGACAATGCCTTGAGCAAATTGCGCGAGCTGTCGCAGCCGATGTCCGGCATTCTCGCTTCCACCGGACAACGTACGCTCGACATCAGCAATAACGGCAATGCCGTCACCCTGACGCCGAGCGATCCGGCGGTGCTCGAGCGGGTGCGCCAGGCCGTCGATCAGTCGATCGAGATCATTCAGCGCCGCGTCAACGGGCTCGGCCTGGTCGAACCGACGATTCAGCGCCAAGGCACCGACCGCATTCTCGTCCAGGTGCCCGGCCTGAACAATCCGCAGGAACTGATCGACGTCCTGGGCAAGACCGCCAAGCTCGACTTCCGCATGGTCGATCTGTCGATGACGGCGCAACAGGCGCAAGCGACCCATCCGCCGCAGGATTCGGAAATTCTGCCGAGTGAAGAGGGCCCGCCTTATCTCGTCGAGAAGCGCGTCCTGGTCTCCGGCGCCGATCTGACCGATGCGCAGCCGAGCTTCGACCCGCAGACCGGCCAGCCCGTCGTCACCTTCCGCTTCAATTCCTCGGGCGCGCGCAAATTCGCCGAAGTCACGTCGGCCAATGTCGGCAAGCCGTTCGCCATCGTGCTCGACAACAAGGTGATATCGGCGCCGGTCATTCAGACGCCGATCGTGGGCGGCTCGGGGCAGATCACCGGCAATTTCACCGTGCAATCGGCCAACGATCTTGCGGTGCTGCTGCGCGCCGGCGCGCTGCCGGCGCCGCTGACCATCGTCGAGGAGCGCACCGTCGGGGCCGGCCTCGGCCAGGACTCGATCAATGCCGGCGAGCGCGCGGCCTATGTCGGCGCGGCTCTCGTCATCATCTTCATGCTCGCGACTTACGGCCTGTTCGGCCTGTTCGCCAATATCGCGGTCGCGGTCAACGTGGCGATGATCTTTGGCGTGCTGTCGCTGCTCGGCGCCACCCTGACGCTGCCGGGCATAGCCGGCATCGTGCTCACCGTCGGCATCGCGGTGGATTCCAACGTGCTGATCTACGAGCGCATCCGTGAAGAGGTGCGGGCCGGGCGCACCGCGATCAACGCCATCGATGCCGGCTTCTCGCGCGCGCTTGCGACCATTCTCGACTCCAACATCACCACCTTCATCGCCGCCGCGGTGCTGTTCTATATCGGCACCGGCGCGGTGCGCGGTTTCGCCGTCACGCTCGGCGTCGGCATTCTCACAACGCTGTTCACCGCCTTCACTCTGACCCGGCTGATCGTGGCCTACTGGGTGCGGCTGTACCGGCCGCGCGTCGTGCCGATCTAGCGATCTGAAAGAAATCTCGTGCGCCTCCTTCGCATCGTTCCCGACAATACCAAGTTCGACTTCATGCGCTTCCGGCGCATCAGCTTTCCTATTTCCGCGATGCTGTCGATCGTGGCGATCCTGCTGTTCTTCTTTCACGGCCTGAATTTCGGCATCGATTTCGTCGGCGGCACGGTGATCGAAGTGCAGAACAAGGCCGGCCCCGCCGATCTGGCCAAGATGCGGGCGACCATCACCGCGCTCCATCTCGGCGAGTTCCAGCTGCAGCAGTTCGGTGCGCCCGACGAGGTGCTGATCCGCATTTCCGAGCAGCCGGGCGGTGATGCCGCGCAGCAGGCCGCCGTGCAGAAAGTGCGCGGCGCGCTCGGCGGCACGGTCGATTACCGCCGTGTCGACGTGGTCGGCCCGAGTGTCTCCACCGAGCAATTGTCGTACGGCACGATCGGACTCGTGCTCGCGATCTGCGCCATCCTGATCTACCTGTGGTTCCGCTTCGAGTGGCAATTCGCGCTCGGCGCCATGATCGCCAACGTGCACGATCTGGTGCTCACCATCGGCTTCATGTCGCTGACGCATATCGAATTCGATCTCACCAGTATCGCGGCGCTGCTGACCATTCTCGGCTATTCGCTCAACGACACGGTCGTCATCTACGATCGTATCCGCGAAATGCTGCGCCGCTATAAGCGCATGCCGATGCCGGATCTGCTCAACGCCTCGGTGAACGCGACGCTGTCGCGCTCGATCATCACCCACGTCACGGTGGCGATGTCGCTTTTGGCCTTGCTGCTGTTCGGCGGCCAGGCGATCCACAGCTTCACCGCGACCATGATGTTCGGCGTGGTCCTGGTCGGCACCTATACGTCGGTGTTCATCGCCTCGCCGATCCTGATCTATCTCGGCGTCGGCGCGAACCGCACCGGCGGGCAGGAGGTCGAAGAGGGTGACGCGCCGGCTGCCGCGGCGCCGGCAACGCCAGCGCCCGCCACGCCAGCGCCCGCCACGCCGGCGCCGGTTCGCTCGCCGCGGCGCTCGCGACGCCGGTAGATTTTTGATTTTGCGCGTGTCCTTATCGGAAAACCGGTTTCACCCTCGGACCAAGTCCGAGGGCAAGCTCTTCCGGGACATGCGCTAGTGGACGAGACGGCACGCCACCTTCCACGCCAGACGCCGATCGACGCCCATGGCGGTGGCGGCTTTCGCTTTGCCGGGATGTCGCATCGCGGCTCGCTGCTGTGCCTGCCGGACGGCATGTGGGCCTGGCCGGTGACCAAGCCGGCCGAGATCGGCGACGCGACGCTCGCGCTGGCTTTGGCTCGCCTCGAGCAAATGGATTTTTTCATCCTCGGCACCGGCGCGGTGCCGTGGCCCGTGCCGGCGGCGCTGCGGGTTAAATTCCGCGAGGCGCATGTTTCGATCGATGCAATGGCGACGGGACCGGCGATGCGAACCTACAATGTGATGCAGATGGAAGGCCGCCGCGTCGGCGCCGGACTGATTGCAATCGACTGATGCGATTGATTTTGCGCATGGCCTTATCGGAAAACCGGTTCCCACTTTTCCGGGACATGCGCTAAATTGCTCCATGAACGATGCCTTTGCCTATTGCGCCGAACTGGTCCGCGAGGCCGACCGCGACCGCTATCTCACCGCGCTGTTCGCGCCGGCCGAGCAACGCGGCGCGCTTTATGGGCTTTATGCCTTCAATGCCGAAGTGCGGCGCGTGCGCGACGCGGCGCGCGAACCGCTGCCCGGCGAAATCCGTCTGCAATGGTGGACCGATGTGCTCGAAGGCGGCCGGCGCGAAGAAGCCAAGGCCAATCCGGTCGCGGCGGCGCTCCTGGCCGCGATCGAACAGCATCATCTCGCGGCCGGCGTCCTGCTCGATCTGATCGAGGCGCATCGCTTCGATCTCTATGACGAGCCGATGACCAATCTCGCCGCGCTCGAGGCTTACGCGAGACGGACGTCGTCGGCCGTGTTTGCGCTCGCGACCCAAATTCTCGGCGGTGAGGCGGCGGCCGCCGCCGAATCCGCCGGCATGGCTGAAACCGTCACGCGGCTTGTTCAGGCCTTCCCGCTTCACGCCGCGCGCGGTCAGCTCTATGTGCCGGAAGAAGTTCTCGATCGGCACAAGGTGACGCCGCACGAGGTTTTCGCCGGCCGATCGTCTCCGCGGCTCAATGCGGCGCTCGGCGATATGCGCGAGCTCGCGCGCCGGCATCTTGCCGCGGCGGGCGGGCATATCGCGGTGCTGCCGCCCGCGGCACTGCCGGCATTTCTTCCGCTCGCACCGCTGCGCGCGTCACTCGGCCGTCTGGAGCGCAGCGACGCCTTTGCGCCCGCCGAATTGCCGCCCTGGCGGCGGCAATGGCTGATCTGGCGCGCGGCGCGCAATCCCGCCCGGATACGCGCATGATCCCGAAAGCGGGAACCGGCTTCCGGATGCGATCATGCGCGATTTGACCAAGGCTGATTTGACCAGGGCTTAAGGATGGAATTCAGAACGCGAAACGGTCGCGCAGATTGCGCCGTTCCGAGACGATGCGGGTGACGATGGCGCGCTCGGCGTCGTTCTTGATCAGGGGATCGATCAAATCGAGCTGGTTCATCGCCACGAGCTCGAGGATCTCGCTGCGCACTTCGCCTTGCGCATTGCGCGGCAGCGCGTCGACGACTTGCAGATGCTCCGGCCGGCTGTCGCCGAGAAACTGCATCAGTTCGCCGTCGTCGGCCGTGCCTTCGACGAAGGCATAGAGTCCGGTGCCAGCGCGGCGATCTGGAAAGGGCACGATGGCGACGTCGCGCACCTGCGGATTGGCGCGCAGCCGCGCCGCGATCTCGGGCGCCTCGCGCACGAAGCGCAAGCCGCGGCCTTCGCGGTCGGTGAAATTCAGCCCGCGGGTGATGGCGTAATAGACCTTCTTGCCGGTCGCCATCCAGACGCGGGTGATGAGGCTCTTTCGCGCCAGCACGCGGCGCTCGGCGGCGGTGAGCGCATCCGGCGCATAGCGGCGCTTGTGCTTGAGGAGATGGCGCAGGTCCTCATAACAGGCGATGCGGAACAGGCGGCTGCGGCGGCGAAAGCAGGCGGCGAGCTGGAAGTCGGTGACATAAGCGCGGCCGCCTCCGCTGGCCTGGTCCCGCGCATAGAGCCAGTTCTGTTCCTTGGCCAGATCGTTATGCGCGATGCCGGCGCGATGCAGCGCCCGCAAAGCCGCCTTGGCCGAGCGAAAATAGCCGGTGTCGCCATGGGGCTTCGCGATATGCAGCGGCACGGCGTCGATCCAGCCGCGCACCAGCGCGCGCCGTCCGGCGAACAAAAGCGTCGGCGCGACGCCGAGCGGCCTGGCGCGCCCGAGCGCCTTCTTCTCGCGCCGAAACAGCTCATAGGCCAGCGGCCGGCTCCACCACGGCACCTCGTCGAGACGGCGCAGCACGGCATCGACGTCGCCGCTGTCGGCGCGGAAACGGCCGCGCTCGATGGTGGAGAACACGTCGCGCTTGAGCACGGTGCCGCTGTGCCAGCGTGTGCCGAGTTCGATGTCGGTCATGCGCGGGGTTCTAGAACAGGATTGGCAGCGGGGGAACTGTGCTCACTCGGCGGCCGCGGGCAGTGCCCCCGACAGCCACGTGTCGAGATCGCGGAGTGCCCGCGCGCAGAGCGCGCGCTTCTTGGCGCCGGCTTTGGCGGGACCGCGCAGGCGCTGGCCCTCGGCATCATGGGTCGGCGCCTGGGCGAGCGGCGGGAACAGGCCGAAATTGACATTCATCGGCTGGAACGAGGCCGGCCCGGCATCGATGGTCTCGATATGACCGCCGGTGATATGGGCAAGGAGCGCGCCGTGCGCCGTGGTCGGCGGCGGGACGAAGGGCCGCTCGCCGAGCTGCTCGGCGGCGGCGAAGCGGCCGGCGAGAAAGCCGATGGCGGCCGATTCCACATAGCCCTCGCAGCCGGTGATCTGACCGGCGAAACGCAGCCGCGTCTGCGTTTTGAGCCGCAGCGTCTCGTCGAGCAGCTTTGGCGAGTTGAGGAACGTATTGCGATGCAGCCCGCCGAGCCGGGCAAACTCGGCGCGTTCGAGGCCCGGGATGGTGCGGAAGACGCGGACCTGCTCGGCGTGGCGAAGCTTGGTCTGAAAGCCGACCATGTTGAACAGCGAGCCGAGCTTGTTGTCCTGGCGCAGTTGCACGACGGCATAAGGCTTGCGCTCCGGCGCACGCGGGTCCGTGAGTCCGAACGGCTTCATCGGTCCGTGGCGCAGCGTCTCGCGGCCGCGCTCGGCCATGACTTCGATCGGCAGGCAGCCGTCGAAATAGGGCGTCGCGGTTTCGAAATCGTGGAAGGCGATTTTCTCGCCGGCGAGCAGCGCGTCGACAAAGGCCTGGTATTGCTCGCGCGTCAGCGGACAATTGATGTAGTCGGCGCCCGAGCCGCCGGGGCCGGGCTTGTCATAGCGCGACTGAAACCAGGCGACATCGAAATCGATCGAGTCGCGATGCACGATCGGCGCGATGGCATCGAAGAACGACAGCGCAGCCTCGCCGGTGAGCGCGCGAATGGAACTGGCCAGATCGGGCGAGGTGAGCGGGCCGGTCGCGATGATCGCGCTGTCCCAGTCTGCGGCCGGCGCGCCGACCTCGGCGCGATCGATTGCAATCAGCGGCTCGGCTTCGAGCGCCGTCGTGATCTCGGCGGCAAAGCCGTCGCGATCGACCGCGAGCGCGCTGCCGGCCGGCAATTTATGCGCATCCGCCGCACGCATGATCAGCGAGCCGCAGCGCCGCATCTCGGCATGCAGCAAGCCGATCGCGCTTGCTTCGGCATCGTCGGAGCGGAACGAATTGGAACAGACCAGTTCGGCGAATTGGCCGGTCTTGTGCACCGGTGTCGCGCGCATGGGCCGCATTTCATGCAGCACCACCGGCACGCCGCGGCGCGCCAGTTGCCACGCCGCTTCGGCGCCCGAAAGCCCGCCGCCGATCACATGAACGGGGGAATTCTTTCGGGCCCGCGTGGGCGTGACACTGGCTGGCCGCAAATCCTGCTTCATGCCGCCCCTAATTAGGCGTCCCATCGCGATTGGACAATACGAGCGGGACGAAGACCGACCTAGCCGGTGTTTATCCCGGTCGCTTGAAATGCGGGGGAACTCTGCATGCTGGATGTTGTAAAGCCGGCCGCGCGCCATGCGATCACGGCCGGCTTCGATGTCGAAGTTCTATCGCTCGCTACCGCAAATCCGCCTTATCGCTTGCGCCAGACCGAAGCCGCCGCCCGCGCCAGGGAACTCTATCCGCATCTGCGGAAGCTGTGGCGGCTTTACGACAATACCTGCATCGAGACGCGCTACAATTGCGAGCCGATCGAATGGTACCTGCAGCCGCATAGCTGGGAAGAGCGCACCGCCTCGTTCCAGAAAAATGCGCTCATTCTGTTGGAGCGGCTGACGCGCGAAACGGCGCAGGCCGCCGGCATCGCGCTCGATGCCATTGACATGATCGTGACCAATACGGTCACCGGGCTCGCGGTGCCGAGCCTCGACGCCAAATTGATCAACCGCCTGCATCTGGCGCAGACCGTCGAGCGGCTGCCGATGTTTGGACTCGGTTGCGGCGCGGGCGTGGCGGGGCTCGCGCGCGCGACGCGGCTCGCGCAGGCGAGCGACGGCGCGCATGTGCTGTTTCTCACCGTCGACCTGTGCAGCCTGTGCATGCGCGCCAACGATCCGTCGCCGTCGATGTTCGTGTCGTCGGCTTTGTTCGGCGATGGCGCGGCCGGCGTGCTGTTGCGCAATACGCGGCGAGATGGGCGCGATGGCGGACACGGCGCCGGCCCGCGCATCCTTGCGGTCGGCGAATGGTGCTGGCGCGGCACCGAGCACATCATGGGCTGGGACATCAAGGACGACGGCTTCGGCATCGTGCTCTCGCCGGAATTGCCGGAACTGATGAGCGCCGAGCTCAAACCGGCCCTGCAGGATTTTCTTGCCCGCAACGGCTTTTGCCTTTCGGACTTCAACGGCTTTCTGTTTCATCCGGGCGGCCGGCGGCTTCTGGAAACCGCGGAGCAGGTGCTGGGATTGACGCCGGCGCAGCTTGAACATTCCTGGGAGGTGCTGCGCGCTTACGGCAACATGTCGTCGGCGACGGTGCTGTTCGTGCTCGAACGCGCCTTGAAAGCGGGGGCACGCGGCCGGCATCTCCTGGCCGCTTTCGGTCCGGGTTTCTCCGCCTATTTCATCGTGGCCGATCTGTGATGCCGTTTCCATCCGGCGCTGTCTTGCTGGCTTACGTCACGGCGCAACGCCTCATCGAACTGTGGTGGGCGAGGCGCAACGAAGCGCGCCTGCTGGCGGCGGGCGGCGTCGAATATGGCGCCTCGCACCTGTGGCTGATGCAGCTTCTGCATGCGACGTGGCTGATCGGACTGTGGACGCTGGCCCATGACCATGCGGTGCAGCCGGTGTTCCTGGCGCTGTTCGTGCTTCTTCAGATCACACGATTCTGGGTGCTCGCCACGCTTGGACGGCGCTGGACCATCCGGGTGATCGCGGTTCCCGGCGAAACGCTCGTCGGCGGCGGTCCCTATCGGCTTTTGCGCCATCCGAACTACGCCATTGTGATCGGCGAAATTGCCGCGGTGCCGCTGGCGCTCGGCCTGCCGCTTTATGCGGTGGCGTTCTCGCTGCTCAATGCTGCCGTCCTGTCGATTCGCATCCCGCAGGAGAATGCGGCGCTGGCGGCCAATGCGTCCTTGGGAGGCGCCAAAGGCGCGCGGATTTGAGCCGAAAGGGCGCTGTTGGCTCGAAATAGCCGCTCTGCTATAGGCTCGGCGGAAGAAATAAGGCCCTGCCACCCATGTCCGTCGACGCCGATACCGTCCGCCGCGTTGCTCATCTCGCCCGCATTGCGGTTGCCGAGGACGAGGTGGAGAATCTCAAGGGCGAGCTCAACGCCATTTTGGCCTTTGTCGAGCAGCTCTCCGAGGTCGATGTCGCCGGTGTCGAACCGATGACCTCGGTGACGCCGATGGCGATGAAGATGCGGGACGACAAAGTGACCGCCGGCGGCATTGCCGACCAGATCATTGCCAATGCGCCAGCGCACGAGCATCATTTCTTTTTGGTGCCCAAGGTGGTTGAATGATCGGCGCGCGGATCATTCAGTCATCCTCGGGCGGGCGCTGCGAGGCCCGAGGATCTCGTGGCGCATGTTCGGCGAATTTGGAGAATGGGACCTGACCGATGTGCTTGGCCTGCGAACAGGACGCCATCTGGCTCGCTTATCTCGACAGCCAGGGGCTGTTGAAAGAGGACGATCCTGCGGCCGTGGAGCAATTGTTTGCTGCGTTCCCGGTGCAGCCGCTGCCGGTGAAGCGCGAATGGGATGCGCCGACGCCGGAAGCGCCGGCTGAGGTCGCGCCGAAATCGGCCGCGCCCAAATCCGCCGCCAACAGGCCGGCTGCCGCCAATCCATTCTCTTGCGACGATCCTGCGGCTGAATGACCGACCTTATTTCGCTCACGCTGGCGCAGGCACGCGAGGCTCTGCGCCGGAAGGAATTTTCTTCGCTCGATCTCGCCGACGCGCATCTCGCCGCGATGGCGCAGGCGCGCGCGCTCAATGCTTTCGTGCTGGAGACGCCCGAGCGTGCGCGCGAGATGGCGCGCACGTCGGATGCGCGGCTCGCCAAAGGCGAGGGCGGCGCCCTCGAAGGCCTGCCGCTCGGCATCAAGGATTTGTTCTGCACAGAGGGCGTGCGCACCACGGCCTGCTCGCACATTCTCGGCGACTTCAAGCCGACCTACGAGTCGACCGTCACGGCAAATCTCTGGCGCGACGGCGCAGTGCTCCTTGGCAAGCTCAACAACGACGAGTTTGCCATGGGCTCGTCGAACGAGACGTCCTATTTCGGTCCCGTCGTGTCGCCGTGGCGGCGCAACGGTTCCGAGGCCAAGCTCGTTCCGGGCGGCTCGTCCGGCGGCTCGGCGGCGGCGGTGGCGGCGAACCTCTGCCTCGGCGCGACCGGGACCGATACCGGCGGTTCGATCCGCCAGCCGGCCGCCTTCTGCGGCATTGTCGGCGTGAAGCCGACCTATGGCCGCTGCTCGCGTTTCGGCATCGTCGCTTTTGCTTCTTCGCTCGATCAGGCTGGCCCATTCGCGCGCACGGTGCGCGATTGCGCGATCCTGCTGCGGTCGATGGCCGGTCCCGATCTGCGCGACACGACCTGCGTCGATCTGCCGGTGCCCGATTACGAGAAGGCGGTCGGCGGCTCGGTCAAAGGCATGCGCATCGGCATCCCGAAGGAATACCGCATGCCCGGCATGGCGCCGGAGATCGAGGCACTGTGGGCGAGGGGTGCGCAATGGCTGAAGGATGCCGGCGCCGAGCTGGTCGATATTTCGCTGCCGATGACGAAATATGCCCTGCCGGCCTATTACATCGTGGCGCCGGCGGAAGCGTCCTCCAATCTCGCGCGCTATGACGGCGTGCGCTACGGCCTGCGCGTGCCGGGCCGCGACATCATCGACATGTACGAGCGCACGCGTGCGGCGGGCTTTGGCAGGGAAGTGCGCCGACGCGTCATGATCGGCACTTATGTGCTCTCGGCCGGCTATTACGACGCGTACTATCTGCAGGCGCAGAAAGTGCGCACGCTGATCAAGCGCGATTTCGAAAAATGCTTTGCCGAGGGGATCAACGCCATCCTCACCCCGGCGACGCCGTCGGCCGCCTTCGCGATCGGCGAGAAGGGCAACGCCGATCCGATCGAAATGTATCTCAACGACGTGTTCACGGTGACGGTGAACATGGCGGGCCTTCCCGGCATTGCCGTCCCGGGCGGGCTCGACGCCCAAGGCCTGCCGCTCGGCCTGCAGCTCATCGGCCGCCCGTTCGAGGAAGAGGCGCTGTTTGCGCTCGGCGAAGTGATCGAGCAGGCGGCGGGACGGTTCACGCCGGAGAAGTGGTGGTAGCGCCCGCTTTTTCAATTGCGTTCACACTCTGAATTAGTGACTGACGTCATGACCCGCGCGCGGCTCGACGCTGGTTTTGAGAGCGAACAAGTCGACATGGCAGGGGAAGGCGGATCTTTGGCCGAGTCGGCAAGCTCGAGCCGGGAGGGTCGGGTTCGGGGCGCTGTTGCCGGAGGGCGGGCCGAAAGTCAGGACGGCGCATGCGGCGGTTGCGCCGCCTTGCGGCTCGGCGCCTCGGCGATCTCATTGCGCTGTCGCGGCAGCGCCTGCGGATATTCGTGCTGCAGGAAGCCGATCAGCTTCTCGCGGACCTCGGCGCACAGGTCGGAGGTCGCGCCGATCGTGCGCGCGGTCAACAGCGCGCGCACCTCGATCGCCTGGGCGCTGGCGTTGGTGACCTGCACGTTGACCACCCTGGCGTCATCGACTTTGGACTGCGCGACGATTTCGGCGGCTGCGTCGCGGATGCGATCGATCGGAGCGCCGTAATCGAGATAGAGCACGACCGAGCCGATATTGGCCGCTGCCTGCCGCGTCCAATTGTAGAACGGCTGCTGGATGAAAAAATTCAGCGGCACGATCAAGCGGCGCAAGTCCCACAGCCTGATCACGACATAGGTCGCGTTGATCTCCTCGATCCAGCCGTATTCGTTTTGAACAGTGACGGCATCCTCGAGCCGGATCGGCTGCGTCAGTGCCAGCTGCACGCCGGCGATCAGATTGCTCAAGACCGGCTGCGCGGCAAGGCCAAAGACGATGCCGGCGACGCCCGCGGAGGCAAACAGACTGATGCCGTACTGCCGCACCGAATCGAAAGTCATCAGCGCGAAGCCCAGGGTCAGAAGCACGATGACCGTATCGAGCACGCGCACCATGACGCGCACCTGGGTGAGGTGTTTGCGCGCCATCAGATTGTCGGCGACATCGGTGCGAAAGCGCAGCAGATAGAGATTGGCGCTGATCTGCAGCACGGTCAGCGCAATCCAGCCGATCAGGCCGATGGTCGCGAGCGCCAGGATCCTGCCGAGAACAATCCGGGTGTCGGAATCGACCGGCGCCGTCGGCAACGCGATGGCGAGTGCGGCGAGCACGAAGGCGAGGCGTGTCGGCTCCTTGGTCGCATCGAGGACTGTCCGCAGATAGGTCTGCCGGTCACGCAGCGCTCGCCGCATGGCTGCGAGAATCGCGGCATGCAGCACCAAGGCGATCGCGAGCGCGACAATGACGATGACCAGCGATACCGCCCATCCCGGCGCATAGGAGCGCAGGCCGTTCAGCACAGCCAGCTTGGCTTGCAGGGTCTGCGCCACGTCCCGCCACATTGAAGTCTCGCCGGAGGGAGTCTCGTTCCGTGATGCAAGATATAGCCGAAATTGCCCGGCACGCGTGGCAAACCGCGGCCGAGATCGCCGGTTCCGTGCTGGACACCGCTGATGCGAGGTGGCATCAAGACGGCCTCAAACAGGCGGCCATACATGACGATCTTGCAGGGCGTGAAGACGTTCTTTGTGCGCACCTTCACCTGGTGGAACAGCCAGACCTTCGGCACGCAGTGGTGGACCTGGCTCTATGGCGAATTCGTCGGCGAGGACGAATTGGGCAACCGCTACTTCCGCACCAAGGGCGGCAAGATCGATCCGACGCTCGGTCTCGAGCGGCGCTGGGTGATTTATAACGGCGTTGCCGAGGCGACCATGGTGCCGCCCACCTGGCATGGCTGGCTGCATCACATTGCCAATCTGCCGCCGACCGAAGAAAAGGTGGTCGTGCGGCCCTGGGAAAAGCCGCATCGGCCCAACATGACCGGCACGCCGGAAGCCTATCGCCCCAGCGGCTCGATCCTGGGGCAGGGCCGCCGCCCCAAGGCCACGGGCGACTACAAGGCCTGGGTGCCAGGGAAACAGTGATCGGAGGCGACACTGGCGGTCGCGGCGATATGTTCCGCGATCCCTGGAAATGCCTCATTCGCCGTGTTAACCGGGCTTGCTGGCGGGACAAGATCACCGGACACGGAGAGGAAAGGCGCTCGCCGCGTCTGTCATCGCGCAACCAGCAGATGGCGCAACCAGCAGATCGCGCAGCGGATTTATGACCCGAATCGCCGCATTTTTGATCGTCATCGGCGCGCTGGTCTCGCCGGCGCAGGCGCAATTCGGCAATATTTTCAGCAACGATTCGCCGCCGCGCCCACCGGGCAATGTGCCCGGATTCCCCGCCCAGCCGCCGCCGGTGCAATATCCGGGGCAGCAATCCTATCCGAGTCAGCAATACCCCGCGCAGCCGCAATATTCGCCGCCGCCTCAACAGTATCAGGTGCCGCCACAGCAGGCCTCCCGGCCGCCGCAGAGCAATATCCAGGCACGCCCCCTGGCGCCGCCGCCCGGCGCGACCAGCGCTCCGCCGCCGCAGCAGGCGACCGTGCCGCCGCGCCCGTTGCCCGGCCCCGGTGGCCCGGCGCCGGCCAATCCGCCGCCGCCGCAACCTGCCGACACGTCGCCGCAGTCGGACGACACGGTGGTCACCTATACGCCGACGCAGAAGATCGAGAACCGGCGCGCCGTGTTCTCCGGGCTCGACAAGATCACCGGCCGCATCATCTCGTTCGATGCCGCGATCGGTGAGACCGTGCAATTCGGTGCGTTGCAGGTCACCGCGCGGGCTTGCAATACCCGGCCGCCGACCGAGCCGACCAATACGGATGCCTATGTCGAGGTCGACGAGGTCACGCTGCAGGGCGAGATCAAGCGCATTTTCACCGGCTGGATGTTCGCCTCGAGTCCGGGCCTGCATGCCGTCGAGCATCCGATCTATGACGTGTGGCTGACCGACTGCGCGCAACCGATCGGCGGTGCGGTGGCGCAAACAACGCCGCCGCCCGCAGCCGGCTTCGCGCCGCCCGGCGCGACGCCGAAGGCCCGGCAGGCTCCGACGCAACGCCCGGGCCCGACGATGCTGCCGACACCCCCGCCGGTCACCGACGATTAGAACGGCCGCTATGGCTCCGCGAGGTGCTTGAGAACGAGCGCGCCGGCGACCGGCTGGTCGGTCGCCAGCGCCGCGAAATCGGCCTCGCCGACCAGCGCCGCATCCAGCAGCTTGTGGTAGGCCGGCCGCGCCACCTCGATGGCGCCGAACGTCTTTAGATGCGCGGTGACGAATTGCGTGTCGAGCAGCCGGTAACGGCCTGCCCTCAGCCGCGCCGCGAGATGCACCAGCGCCACTTTCGAGGCGTCGCGCATGGTGTGGAACATGCTCTCGCCGAAGAAGGCGCGGCCGAGGCTCACGCCGTAGAGCCCGCCTACGAGTTCGCCGCCGTCATAGACCTCGACGGTGTGGCAGTCGCCGCGCTCGTAGAGCTTGCGATAGAGATTGCGGATCCGGGTATTGATCCAGGTCCGGCTGCGGCCCGGCGCCGGCCGGGCGCAGCCCGCGATGACCGCGTCGAAATCGCGGTCCACCGCCACGACGAAGCGGTCCGACCGCACCGTCCGCGCCAGCCGGTCCGAAACGTGGAACCGCTCAAGCGGGATGATGCCGCGGCGTTCCGGCTCGATCCAATAGAGCGCCGGGTCGTCGGCGCTCTCGGCCATGGGAAAAATGCCGCAGGAATAGGCCTTGAGCAGCACTTCGGGCGTGATGTCGATGAGTGCGGACTCGCGGCTCGCCATGGCATTTGTTTACCCGGCGAAAAGCTTCCGGTTCAAGCGGCGTGGCCTGAGGCGTTCTGCGCCGCCAGTTCCCCTTGGCGACCCGGTCGCGAGCGTGCATGTACCTTGCATAGCACCCGATCTCCGTCCTGCTTGTGCCCCGCTCGGCCCCGCCGGTTAACCAACCGCAAAGTATAAGTGCTTAGCATTTTCAAAAACCTTGAACTCATTTGCTTGAATTGCGTTTCGACCGTGAAAAGACGCTCTTGGGCAGGTTGAGCCGGGGTGCTGATATGAAAACCGATCGAATCAGAACGGTACACGTGCTGTTTGTCGAGGACGAGTTCCTCATCAGCGAATGGGTGGCGCAGGCGCTATCCGAGCAGGGTTTCTGCGTCCAGGCGGTGAGCACCGCGGCGGAGGCGCTATTGGCGCTGCGCTCCGACCCGGTCGACGTCCTGTTCACCGACATCAATCTGCCGGGCGGGATGGACGGCGCGGCGCTGGCGCGGCGCGCCCGCGAAATGCAGCCGCATCTTCCGGTGGTCTATGCATCGGCAAACGCCAATATCCTCGATCCCGCAGAGCGGGTGCCGGGCTCGGCCTTCGTGCCCAAGCCTTATGAACCGAAAGCTATTGGGCGCTTGCTGGCAGCAGCTGCCGCTGAAAGCATCCCGGCATAGAGCCTATTGCGCCAGATCGCCGCGCGCCAAATAGTGCTCGAGCCAGTGGATGTGATAATCGCCGTCGATGATGTCCTTGTCGCGCACCAGCGCGCGGAACAGCGGCAGCGTGGTGTCGATGCCGTCGACGACGAATTCATCGAGCGCGCGCTTGAGCCGCATCAGGCATTCGCCGCGCGTCTTGCCGTGGACGATGAGCTTGCCGACGAGTGAATCGTAATAGGGCGGGATCGTATAGCCGTGATAGACGGCGGAATCGATGCGCACGCCAAGGCCGCCGGGCGGGTGATAGTGCACGATCTTGCCGGGCGAGGGCCGGAACGACACCGGATTCTCGGCGTTGATGCGGCATTCGATGGCGTGGCCGTGGAATTTCACGTCGCTCTGGGTGAGGCCGAGATCGTTGCCGGCGGCGACGCGGATCTGTTCGAGTATCAGGTCGATATCGGTGATCATCTCGGTCACCGGATGCTCGACCTGAATCCGGGTATTCATCTCGATGAAATAGAATTGGCCGTTTTCGTAGAGGAATTCGACGGTGCCGACGCCGAGATATTTGATCTTGCGCATGGCGGCGGCAACGACCTCGCCGATTTCGTTGCGCATTTGCACGTTCAGCGCGGGCGAGGGGCTTTCCTCCCATACTTTCTGATGCCGCCGCTGCAAGGAACAGTCGCGCTCGCCGAGATGGATGGCGCGGCCCTTGCCGTCGCCGAGCACCTGAATCTCGATGTGGCGCGGCCGCTCGAGATATTTCTCGACATAGATGGTGTCGTCGCCGAAAGCCGCGCCGGCCTCGGCGCGCGCCGCGGCCAGCGCCGGGCCGGCTTCGGCTTCGCTGCGCACGACGCGCATGCCGCGGCCGCCGCCGCCGGCCGCCGCCTTGAAGATCACCGGATAGCCGATGTCGCCCGCCAGTTCCTGCGCCTGCGCGTCGGAGGTCAGCCCGCCGTCGGAGCCCGGCACCACCGGAATGCCAAGCTCCTTGGCGGCGCGCTTGGCGGCGATTTTGTCGCCCATCAGGCGGATGTGTTCGGGCCGCGGCCCGATGAAGTGCAGGTTGTGCTCGCCGAGGATCTCGGCAAAGCGCGCATTCTCCGACAGGAAGCCATAGCCGGGATGCACGGCATCGGCGCCGGTGATCTCGCAGGCTGCGAGCAGCGCGGGGATATTGAGGTAGCTGTCTTTCGCCGGCGGCGGCCCGATGCAGACGCTTTCGTCGGCGAGCCGCACATGCATTGCCGCTTCATCGGCGGTCGAGTGCACGGCAACGGTGGCGATGCCGAGCTCCTTGCAGGCGCGCAGCACCCGCAATGCGATCTCTCCCCGGTTGGCGATCAGAATTTTGTCGAACATCGCGAGCGGCGCCGCATTATTCGATGATCATCAAGGGTTCGCCAAACTCGACCGGCTGGCCGTTTTCGACGAGGATCTGCGTCACCGTGCCGGAGCGCGGCGCCGGAATCTGATTCATCGTCTTCATGGCCTCGATGATGAGGAGCGTGTCGCCGGCCTTCACTTGGCTGCCGACATCGGCGAAGGGTTTTGCACCCGGCGCCGGCGCGAGATAGGCGGTGCCGACCATCGGCGAGGTGACCGCGCCCGGATGCTGCGCCGGATCGGCGCTGGCCGCGGGTGCGCCCGGCGCCGGCGCGGCCGGCGCTTCCGCAGCCCAGGCGCGTCCGGCGGGGACGGCGGCATGGCGCGCGACGCGTATCGAGGTGCCGTCGCGCTGATACTCGATCTCGGTAAGGCCGGTTTCGTCGAGCAGCTTCGCCAGTTCGCGGATCACATCGTGATCGACGGCGGGCGAATCCGAATCAGTATGGGTCCCGGGCTTGCGCGCCACGACTACTCCTTGGTCTGCTCGATCACTTCTTCGCACTGATCAGGCGGGCGAGCCCGTCGATGGCGAGCGCATAGCCTTCGATGCCGAAGCCGCAGATGACGGCGCGCGCGACTTTGGACACATAGGAATTGTGCCGGAATTCCTCGCGCTTGTGGATATTGCTGATATGGACCTCGATCACCGGCGTTTCCATGATCATCAGCGCATCGAAGATGGCAATCGACGTGGTGGTGAAGCCCGCCGGATTGAGGAGGAGGCCTGAGGCCTTTTCGGCGTGCGCCTCCTGGATCCAGTCGACGATCTGGCCCTCGTGATTGGATTGCCGGAACACGACGGCAAGGCCGTGCCGCTGCGCCGTCGCTTGGCACAGTTTCTCGACATCGGCGAGCGTCGCATGGCCATAGATGTGCGGCTCGCGCGTGCCGAGCAGATTGAGATTGGGTCCGTTGAGGACGTAAACGGTCTTCGACATCGGCGAGGGCTGAACCGGCTCACGGCGCGGGCGGATGGCCCAGGCCGGCTGCGTTTATAGGGAAGGCTCTCGCAAAGGGGAAGCCGGAACGCCCAAAAGGGCGAAACCAGCCGGCGGGATTTTCCCAATGCCGGCTTGGCTCGGTTCTTCCGATCCGGCGGCCGGCTATTTCTGGTCGGCGGCGGCTTTGCCGGGGCTCTGGCCGGCGGCCGCGTCGGGATTGAGCTTCTTCTTCAGTTCGTCGAGGCCGACCGCGCCGACGACGACTTCATCGCCGACCACATAGGTCGGGGTGCCGCTGACCCCGAGCAGGTCGGCAAGCTTCATGTCTTCGTCGATGGTGGTCTTCACCTCGGGGCTGTTCATGTCCTTTTCGATGCGGGTCATGTCGAAGCCGACTTCCTTGGCGACGGCGAGCGCGCGCGTCTTGTCGGCGGCGCCGCGGCCGCCGAGCAGCTTCTGGTGGAATTCGATGTATTTCTTGCCGGTCGGATCCTGCATGCGGGCGGCGACCGCGACATGCGCCGCTTCGACCGAGCCGTCGCCGAGCACCGGGAATTCCTTGAGCACGAAGCGCAGATTCGGATTGCTGTTCAACAGGCTCATCATGTCGGGCAGCGCGCGCTTACAGAACGCGCAATTGTAGTCGAAAAACTCGACCATGGTGACATTGCCCTGCGGATTGCCGAGCACGACCTCATGCGGCGAATTGAACAGGGTCGCCTTGTTGTCCTTGATCGTCATACGCGCCTTTTCGGCGTCGGCTTCCTTCTGGCGCTTGTCGAGCGCATCGAGCGCGTCCTGAACGATTTCGGGATGCGCGGCGATGTATGCCTTGACCAGCACGCCGATCGCCTGCTGCTGCTCGGGCGTGAAGGCCTTGAGCGCGGGGCTGTCGGCGACGGGCGTTGCCGCCGGGGCTGCCATCGCCGCGGGCGTTGCCGTCGCCGCCGGCGCAGCGGTGGTTTCGGCCAAGGCCGGCCGGACGACCGGCTGGACGAGCAACGCTGCCGCCGCAGCGAGGCCGGTCAGAAACACGGTATGACGGGGCGCCGAGATCAGATTCCTCATTGTGACTGTCCTGCTGATGAATTCGTCGAGTTCACTTGAAACTTGAAGAGCGGGTTGCTGTGCTGGTTCCTATTGTAGGCGACAATGTCGTCGGCGCGCACCCAGCCGGGCGAGCCGACCGGAAAGCGCAGCTTCGCCCGATCGGCCAGTTCGCGCGCGGTCTTGTTGTCGCCGCGGGCGAAGGCGGCCTGGGCCGAGGCGAGATCGGCATCGGCGAGGTCGTTCTTGCGACCAAAGGCCATGGCGAGCGTCGTATAGGCGTCGGCGGCTTCCGGTTCCTTGAGCAGGGCCGCGCGCAGGATCGGGATCGCTTCTTCGGCCATTTTGGGGTTGTTGGTGGCGACGAGCGCCTGCGCCAGCAAGATCTGGATCAGCGCCGGATCCGGCGCAAGCTGCACCGCGCGGCGCAGCGGCGCGATCGCATCGGCGGGACGCCCGCCCTCGAGCAGCGCCTGGCCCTTGAGCTCGTAGAAATACGGATAGTTCGGCATTGCCGCGATCAAGCCGTCGATCTGTGGAATGGAACTCTGCAGGCCCAGGAACCGGTAGGCTGAGATCGCGCGCGCGTAGCGCGCCGGGAGGCTGGTGTCGCTCATCGGATAATGCGTCAGCACCACGTTCGGGCGCTCGGTGAAGCCGTAAAGCTTCGCCCGCATCAGGTCGTGGCGGAATTGCAGTTCCGGCGGGTCCTTCTTGTCCCAATACTGGTTGTGCACCAGCGTCGCCAAAGCATCCATGCGCTCCTGCGGCATCGGATGGTTCTGCGCGTAGGGATTGGCGCCATGCGCCGAGAACAACGAATCGTCGGCGAACCTCTTGAAGGTGTCGTACATGCCCTTGGCGGACTGGCCGGACATGGTCAGGAAACGCACGCCGGCGCGGTCGGCCGCTTCTTCCTGGGCGCGCTGGTAGGACAATAGCGAGTTCATTCCCAGCGCTTGCGGCGCGGTGAAGATCGCGGCGCCGGCATTGCCCATGTCGGTATTGCCGTGGCCGAGGGCCATGGCGGCACCGCCGAGCAGCATCGCGACGATCATCGCCGTCTGCACATTGGACAGTTCCTGGCGCATCTTGGAGAGATGGCCGCCGACGATATGGCCGGTCTCGTGTGCAAAGACGCCGATGATCTGGTTCGGCGTCGTCGATTGTTTGAGCGCGCCGGTATTGATGAAAACGCGGTGCGCGTCCATGACGAAGGCGTTGAACGAATCGTCGTTGATGATGACGACCTTGATGTTCTGATTGCTCAAGCCCGCGACTTTGAAGATCGGCGCCGTATAGTCGCGCAACAGCTGCTCGATCTCGGCATCGCGGATTTCCGGAATGCCGGCGGACGATCCGGTCTGCGCGTAGACCGGGACGCTCGCCGGAATGCTGGTCAGTGCCAACCCCGCCGCGGTCACGGCGGCAATGGCGCGCGAAGCTGGCCTCGTCGACCGCACCTTGCTAGGAGTTCGAGCAGCAATCATGTGAGGCGAACTGTCCGGTCCCTGCGCCGGTCCGCAAGCTATGGATCGATAAAGTTTCGGTCAACATGCCGGCGGCGCGTTCCAGGCGACCAGCCGACGGGCAAGAAAACCGCTGAATACGGCATCAGCGGGGCGGAATCAGAGGCTGTGGAGCCGCATCTGCGCGCGCATTTGTGATCGGTATCATGACGGAAACTTGAGCTCGCAAATCGGGGTTCTACGGATGCTCGAAAAGGCCACAGGCCTCCTGCGCCAAAGTTTGGTTCAGCCGTCCGGGCGGAGCGGCGTGCCGCCGTTCATGGTCATGGACGTCATGGCGGCGGCGGCGCGGCTCGAGGCGCAGGGCCGCCGGATCGTCCATATGGAGGTCGGGCAGCCGGCGGTAGGGGCGCCTTCAAGCGCGATCGCAGCGGTGCGGGCGGCGCTAGGCAACGGCGCGCACGGCTATACCGAGACGCTGGGCATCGCCTCGCTGCGGCGGCGTATCGCGCGCGCCTATGCGCAGTGGCACGGCCTCGACATCGAGCCGGAACGCATCGTCGTCACCACGGGATCGTCGGCGGGCTTCATGCTGGCCTTTCTCGCGGCCTTCGCGGCGGGAGACCGGGTCGCGGTGGCGCTGCCCGGTTATCCGCCATACCGGCATATTCTCTCCGCGCTCGGCTGCGAGGCGGTCGCGATCGACACCAATGCCGACAGCCGCTGGTCCATCACCGGCGAGAGCCTTCTGGCTCAGCATCGCATCAAGCCGCTCAAGGGCGTGATCGCCGCGTCGCCCGCCAATCCGACCGGAACGATGATGACCGGCGACGCGCTGCGCGACCTCATCCGCTGCGCCGAGGATGCCGGCATCGTCGTCATCTCCGACGAGATCTATCATGGGCTCGACTATGCCTTTACGGCGGAAAGCGCGGCGCGCTTTTCGCAGGAGACGATCGTCATCAATTCGTTCTCCAAATATTTCTGCATGACCGGTTGGCGCATCGGCTGGATGGTGGTGCCGCCGGCTCTGGTGCGCGCCATCGAGCGGCTGCAGCAGAATCTGGCGATCTCGGTGCCGACCTTGTCGCAGATCGCGGCCGAAGCGGCGTTCGACAGCCGCGACGAGCTCGAAGCGATCAAGCGCGGCTACGAGGACAATCGCCGCATTCTGGTCGAGGGCCTGCCCGGCGCGGGCCTCACGTCGTTTCTGCCGGCCGACGGCGCGTTCTATCTGTACGCCGACATTTCGCGCTTCTCCAACGACAGCCACGCGTTCGCCAAGCGCATGCTGGAAGAGGCGGGAGTGGCGACGACTCCCGGCGTCGACTTCGATCCCATCCATGGCCGGCAATTCCTGCGGCTGTGCTACGCCGGATCGCGCGCAGACATGCACGAGGCCGTGGCGCGGATCGGCGCCTGGCTGAAGGACGGTCCGCGGTGAGCACGGCGAGTTTTGGCGACAGTGCTCTCGTGCTGTTTTCCGGCGGGCAGGATTCGACGGTGTGCCTCGCCTGGGCGCTGGAGCGCTTCGGCCGCGTCGAAACCGTCGGTTTCGATTATGGACAACGTCATGCCGTCGAGCTCGAGGTGCGGCCGCGCATCCGCGAGGGGCTCAAGGCCTTGTCGAAAGAATGGCGCGCGCGCCTTGGCGAGGATCACATGGTGCGCCTCGACGCGCTCGCGGCCATCTCGGACACGGCGCTCACCCGCAACGTCGCCATCGAGATCGCGGAGTCGGGTTTGCCGACCACGTTCGTGCCCGGACGCAATCTGGTGTTTCTCACCTTTGCCGGCGCGCTGGCCTATCGGCGCGGCATCGCGCATCTCGTCGCCGGCATGTGCGAGACCGATTATTCCGGCTATCCGGATTGCCGCGACGACACGATCAAGGCCATGCAGACGGCGCTCGGGCTCGGCATGGACCGGCCCTTCGTCATCCACACGCCGCTGATGTGGATCGACAAGGCGGCGACCTTCGCGATGGCCCATGACATCGGCCGGGAGCCGCTGGTCGATCTCCTTCTCGGCGAGACCCACACCTGCTATCTCGGCGACCGGGGCCATCGCCACGCCTGGGGTTTCGGCTGCGGCGAGTGTCCGGCGTGCCGGTTGCGCGCCGAAGGTTTTGCCAGATGGAAGGGACAGTCGTGACATCTTCCCTCGACCGGCAGCGCAAGCAGGAAGGCGCGCTGTTCCTGCTGTTGTTCGCGCTCACCATTCCGGCGGCCAATTGGCTGATCGGCCATGTCGGGGTGTCCTGCGTGACGCCGCAGGGCCCTTGCGTCGTGCCGGTCGCGCCGGGCCTGTTGGCGCCGTCGGGCGTGATGCTGGTCGGCGTGGCGCTGGTCTTGCGCGATCTGGTGCAGCGGCGGCTCGGGACGGTTCTCTCTGCGCTGGCCATTCTGTTCGGCAGCGCGCTGTCGGCGCTGCTGGCGCCGGCTTCGCTCGTCGTCGCTTCGGCGACCGCGTTCCTGCTGTCCGAGGTTGCCGACCTCGCCGTCTATACGCCTCTGGCGCGCCGCCGCCTCGTCGCCGCCGTCGTCGCCTCGAGCCTGGTCGGCCTCGTGGTCGACTCGATCGTGTTTCTCTGGCTTGCTTTCGGCTCGCTCGATTTCCTGGCCGGGCAGGTGGTCGGCAAATCCTGGATGGTGCTGCTGTCGATTCCGTTCGTGGCCTGGCTGCGCCGCCGCGACGAACGGCTCGGCATCACGCCGGCATAGTTTCGCTGAACGAGGCAACATTCTTTGACGAGGCAGCCGATGAGCAACGCTCTCTATGACGTCCTGCGCAAGGTGACGACGGCCACCATCACCACGATGCTGCTGAAGAAGGGCATCCGGCGCTGCTGGATGGACGGCGCCAAGCCGCTGGTCCCCGGCGGCGAGCGCCTGGTCGGCCCGGCCTTCACACTGCGCTTCGTGCCGGTGCGCGAGGATCTCGCGACGCCGGAGAGCTGGGCGAGCCCGATTTCGACCCGCGCCGCGATCGAAGCCATGCCGGAAGGCGTCATCGCCGTCGCCGACGCCATGGGCGTGCAGAGCGCCGGCATATTCGGCGACATTCTTTGTGCCCGCATGCATAAGCGCAACGTCACGGCGCTGGTCACCGACGGCGTGATGCGCGACCTCACCGGTGTGCTGGCGAGCAGGCTGCCGGTCTGGTGCTCGGGCGTCGCCGCGCCCGCGTCGGTCAACGGGCTCACGTTTGTCGGCTGGCAGGAGCCGATCGCCTGCGGCGGTTGCGCGATCTTCCCCAATGACGTGATCGTCGTCGACGATGACGGCGCGGTCGTGATCCCGCAGGCTCTGGTCGAGTTCGTCGCCCATGAAGGCGCCGAGCATGAGCTCTACGAAAGCTGGGTGTTCACCGAGGTGGAAAAGGGCGTGAAGCTGCCCGGCCTCTACCCGCCGAACGACGAGGCCAAGGCGCGCTATGCGGAGTGGCGCAAATCGCGCGGCTAGCGTCGCGCGGCTGGAGCGTCTTCCAATTCTTCCAATTCACCGGAATCGGGAAACGCTCTAGCGTATCGGGAAATGCTCTAGCTTTACGTGTTGTCGCATTTTCTTGCGGAAAACCGGCGTCCGCTTTCCGGGAAAATGCCCAGGTCATCGTCCGGCGGGGAAGCGGCCATGTTCTTCGTCCTCTCCAAGCTTCTCGGCCTTCTGGTCATACCGTCGAATTTCCTGGTCGGTATCGGCCTTCTCGGCATCGTCCTGTTGCTGATGCGCTTTCGGCGGCTGGCAAGCTGGCTGATCGTGACCAGCGTGGTGCTGACCGCGCTCGCCGGCCTCTCGCCGCTCGGCAATGTCCTGATCCTGCCGCTCGAACAGCGCTTTCCGCCCTGGGACCCCTCGCACGGCGCACCGGACGGCATCGTCGTGCTCGGCGGTTCGATCATTCCCGACATCGCGACAGCGCGCGGCGACGATTCCGGTCTCAACGAGGCGGCCGAACGCATCACCGCAACCGTCGAACTCGCGCGCAGATATCCGAACGCGCGCATCATCTTCACCGGCGGCAATGCCGCGCTGTTCGAGAACGTGGAGCCGGAGGCGGCCGTCGCCTATCGCCTCTTGGTCGCGCTCGGCGTCGCGCCGGACCGCATCACCGCAGAAGATCAGTCGCGCAACACCGTCGAGAACGCGGTGTTCTCGCGCCTGATCGCTCAGCCCAAGCCCGGCGAGCGCTGGCTGCTGGTGACCTCGGCCTTCCACATGCCGCGTGCGATCGGCGTGTTCCGCGCCGCTGGCTTTCCGGTCGAGGCCTACCCGGTCGATTACCGTACCCGCGGACCTGGCGATGTGAGGCGGCTGTTTCCGTCTGTGGCCTTCGGCCTCGTGCAGACCGATGTTGCGACGCACGAATGGGCCGGCCTTATCGCCTATCGGCTGACCGGCAAGACCGAAGAATTCTTCCCCTCGCCCTAGCGAGGGCGTTTCTTTACCGGTCCTTCACCTCTCTCATGGAATCGTTGGCCGATGCGCTTCGTCCGCTGGAGCCGATGGCTCCGGCATTTTGGTCGAGCATGGTGCTTCGGAAATCCGGTTTCCACTTTTCCGGACCATGTTCGAGGGGGCTTGCCATGTCGACGGCCGACCTGCCTGCCGATTTCACCGATCACGCGGCAGAGGCAATCGTCGAAGCCCAGGCCGCCAAGGGCCGATGGGCCGAGACTGCGCTCGCTGTGCTGTTTGCCGCCACGGCCGTTCTGTTCGTGTCGTTCGTTGCGGTGGTCGCCGGCCTCGTCTGAAATGCCGGGTTAGGTCTCAGTTCGCGCGGATAGCGCGATATGACCGCGAGTTGAATTGCCGCCGCCACATGACGGCGAGGATCGCGGCCGTCGTCACGATCAGCGGCAGCGGACCTAAAAACCAGCCGAGATAGCCGAGCGCGAAGAAGAACGCACGCTGGCCGCGATTGAAATGGCGGCCGGCATCGGTGATCACCATCGCCGTGGATTGCGCAAAGGCCTTGGCTTCCGGCTCGTCGCGCTCGGATGCGGGCGGCGCCGCGCCGACCATGATCCCCACGTAATTGTACAGCCGATAGGACCAGGCGAACTTGAAGAACGCATAGATGAAGATGATCATCAGGCCGACGACTTTGATTTCCCATTGCGCGTGGGTCGCCGTCGCGCCGAACGGCAGCGCGCCGATGATCGTCAGCATGTCTTCGGTCGAGTGCAGAAGCGTGATCGAGCCGCCGAGCGCGATCAGCGAGGTCGAGGCGAAAAACGCGGTGCCGTTCTGCAGCCCCGCGATGACCTGACCGTCCACCATGCGCGCTTCGCGCGCCATCATGCGCTCCATCCACAGGCTGCGATAGCGGTGCATCAGCCCGTTGAGGCCGCGTTTGCCGTAGGGTGTCAGTTCAAGCACCAGCGCGTAGCCGAGCCAGGCGACGATGAACCATGCCAGCGCGACCAGATCGAGAGCGGAGAAGGGCGGCATGATGGGCGTCGGGGGACCGGTGCTCGTTGCTCGGTGAGGGTCTTCGGATCTGCCGCTACTGTGTAGCGCGGATTTCACGCTGACGAAATCCGCGCTACAAGAAATAAATTCTCGGGAGAACAGTAATTCTCGGAAGAGGATTCATGGCTTTGCATCTCATCATCGGCAACAAGAACTATTCCTCCTGGTCGTTCCGGCCGTGGATCGGCATGAAGACCGCCGGCCTCGCATTCGAGGAGACGGTGATCTCGCTCGAAGCCAAAGACTTCAAGACGCGGATCACGGCGCTGAGCGGGGCGGGGAAAGTGCCGGTGCTGCGCGACGGCGAGGTGCGGGTGTGGGAATCGCTCGCGATCCTCGAATATGTCGCCGAGACATTTCCCGCGGCGCGGCTGTGGCCGGAGACTGCTGCCGCACGCGCCCATGCGCGTGCCGTGGCATCGGAAATGCACGCGGGTTTTCAGCCGCTGCGCCGGCAGCTGCCGATGAATATGTGGCGTCCGGTGAAAGCGCGGACGCTCGATGCCGAGGCTTTGGCGAATGTCGCCCGGATCAACGAGATCTTCCGCGAGTGCCTGACGAAATATGACGGCCCGTTTCTTTTCGGCGCGTTCGGCGCGGCGGACGCCATGTACGCGCCGGTCGTGTCGCGCTTTCACACTTATGCGGTCGAGGTGAGCGCTGCGGCGCGCTCCTACATGAATGCCGTGATGGCGCTGCCGGCTTGGCGCGAGTGGCGGGAGGCGGCGCTGCAGGAGCCCTGGATATTGCCGCACGACGAGGTCGATTGGCCGGATGTGCTGAAGGAGAGCGCCTAGATAGGCCGGATGGGATGGAGCATAGGCGGCGCGGTTACGCCGCCAAGCGCTCCGCCAATTCGATCAGCAACGGTTTTTGATAGGCGATGATTTTTGTCATCGCGGCCGGCAGCGCGACATAGGCGATGCGGTCGATTTCCGGAAAGCTTTTGCGCCGGCCGGATCGCGGCGGCCACTCGATCTCGAATGTGTTGCTGGCAAAGGATGAAAGGTCGAGATCGGCGTGAAGCGCGAACGCGTACACGGTTTTTCCGCTGCTTTGCTTAACGGGTGCCAACGCCAGAAAGTCGCCTTGCGCAACCAAATTCGTTTCCTCGGCGAATTCGCGCCGGGCGGTGGCGAGAAGGTCGTCGCCGGGCTCGACCAGGCCCTTGGGGATCGTCCAGGCGCCATCGTCCTTTTTCGCCCAGAACGGCCCGCCGGGATGGCCAAGTAGCACTTCCGTTTCGTTAACACGACGGAATACCAACAGACCTGCGCTGATTTCAGGCTCGCGGGGGGAGGGAGAGGGTTTTGAGGTGCGGGACATGCGAAGGTCCGCTATAGGCTGCGGCGACCGACCGCAGGACATTTCGTACAGGTCTTGCCAAATAGACCCCTGTCTGCATGATTTTGTCACGATTACGCCCACAATGCCCGCCGCTCACTGGAGCTCGTGAGAGCAAGTTGTGAGAGGGGGCGAACCGATCCAATTGCTGCACGGGAGTTACTGCCAATGCGATATGGTTTTATCGCCGCATGCGCGGCTGTTGCGCTGCTTGTTGCGCCTGCCGTCACTGTCGCTCCGAAAGCCTTCGCCGATGATGCGCCGAAGGACGTCAAAGGCCTGTTTCTGATGAGCGACTTCCCGGCGGTGACCGTGCGCCCGGGCGAGACTTCGACGGTCAATCTTCGATTGCAGAATTACGACATGACGCCGGAACGCCTGGCGCTGTCGGTGTCGGGCGTGCCGACGGGCTGGACCGCGACCTTGATGGGCGGCGGCCAGCCGGTGGCGGCGGCGATGCCGGCGACCAATTCCAGCGTCTCGCTCGAGCTCCGCCTCGACGTGCCGAAGAATGCACCGACCGGCACGCAGACCATCACTGTGGCCGCACAGGGCGCGACGTCGAATCTGACGCTGCCGGTCGCGGTGACGCTCGCCAAGGATCTTCCGGCCAAGCTGACGCTTACCCCGCAGCTGCCGGAATTGCGCGGCACCTCGAAGTCGAGCTTCGAATATCAGCTCGGCATCAAGAACGACAGCGGCAAGAAACTGGTGGTGAGCCTGTCGGCGCAAGCGCCGCAGAACTTCGACGCCACCTTCACCGAGCAATACGGCACCCAGGAGCTCAATGCGGTGCCGGTCGATGCCGGGCAGACCAAGGACGTGAAGCTCAAAGTGACGCCGCCGAACACGGCCGCCGCCGGCAACTATAAGGTCACGGCGCGTGTCGGGGCCGAAGATGCATCGGCGACCGCCGATCTCGGCATGACCATTACCGGCCAGCCCAGGCTCGACATTTCCGGCCGCGAGGGCCTGGTGTCGACGCGCGCCTCGGCCGGCAAGGAAACCACAGTCCCGGTTGTCATCACCAATACCGGCACCGCGCCCGCCGAGGACATTCAGCTCTCCGGCTCGGCGCCGAGCGGCTGGAAGATCGACTTCAATCCGAAGACGGTCGACCGCATCGCGCCGAACGACAACAAGGAAGTGCAGGCGCAGATCACGCCGACCGACAAGGCGATCGCCGGCGACTATGTCACCACGATCCGCGCCGCGGCGCGCGGCGAATCGGCCTCGACCAATTTCCGCGTGACGGTGACGACCTCCACCATGTGGGGCATCGCCGGCGTGGGCATTATCGGCGTCGCGCTCCTGGTCATGGTCGGCGCGGTTGCCCGCTTCGGCCGCCGCTGAAACAAGCAAGGCAGTCATGAACCGGCCAACAATGGACCACACGGGGCAGAGCGGCATGCACGGGAGTGCAACAGACAATGTGATCGTCGCCGACGGCCTCACCAAGACCTATGACGGCGCCATCGCCGTCGACCACATCTCGTTCAAGGTCGGCCGCGGCGAGATTTTCGGCCTCTTGGGGCCGAACGGCGCCGGCAAGACCACGACCATCCTGATGATGCTCGGGCTCACCGATATTTCAGCAGGTGAGGTGAGCGTGCTCGGCTTCAATCCGGCGCGCGAGCCGCTGTCGGTGAAGCGGCGGGTCGGCTATCTGCCCGACACGGTCGGCTTCTACGACTATCTGAGCGCCGCCGACAACATGCGCTACACCGCGCGCCTGATCGGATTTGCGCGCGCCGAGCGGGAAAAGCGGATTGCCGAAGCGCTCGCGCGCGTCGGCCTGTCCGACGTCGCCGAGAACCTCGTCGGCACCTTCTCGCGCGGCATGCGGCAGCGGCTTGGGCTTGCCGAAATCCTGATGAAAGGGGCGCAGATCGCGATCCTCGACGAGCCGACATCGGGCCTCGATCCGCAGGCCACGGCCGAACTGCTCGGCATCATCCGCGGCTTCAAGTCTGAAGGCGTGTCGGTCCTGTTGTCGTCGCATTTGCTCGAGCGCGTGCAAGTCGTCTGCGATCGCGTTGCGCTGTTCAGCGCCGGCAAGATCGCCCTGATGGGCACGGTGCCCGATCTCGGCCGTCAGGTGCTCGGCGGCGGCTACACCGTCGACATCGAAGCTGACGGCGCCGGCCTTGCCGAACGCCTGGCGCTCATTCCGGGCGTCAGCGGCGTCGAGAAGACCGGCATCGGCAAGCTGCGGCTGCATGCCGACCGCGACGTCCGGCCGGAGGCCGCCGCCGAGGTCGTTGCCATGCAGGGCCGGCTGAAATTCCTCGGCGTGCAGGAGCCGAGTCTGGAAGCGATCTATACGCGCTACTTCGAGACCAAGTCCGAAGCGCCGCGGCCGCCGGAAGGAGCCCGCCATGCAGCGTGAGGGCTCAGCCTTTTCCGGTCTCGGCGTGGTCATGCTCAAGGAACTGTCCGACCACCTGACCAGCATGCGCATGCGCGTGCTGGAATGGCTGGTCGTTCTGGTAGCGCTCGCCGCGCTCTACGGCGCCATCCAGCAGATCAAGGATACGACGGCGGAGGATCCGTTCCTGTTCCTGCGCCTGTTCACGACGTCGCGCGACCCGCTGCCGTCGTTCGTCTCCTTCTTGTCGTTCCTGGTGCCGCTGATGGCGATCGGGCTCGGCTTCGATGCCGTCAACGGCGAGCATAATCGCCGCACCTTGTCGCGCATCCTGTCGCAGCCGATCTATCGCGACGCTCTGCTGTTCGGCAAATTCCTTGCCGGCCTGATCACGCTGTCGATCAGCCTGCTGACGCTGTGGCTTCTGGTCGTAGGCCTCGGCCTCCTGCTGATCGGCATTCCGCCGGGCGGCGAGGAGATCGCCCGAAGCTTTGTGTTCCTCCTGGTGACGATCGTCTATGCCGGCGTCTGGCTGGCACTGGCATTGTTACTCTCGATCATGACGCGGTCGGCGGCGACGGCGGCTTTGGTGACGCTCGGCCTGTGGCTGTTCATCACGTTCATATGGCCGGTGCTGGCGGGAGCCGTGGCGCAAGCTTTCGTGCCGCCGGATCCGCGCTATATGGCGCTCGGGTTGCAGACGCCGGGAACGGTGGAACTCGAGCAGATCCTGGCGCGGCTCTCGCCGTCAACGCTCTATGCCGAGGTCGTGGTGGCGCTGCTTGACCCGACCACGCGGGCGCTCGGGCCGATCTATCTGAGCCAGCTCCAGGGCGCCGTTCTTGGTGCGCCGCTGCCGCTCGGCGCAAGCATCCTGATCGCCTGGCCGCAGATGGTGGCGATGATCGCGACCGCGATGTTCTTGTTTGTCATCGGCTATGTGATCTTCCAGCGCCAGGAAGTCAGGGCCTAGCGAGACTCCAGGCCGACTTCCTGGATTTCGCGAAATCCATGATGCGCCCCGCACGGTCTGCGGGGCGCATTGCGCTTAAGCCGCCGTCATAGTGAAATCCCCTCGGTCAAGGGGGGATTCGTGGCCGCCATCCCAACCAGCGTCGATACGGCATCCAAGGAATTCCGCGCCAATCAGGCGGCGATGCGCGCGCTCGTCGCCGAGCTCGAAAACCGCCGCGCCGAGGCCGCCGCCGGCGGGCCGGCGCGCGCGCGCGAGCGGCACCTGGCCCGCGGCAAGCTGCTGCCGCGCGAGCGGGTGATGACCTTGATCGACTCCGGCACGCCGTTTCTTGAACTTTCGCCGCTCGCCGCCAACGGCATGTATGACGATGCCATCCACGCCGCCGGCATCATTACCGGCATCGGCCGCGTGGCGGGCCGCCAATGCGCGATCGTCTGCAACGATTCCACGATCAAGGGCGGCACCTATTATCCGATGACGGTGAAGAAGCATCTGCGCGCGCAGGAGATCGCGCGCGAGAATCGGCTGCCTTGCATTTATTTGGTGGACTCCGGCGGCGCCAATCTGCCGCATCAGACCGAAGTGTTCCCCGACCGCGAGCATTTCGGCCGCATCTTCTATAACCAGGCGACGATGTCAGCCTCGGGTGTCGCCCAGATCGCGGTGGTGATGGGCTCGTGCACCGCGGGCGGCGCCTATGTGCCGGCGATGTCGGACGAGACCGTGATCGTGCGCAACCAGGGCACCATTTTTCTCGGTGGCCCGCCGTTGGTGAAGGCCGCGACCGGCGAGGTGGTCAGCGCCGAAGAACTCGGCGGCGCGGAGGTGCACACCAGGAAATCCGGCGTCGCCGATTATATGGCTGAAAATGATCGCCATGCGCTGGAACTATGCCGGCGCATCGTCGGCAATCTGAACACCAGGTCCTCGATCGACATCGCGCTGGCCAAACCGCGCAACCCGAAATACGACACCGCCGAGCTCGACGGCGTCGTGCCGGCCGATCTGAAAAAGCAGTACGACGTGCGCGAGGTGATCGCGCGGCTGGCCGACGCCTCCGAATTCGACGAGTTCAAGGCGCTGTACGGCACGACCCTGGTCACCGGCTTCGCCCATATCCACGGTATCCCGGTCGGCATTCTCGGCAATAACGGCATCCTGTTCTCCGAAAGTGCGCTGAAAGCCGCGCATTTCATCGAACTGTGCTGCCAGCGCCGGGTGCCGCTGCTGTTTCTGCAAAACATCTCCGGCTTCATGGTCGGACGCGACTACGAAGCCGGCGGCATCGCCAAGGACGGCGCCAAGATGGTCACCGCGGTCGCCTGCGCGCAGGTGCCGAAAGTCACCGTGGTCATCGGCGGCTCCTATGGCGCCGGCAATTACGGCATGTGCGGCCGCGCTTACGGCCCGCGCTTTTTGTTCACCTGGCCGAATGCACGAATCTCGGTGATGGGCGGCGAGCAGGCGGCTTCGGTGCTTGCCACGGTGCGGCGCGACAATCTCGAAGCCGAAGGCAAGACGTGGTCGCAGGTCGAGGAAGAAGAGTTCAAGCAGCCGATCCGCGAGCAATACGAGGCCGAAGGCAATCCCTATTACGCCACCGCGCGGTTGTGGGACGACGGCATCATCGCGCCTTCCGAAACGCGGCGGGTGCTCGGACTGTGCTTTGCCGCCGCACTGAATGCGCCGATTCCGCGAACGCGGTTCGGGGTGTTTCGGATGTAGCGGCTCGCCGACATCTAATCGCGGGAGACGGAATAATGGCAAAAACCATCGAACACGTGCATTGGCCCGACGCGCCGGACCTGTGGATGCCGTATGCGCCGGCGATCAAGGTCAAAGGCGGCACCACGGTCTATCTTGCCGGCGTCACGGCGGCGCCGGTCTATCACCATCATCCGCACCGGCCGGAGGAATT
>Ga0335072_10001556_pt1 | contig 37117 bp, 31 predicted proteins | sample Lox_Sample_21_FD_206725 | JGI IMG/M metagenome (GOLD analysis project Ga0335072, IMG submission 206725) | Soil microbial communities from Loxahatchee National Wildlife Refuge, Florida, United States - Lox_Sample_2.1 | ecosystem: Environmental > Terrestrial > Soil > Wetlands | place: USA... | reverse complement strand
CGCCCTCGAGCCCCCCGGCGCGATTGGCGCCGCGCGTAAAGCGCGCTTGGGCGCGGTCGTAATGAATCGTGTCCTGAACCTTCGAGCCGAAACTCGCCGCCCCGTCCGCCGCGGCGCCGATCTCGACGCCTTTTACCGCCTGAATCGACACGATCGCCTGCGCCAGCCGGCCATCGAGGCGCGAATCCCAGGTCGCATGCGACCCCAACCCGGGCGGCAATCCGCGCGCCACCACCTCGAACACTCCGCCGATGGTATCGCCGGTGCGATAGGCCTCGTCTACGACTTCTTTCATGCGCTCCTCGACCATGTCATCCACACAGCCCAAGAGCACGTCATCCTTGCGGCTCAGCGCCACCAGTTCCGCCCACTCCGCCGGTCGCGCGAGCGACACCGGCCCCACGGCAACTACGTGGCTCAGTACCAGAATTTGGAACTCCCCAAGCAGCGCCTTGGCAATCGCCCCGGCCGCCACCCGCGCGGCTGTCTCTCTCGCGCTGGCCCGCTCTAAAATATACCGGGCATCGTGAAAATTGTACTTAATGGCACCCGCGAGGTCGGCGTGGCCGGGACGGGGTCGCGTCACCGGCTTTCGCCTGTCATTCCCACCCGGTAGATTCTCCACGGGGAGCACTTCCGTCCAGTTCTCCCAATCCTTATTTCGGATCAGGATCGCCACCGGCGAGCCAATCGTATGGGAGTGGCGCACACCGGCCACAATCTCGGCGCCATCGGATTCGATCTTCATCCTTCCGCCGCGGCCATAACCCTGCTGCCGGCGCCAAAGCTCTCGATTTACCCGATCCAACGATATGGGTATACCAGCCGGGAGGCCCGCGAGCGTCGCTACCAGGCACTCCCCGTGGGATTCGCCTGCCGTCTCAAAGCGCAACATGCCAAATGGAGTTTTTATGTTAGCAGACTGGAACAATTGCTTGCCTTTGTTCGTATTAGACTGGGAACGGAGAAATTGCGGTGAAACTTCTGTTGTGGCTTATCCTGCTGTTTTTCTGCTGGCCGCTGGCGCTGGTAGCGCTGGTGCTCTACCCGTTGGTATGGCTTTTCCTGCTGCCGTTCCGGATCGTGGGAATCGCGGTGGGAGGGGCGCTGGAATTGGTTTGGGCGATCGTTACGCTGCCGGCGAGGCTTTTGCGGGCGCTCTAGCTCAGGCTTCCCGTTGACCCATCGTAAACTGAATCAGCAGAACGGCCAGGCTCAGCACTAGCAGAATGTGTATGAACCCCCCAAGGGTATAGGTGGTGGCTACACCCAGAAACCACAACGCCATCAAAATGATTGCCAGCCAGATCATCTTGCCCTCAATCTAGCAATTGAAGGACCAGAAGGAATCGGCCGGCATCGACGCTTCCTCCGCAGCCTGCGGTCGTCCGGCGCTAGCCGGGAAAACGAAGCTCGACCGGCGCCGGAATGCCGGGCTGTTGGAATGCCTTCGACCCTTGGGTGCGGAATTCGTATCGCTCGATGGCTACCGCTGCGCCTTTTTCGTTGCTCCTCACTACGCAGCCATAAATCATCAGCTTCATGGGGCACGAGTCGTTCAACAGCACGGGCCAGTTCATCGAGAGTTCCACGGGCATTCCCGAGGTCAGCATATTTTCGGTCGAGAACCATACCCCGCTGCTCGAGATATTGAGAGTTTTGCCCGTCCCAGTTTCGGCTATCCGTTGGCCGTAGAGCATCTTATAGCGAACATCCTGTTCGATCTGGAAACGCCGCTTCAAACGGCGCTCGCGTTCACCGACTCTCGCTCCGGCTTTATCCTCTTGATGGGTCTCGATCACCACGCACCGCCTTCTTCCGCAAAGTTACACCGGCGCGATGGGGTTCCTCAATATCTCTTTAGTTACTTTGGGCTTGCTATCGGGTCATACTGTCAGGTCGGAAGGTTAATCATTTCAATAGCTTATGCATTTTCTGCGGAGTCCTTCGGATATATAGTAGACAATCAGACCCAAAACTATTAATATGGTTATAACGACACAGACAGCATCCCTTTGGCGGCCTGTCCCCTCCGGCCGCCAACTCTCTGAGTGCAGGCCCCGAGTCACCCACCTCGGGGCCATTCTCCATTCATAGGCAAAATTCTTATAGGCAAGATTCTTATAGGGCAAAGTCCAGTTGTGACCTGTGGATCGATGTCTGAAAGCGGGAGATGCTCTATCGGCGCCGGAACACGCGCGATTCCAACTCGTGCGCCGTGGGGAAGGTCCGCGAAATGTGATCCTGCCATCCCAAGCCTTCTTCGTCGGCGAGTGACCACAGGATTCCGAGCACCGAAAAGAAGCTCAGGCACGTTCCCACCAACCGCGCCGCACGCTGCCGGGGTTCGGGTGTAAAGCCGTCGAAAGTGATCAGCCGCAAATGCGTCGCCCGCATCCCGACGGTCTCCGTGCCGGCCACCGTCCAGAACAAGCCGTAAGTGGCAGCGATCACTCCCCACATAGCGCCGAAGACGATCAGGCTCTGCCGGGTGACGGCGATTTCGCCCCGGCACAGAACGAAGGTCAACAGGAACAGTCCGTAAGCCACGAAAATCATGGCCAGATCGATGGTCGCCGCCAGAGAGCGATGCAGCGGTGTCGCCACCGGCGCTTCGCAGTAAATTACGCCGTCGACCGTCGTCCCCAAGGTTTTGGGCTTGTTTTGTACCGGAGCGAAAAATTCAAACTGGCCCTGAGCTTCGACCGCCTGACGCGGAGCCCTGCGCGCAGCCGGCTTGGCAGCGGCAAGCGAAGCCGGAGTCATCGCCTTGGCACGCGGAGGCCGCACCGGTACGCGGATCGGCATGGCAATCACGTTGGCGGAAAACAGACTCCCTTGCACCGCGCTCGCAAGATCCGCCTTTTGGCCGCCCGAAGGCTGTTCCGCCACCACGATCGCCGGGCGCAGCTTGGTTGCCAGGGCCCCCGCGGTCCGGTGGACCATGAATTGGCTATCGATCGTATCTCCCGGTGTCCGGCCGCACCGGCGGCACCGGTGATCCAACTCCGAGTTCCGAGCCCCGCAATGACTGCAAGTCATGTCTTTAGAAACCGAAAGCCGCCAGCCTGAGTCCCACGAATTGTGCTACCTTGCCGATTGGTCCTCTTCCGGTTCAGCTCTCTCATAGTTTTTAGCACAAGAGTACTGCGTTGTCATCAAAAATCTTCGAGTATTACGTACATTTTGGGGTTTAGCTTACTGTTGGCGCTAGGTTTACCGTGCCCGCTCGGGGCTCAGGATGCCCCTGCTACGAAAACCGCCTCCGTATCCCTGAAAAATCTCCCCAAACCGGTCATGACCAAGGAGCCTCCGCCTTCCGTCGACCCCTCCAAGCTGGCGCCTGGCGAGTGGATTTTAATCAAGAGTCCGCTGGGCTGCTGGCCGTCTATCGAGGTCGCATTCGGCTGGATTGGCCTCATCACCGTGCCGACCGGGGGCCATGCCGACTGTGAGGATTTCTTCGAGCCCAATGGCGTGCGCACGGTCCACGCGCATCCCGCGGAGATCGTCGGCCAGCGCATGATGTTTCGCGCCGATACCATCGTCTTCAATTCCGATACCGAAGACCTGCACGCCGAAGGGCACGTCTTCTACGACAACTTCGCCCGCAACGAAAAGATCTGGTGCGACCGCCTCGATTACCATACCGAAAAAGGCAACGAGCACGGCACGTTTTATCAGCTGGTCGGCGAAACGATGCCCAAGATTGTCACCCACCCCAAGCAAGGCATCCTTTATGCGCCCTCCGCGCCGTTTCATTTCGAGGGCGAATGGGCGCAGCGCGACCAGGTGAAGTACATCCTGCACAATGGCTGGGTCACGAACTGTACCGTGCCGAAACCCTGGTGGCGGCTGGTGGGGCCGAAGTTCGACATCATCCCGCGGGAGCGCGCCAAGGCCTACGACAGCGTCTTTTACATCGCCGGCGTTCCCATTCTCTTTCTGCCCTGGTTCTACCATCCCCTCAATCGCGAACCGGGCAAGAGCGGATTCCTGCTCCCGGTTCCGGGACACAACTCCCTACGCGGATTTTATCTCGGAGCGGGATATTACTGGCACATCAACCGCAGTTATGACCTCACTTACGAGACGCAGTTGTTCTCCTCGGGCATCAAGACAAACCACCTCGAAGTCCGCGGCAAGCCGGTGGAGGGAACTTCGTTCGATGTCGTCTTGTTCGGGTCGCTCAATAACCGTCTGAATTCCTTTTCCCCGGAGGGACTCACGGCTTTCGGGGTCGCAAGGTCGAACCTGGGCGATGGCTGGACCGCGGCGGGCACTTTGAATTACACCACGACACTGCTCTTTCGGCAGGATTGGTCGCAGTCCTACAACGAAGCGGTGGGATCGGAAATCGACTCCTCCGGGTTTGTGGGCAAGAGCTGGTCCACCTATTCGTTCGACACCGTAGTATCGCGAACCCAGGTGTTCACCGAAGTGGAGCAGCCGATCACCAACCAGACAACCGGCAAAACCAGCCTGACCCCGCCGAATTCCGTCAACATCTACAAGCTGCCGGAAATGAACCTGGTGAGCCGCGACCACAGCATTTTCGCTAATCTCCCAATCTGGTATTCCTTCGATGCTTCGGCTGGAATGATGTCCCGTAACGAGCCGATCTTCAACAGTGCCGGCACGAGCGTGGTCGATCAGTTCCAGACGAATTTTTTCACCGGCCGGGTGCATTTCGCCCCGCACCTCACCACCGCGTTTCATCTGGGGCCCGTCCATATCGTCCCCAGTATCGGCATCGATGAAACCTTCTATTCGGAATCGCAGGTGCCGTACCAGAATTATTTCCACGCGCTTGGCACCGACCTGGTGCGTAGCGCGCGCGATTTTTCCGTCGCCGTCATTTTTCCCTCGCTCGAAAAGATCTACAACAAAAAGTCTTTCCTCGGCGACAAGGTGAAGCACGTGATCGAGCCGCGCGCCACTTACAACTACGTCACCGGCATCGGCACCGATTTCGACCGCTTCGTCCGTTTCGACGACACCGACATCCTTTCGAACACCAGCGACCTGGACCTCTCCCTCGCGAATCGCCTGCTGGCCAAGCGCGGCGACACCGTAACCGAGATTTTCAGTTGGACGCTCGAGCAGAAGCGATACTTCGACACCACCTTCGGCGGCGCGCTCATTCCCGGCCAGGCGAACGTTTTCGCCGCTACGGCCGATCTGAGCGGCTATGCGTTCGTGGTGGACCCTCGCAGCGCCTCACCGGTGGTGTCCACCGTGCGGGCAACTCCGATTTTCGGCCTCTCGTTCCAGTGGCAGGCCGAGTATGACCACTGGGAGCGCGCGCTCGTGAACAGCGCGTTTTCGGTCGACTACACCTGGAAGCGCTACTATCACGTTTCGGCGGGCGAAATCGAGGTCCACAACAACCCGATGTTCAATACATCCGTTTACACTTACGCGCCCATCGTCCCCATCCTCACGCCGGACGCCAACCAGGTCCGCGGCCGTGTCTGGATGGGCGATACCAACCGGCGCGGCCTGAACGCGGGGTTGGACACCATCTACGATTACCGCCAGGGTCATTTTCTGTGGGCGACGGCGCAGGCGACTTACAACACCGACTGCTGCGGGCTCAGTGTGCAGTACCGCCGCATCTATCAGTTAGTGCCGGGCGGTTATCGGTACGACAACACCTACGCGGTTTCATTCTCGGTGGCCAACATCGGCCAGATCGGAACCCTGCGCAAGCAGGACCGGCTGTTCTAAAGGCTGCCGTTACTTTTACCCATACTGGGCCGCCTTACCGGTCCCGGTCGGCGTCGTCCCCAAAGATCCCGAGTGCGGAAGGCTGCCCAAGAGGGGTCGGCGCCAATTCGACGCTATCGCGTGCGCTACCTCGCTCCGGTGAAGCGCCTTCGCTTTCGGTGGACCCGGCCGGTAAGGATCTGCCGCAGCCCCGATTGAGGCTGGATACGAGCGGTGTCGTCCGGACGCCGGCATTCACTGACCTCAAGTGGCACGACATTACTTCGGGCCCGCAAGATGCGAATGTGGAGCCTCTGGACATGCAACAGCAGCCGGGAAGCACGGCCTTTTATGCCACGAACTCCAAATTCCCGGCACGCCGGCTTTGGGGCGTTGGGAATTCGCCCCCGTACTTCCCTCTGGGCAGTTCACTCACTGCGGCGAAGCCGATGAATCGCGTCTCCCATTCGAGCGCCTGCCGGCGTACGACCGCGATTCCGTCATCGAATTTCTCAAGACCCTGCGTGTGCTGCCGCAGTACTCCATCGCAGGCATACGCTGCATATAGCGCCGGAAGCAGCCCTAATAGCTCTTCTTGTCCGCCTTCAAATTCCACTCTTCGAACGGACGCAGCGCACCGGCATCTTCCATCCTCACCATGGGAATCTTTCGCTCTTCCGGCGGCAGCGTCATCTCGCGATAAATGAACGCATCGTCGAACCCCGCGGCGCCGGCATCTTCGTGGGTAGCGGCGAAGAAGACGCGCGCCGGGCGCGCCCAATAGAGCGCTCCCAGGCACATGGGGCAAGGCTCGCACGATGTGTAGAAATCGCAGCCGGAAAGCTGGAACTCTCCGAGCACGCGGCACGCCTCGCGGATGGCGACGATTTCGGCGTGTGCCGTGGGATCGTTGTTGTGGGTTACCCGGTTGGCGCCGGTGGCGATCACTACGCCTTCCTTCACCACCAGCGCGGCGAAGGGACCGCCTCCGCGGCGCACGTTCTCCACGGCCAGTTCGATTACCTGAGTGATGAGCGCCGGGTCCACGCTTTACGCTTGGATCAGGCCCGCGCGGATGGCGTAGCGCACCATGCTGGCGGTTTCATGAACCCCCAGTTTCTCCAGGATGCGGCTGCGATGAGAATCGGCCGTCTTGTAGCTGATGCCAAGGCGCGCGGCGGCCTCTTTGGTGGACTTGCCCTCCGCGATGAGCACCAGCACCTGCCGCTCGCGCTCGGTCAGAGCGAAGACCAGCCGCATCGATTCTTCGTCGGGTGTGAAGATGCCCCGCTTGCGGTCCGTAATGTCGGTGACGCTGCCAAGGTATCCGGCGAATGCCCCATCCGGCTGGAAAAACGGCCGGCCATCGTCTTCCACCCAGGTGTAGGTGCCATCGGCGCGTTGCAGCCGGTATTGAACGTGAAACGGCTGGCGGCTGGTGAAAGATTTGATATAGGTCTCGATGCACAGATCGCGGTCGTCCGGGTGAAGACCGTCGGTCCATCCACTGCCCATTTCCTGTTCCGGGGTGCGCCCGCGAAACTCCAGCCAGGCGCGGTTCACGAAGTTGCGCATGGCGTCGGCGCCCGACGACCAGATTGGAAACGGAGCGCCATCCGCCATGTGCCGGAAACGCTGCTCTTCCGCCCCGCGCATCTCGTGTAGCTGTGCCTGAAGTTCGGCGATCTGCTGGGTGAGGGCCGTAATCTGCTCGATCTGCTGTCCTGGAGCCATTTATCCAACCTGAACCAAAATAATAGGATAGCTGAAGCGATAGGTAAAGTACCAAATACATTCCGCGGAGCTTGACAAACTTTAATGTAGGCGCTAAAGGACTGAACCAGCTGGCCTTTTTGGGAACTTTCCGGCGCCCGGGACGAACTATGATTAAAAGGACGCATGCCCCACCTCTCGGCCCAATCAGACGATGAACTGTTGTTTCGTCTCCGCAGTGGGGATGAACAAGCGTTTGCAGCGCTTTACCGGCGGCGGCAGGGGGCGATCTACCGCTTCGCCCTGCACATGAGCGCTTCCGCCGAAGCCGCCGAGGATATCACCCAGGAAGTGTTTCTGGCCCTCCTGCGGGAGGATTGCGGCTACGACCCCGGCCGCGGAACGTTGTCCGGTTATCTTTTTGGAATTGCACGCAAACTGGTGCTCCGGAGCCTGGAGCGCGGGCGTTCGGACGTTCCGCTGGAGTCCGAGGGGGAGGATGTCGCGCCCCGGCACCTCGCGGTGATTGACGACCCGTTGGTGGGCCTCGCGCAGCATGAGGCCATCGAAGCGCTACGGCGCGCCGTGCAGGCTCTCCCGCGAAGGTATCGTGAAGTGGTCGTATTGTGCGATCTGGAGGAAGTGGATTATGCGGTTGCCGCCGTGGCGTTGGGCTGTCCCATCGGCACGGTGCGGTCCCGCTTGCATCGGGCACGCGCCCTGCTGCTCGAAAAATTGAATCAGGATCGCAAGCCGCGGGCAGCGGTCGATGCCTGGAAGCCCATGAGGTACGCCATATGAATTGCCATGAGTTTTGGGACGATCTGCCGCAAAAAGGCCGCGACATCACCCCGGCGCAAGCCGCCCACCTGGTGGGATGCCCTGCCTGTGCCGCCGAGTGGGCGCCGCACCGGTCGCTGGCGGCCGGTCTCGGTTCCCTGGGCGAAGAGTGGCGCAAACTGGACGCTCCCTCGCGCGTGGAAGCGGGGTTGATGGCTGCGTTCCGCACGCAGGCCGGTTTTGAGCTCCGCCGTTCGCTGGCACGGCCCTGGTGGACGCCGGTATTCGCCTGGGCAGCGGCCATGGCCGCGACCATTGCCATGGCCACGCTGTTGATTCGCGGCTATCAACCCGGGCCGGTAAAGCCCGGGATAGTGGCTTCGCCGCGGCACACTCTGCAATCGCCGGTAGAGATGGCGTCCCTCGATGCCGATTCCGACGACGATACATCGGCTCTCGGCGAGGGCTTCGTGCGCCTGCCAAACACACCCCGCATCGAACCGAATGAAGATTACAATGTGGTGCGGGTGGAAGTTCCTGGCGCGGTGATTATCGACGCCGGCATTTCGCTGGCGGAGGATCGGGCGCAGGAGACCGTTCTGGCGGATGTCGCGCTTGGACCGGATGGCACTCCGCGGGCCCTGCGTCTGGTTGCCGACGGAGGGACCAACTGAGGTTCGAACCATGGCACGCGTTTTCGCGATAGCTTTGCTGGCCGCGATGGCCATTCCGGCCCAGCCGCAGGGGCGCGGCGGCGCGCCTTTTTGGCGATTCGTAGGGGCCGAACCGGGACGGTCCGGTCCCGTGGTCAAAGGAGCGCCGTTTTCGGCCGATATCACCACGGAAAACAACCGCGTGTTGCAGGATGGCAACCGCATTCACCAGGTCAGCAAACTGCGCTTCTACCGCGATGGCGAGGGGCGCACGCGGCGCGAGCAATCGTTGAACAATCTGGGCAGCCTGGCCAGCAACACGAATCTGCCCACGGTGATTTTCATCAGCGATCCGGTGGCTGGTGTGAATTACGCCTTGAACCCGGCTTCCAAGACCGCGAGCAAATCGCTCGCCGGCGGGCGAGGGGCCGGCGGTCGCGGCGGGCGAATGCGCGGTGGGCCGCCTCCCCGCGAAGAGCGGAACGTGAAAACCGAATCGCTGGGGTCGAAAACCGTGGAAGGCGTGACGGCGGAAGGCACGCGCACCACCATCACCATCCCCGCCGGCCAGGAGGGCAACGAACAGCCGATCGAAACGGTGATCGAGAGCTGGTATTCGCCGGACCTGCAGATGGTGATTCTTTCCAAGCGCAGCGATCCACGGAACGGCGAGACGGTCACGCGCTACACGAACATCGTCCGCGGCGAGCCGGCACACTCGCTATTCGAGCTGCCGGCCGACTACAAGATCGCCCACAGATACGGCGCCCCATAAGCCGGCGGCCCGTACTAACCAAAGCTATCCTGGACTAACCGCTTCCGCGCTCCTTACCATCGGGATCGTGGGTTCCGGAACCCTCTCACTACCGTTGCGCCCGTTCGCCCGTACCGGCGCCGCTAAAGTAATTCTGATCGCCATCCTGGCGCCGCTGGTGCTCATTCCGGCCGCCCTCGCCATCCGGCTGGGCGCTTACGATTCGTTTGTCGATAATCCGCTCACCGGGTTCGGGATGTGGGGAACATTTGCCATCCACATGTGGACCCGTCCCAGCCGCCGCGAGTGGATGCTCACCGTGGCAGCAGCGCTCGCCATGCGCGGCCTCTACGATCTCGCGGCCGGGGAGCGCGGATACCCCGGGTACCTCCTGATCGGCATGGGCGCTTTTCTGGGAGTCGCCAGCCTGCTGGCCATTGCCGTCGGGGCGCTGGGAGCGGCCTCGCCGCGGCGCGCCGTCTGCCGCCGCACGCTCGGCGTACTGGCTCTGCTCACCTATCTCGGATTCTGCCTGGGCTATTATCTTTCGCTGGCGGAACTGATCCTGCCGCGAAAATTCGATTACTACCTGTACCGCTTCGACGGTTCCCTGGGCTTTCAACCCTCCTTCCTCGCCGGCCGCCTGCTGCGCCGCTTCCCGCCGCTTTTCCTGGTCGAAATGACGGTCTACAACTGCTTCGGCTTCTGGTTTTCGATCGTCTATGCGGTTCACGCCAATAGCCGCGCCAAATACCCCGTGAACGTGGTGAAGATGCTGGTGGTCAACGCCCTCGCCGGGTTCTCGCTGTACTTCATCTGCCCGGCCATGGGGCCGAAATACGCCTTTCCTTCGTTTCCGAATCTGGCGCCGGCAATCCAGGCGGCGCCGATTCTCATGAAGGGAGCGCCCAACGCCATTCCGTCCCTGCATTTTGGCGGAGCGCTGCTCCTCTGCTGGTTCTGCCGCCCCTGGAAATGGCTGTTCCGCCTGATGTCGCTGTTTGCCGCGCTCACCGCGCTCGCCACCATGGGGATGGGCGAGCATTACCTGATCGATCTGGTAGTGGCCGTTCCCTACGCGCTTGCCATCCTCGCATTTTCCTCGCAGGTGCCGGAACGCAGGCTCCCTCTGGCGGCTGGCGCGGCCATGGTGCTCCTGTGGCTCTTCACGCTGCGCCTGGTCCATTTTTATGCGCCGGTGGCCTGGACGCTGGCCCTCGCCACGGTGACCGTCTCCTTTGCGCTCGAACGGCGTTTGGCCGCTGGCGTCTGGAAGGCGATAGAATAACTCTCACTTGCCATGAGAAAAACGGTCATTTACCTTCTTTCGCTCTATCTCTGCGCGCCGGCGGCATTTTCGGCCGACACCACCGGGGCGCTGCGAGGATTTTCCAACGATTCCGCCAAAACCGAACGCGATTGGGAAGCCAAATTCCGCGCCATTCCCGACCCCGCCAATCTGCGCGCCTACATGCAGCGTCTGAGCGCGCGGCCGCACCACGTGGGTTCGCCCTACGACAAGGACAACGCCGAGTGGCTCCTGGCGAAGTTCAAGGAATTCGGCCTCGACGCGCAAATCGAGTCGTTTGACGTTCTGTTCCCTACGCCGAAGGTGCGCGAACTCGAATTGGTCGAACCTACGAAATTCACCGCCAAACTGGCCGAGCCCACCGTGGCGCAGGACCCTACCTCATCGCAGCATGATGAGCAATTGCCGGTCTACAATGCGTACTCGAAGGACGGCGACGTGACCGCGCCCCTGGTCTACGTCAACTACGGCATCCCCGAAGATTACGAAATGCTCGACCGCCTCGGGGTTTCCGTGAAGGGCGCGATCGTCATCGCCCGCTACGGCAATTCGTGGCGCGGCATCAAACCGAAAGTCGCCGCCGAACACGGCGCCATCGGCTGCCTGATCTATTCCGACCCGCGCGAAGACGGCTATTTCCAAGGCGAGGTTTTCCCCGAAGGCCCCTTCCGGCCGAAAGACGGCGCGCAGCGCGGCAGCGTCATGGACATGCCGATCCATCCCGGCGATCCACTCACGCCGGGCGTGGGTGCGACCAAGGACGCCAAACGCATCGCGATCTCGGACTCCAATGTCATCACCAAAATTCCGGTGATGCCCATCTCTTACGGCGATGCCCAGCCGCTGCTCGCGGCCCTCAAAGGACCGATGGCGCCTATGCCCTGGCGCGGCGCGCTTCCCATCACCTACCATGTGGGGCCTGGCCCCGCGAAAGTCCACCTCAAACTCGAATTCAACTGGGACATCAAGCCAATCTACGACGTAGTGGCGCGCATTCCCGGTGCCACCTACCCCGATGAGTGGATTATCCGCGGCAATCATCACGATGGCTGGGTGAACGGCGCCGAGGATCCGGTTTCGGGAGCCGTCGCTCTGATGGAAGAAGCCCGCGGGCTCGGGACCCTGCTCAAGCAGGGCTGGCGCCCCAAGCGCACCATCATTCTGTGCCTTTGGGACGGCGAAGAGGAAGGCTTGCTCGGCTCCACGGAGTGGGCCGAGCAGCATCAGGATGAACTGCGGCAGCACGGCGCGGTGTACATTAATTCCGACGGCAATGGCCGCGGCTATCTGGGAGTGGAGGGATCGCACACGCTGGAGAAATTCCTGAATGGCGTGGCGCGCGACATCCAGGATCCGGAAACCAAGCTCTCCGTGTGGAAGAGACTCCAGATGCGCGAGATCTCCGCCCAGGGAAACGATGTGCGCAACCGGCAGGACCTGCGTATCGGCGCGCTTGGTTCGGGCTCCGATTACACCGCGTTCCTCGACTTCCTCGGGGTCGCTTCCGTCAACATGGGCTTCGGAGGCGAAGATCAGGGCGGAATCTACCATTCGGTCTATGACGATTTCTACTGGTACACGCACTTCGCCGACACCAATTTCGTCTACGGGCGCGCGCTCGCCCAGACCGCCGGCACGGCAGTCATGCGTCTGGCCGATTCCGAACTGCTGCCGTACGACTTCGATAATTTCACCGAGACCATCAAGCGCTACATCGACGATGTGCAGAAGCTTGCCAAAGACCAGCGCGATAAAATCGTGGAAACCAACAAGCGAATCGACGAGGGCATGTACGCCGCCATCATGGATCCGCGCGTGCCCATGAATCCGCCGCCGAAGCAGACGGTTCCGCCGTATCTCAACTTCGCCCCGCTCGAAAACGGGCTCTCCGCGCTCCAGCGCACTGCCGAGGCGTACGACAAGGCGCTCGCCCAAGCCAGCGAAAACGGAGGCACGGCACTAGCCCGCGCGGCCTTGAAAGAAGCCAACGATCAGTTGATCCAGGTGGAGCGCGCGCTCACGCTGAAAGAAGGTCTGCCGAACCGTCCGTGGTTCAAACACCAGATCTATGCGCCGGGTTTCTATACCGGTTACGGAGTGAAGACCTTGCCCGCCGTGCGTGAGAGCATCGAACAGAAAGAGTGGAAGCTGGCCGACGAAGAAATCGCTAAGGTCGGCAAAGTGCTGGAAAATGCCGGCGAGGCGATCCAGGGTGCGACCAGCGCGCTCAGTACGGCGGTGAAATAGAAGGCGCCGCTTTCAAGAAGCTTCCAGCGCCCGGCAAGCCGCATCCAGATCGGCATCGAGCGGCGTGACGCGATCCAGGTGAATCACTTCGAACGTCCGCGCCACGCCGCCGTGCGCTCCGGCAATCCGCAGCCTTCCGTGTTTCTGTTCCATCTGGCCGCTGCACGCCATGAGCATTCCGATGCCGGCGCTATCGATGGAGTTTAGGCCGGGTACGTGGATCACCAGTTTCCGGCTGCCCTGCTCGATCAGGTCCAGAATCGACTTCTCGATCGAAGCCAGCGCGCCGCCGAAGTCCAGCCGCCCCGCGATCTCCACCACGTCGATGTCGCCGATTTTTCGTGTCACGGATTCCGTCATCTAGGCGCTATTGATGCGTATCCTATCACTTCTCAGTGGCGTTTTTGAGCTCGATTACCATCACTTCGATCGGCTTGGTGCCGATGTTGGCGTCGGCGTGGCGTTTTTTGCCCTCCGCCAGGGACAGCCAGTATGCCTTTCCGGTCTCCCACACCTGCGTCTCCGAACTCCCGTCTTCGTTCACGATCTTCATCGTTCCTCCCGAAAGCGCGACAATCACCCGCGGATGTTCGTGGGTGTGCATGGTGAGCGGAGCGTGAGGCATGACGACGGTCTTCCACACCTTCACGTCGTTATTTTCAAATTGCGAGGTCCGCTCGGTCTGAGCGGTGGGCTGGCAGGTCAGAGGAGTCAGCGCGATGACGGTCAGCAGGGCGGCCCGCACGATGGAAATTTTCATGCGAACCAAGATATCGCAAACCGAAAGGCGAAATTACCGCTTCCGGCGGCGCGAGCGCAATCCCTTGCGCCGTTCTTTCAATTGCATGTTGAGATGGCCCAGCGATGCGAACTGCCCGGCGAACTCGGCGTCGCGCGGCGCCTGCACTTTGCGCCGCGGCGAAAAATCGCGGCGGCGGAAGAGGTCGGAGCACGATATGACCGCGGTTCCCATAGGCCGGTATTCGTAGGTGCCTTGCGCCCAGGCGAGATTGCCGTCCACCCAAAGATAGAAGCCCACAATTTACGGTACAAGATTGTGCGTCAGGGCGTCGACGGCCGCGATGAGTTCATTGTTGCGGAAGGGCTTGCGCAAAACGTGGCATGTTGAAAATTGCGACGCTAAGTGGAAATCCGGAGTGGCTGCGATGTAGAGAAGGTGGATGCTCGCGGCAAATTCAAGAAACGTCTCCGGCCTGTTGGTGATGACCACGTCCGGAAGAGTGCTGCCCATGTGAGCGGCATCGCCAATCACGACGATGTGGCCATGACGCTCGAGAATCGCGCGAAGGAAATTGCTGACAAAAGGGTCCTCGGTCACTAGAATTCTGGCGCTAACCGGCAGTGGCGCGGCCGGCCCGGCGGGTAACTCTGAATGGATGGACATTAACACCGCTATTCAGCTCGCTCTACAACTATTCTCCGGGATTCCGCCAATTCGCTCAATCCCCCCAAAGGGGGAATTCGCGGAACTTATATAGGGGGCTCAATAGGGCTATAAGAGGCTGCACCAGCGCCCGAATACTAATGCCGATAACTCTTCTTGCCGGGCGCGATGAGCATGGGGATCGAGTGGGGCGGACAACTCGCGAACATCTCCACAATTCGCGTCCTGCGCCTGCCAGTCGGCAATCATCCCCGGGGTCACTTCCAGGTGAAACTGTAATCCGTAAATATTGCTGCCCGCGCGAAATGCCTGATTGGCGCAGGCTCGCGAGGACGCCAGGAGTTCGGCCCCGGGTGGCAGATCCCATGTTTCGCCGTGCCAGTGAAAGACCGTTTCCGGACCGCGGATGCCCGTGAACAACGCGTCTTCCGCGGCGGCCCCGGTGAATTGAATCTCAAACCATCCGATTTCTTTCTCGCCATTGCCACGCACTCCGGCGCCCAGACTGCGCGCGATCAACTGCGACCCCAGGCAAATCCCGAGGATCGGCTGCCCCTGTGCCGCCGCACGGGCAATCAGGGCGCGCTCCCGCTCGAGGTACGGCAGCGGGTCGTTTGCGGACATCGGGCCGCCGAGAAAGATCAAGCCGGCGTAATCCCCGATGCGGGGATCGGGAAGATCTCCCTGATAAAGATCGGTATACTCCAGGCCGATACCACAGTCTTCCAGCACGGCGGCGATGTGCCCCGGCCCTTCAAACGCAATGTGGCGGAAGACGAGGACTTTCACGGCCGCGCCGCAGCCTGGAAATGACTCAGGCTGTCGGTATACTTTTCCATGCCTCTATAAATGGCTTCGGCGAGTTTTTGCCGGTAATCCGGCTTCTTGAGCAGAGCCTCTTCTTTCGGGTTAGTCAGAAATCCTATTTCGGCCAAAACCGAAGGCATGTTAGCTCCGATCAGCACGATGAATGGCGCCGTCTTCACCCCCCGGTCCCTGCTGCCCGGGAAATTCTTAAGTGAGAAAGCGTACAAAGATGCCTCCATGCGCTTGGCAAATTCGTGCGACTCCTCCGACTTATCGTGCAAGGCAATCTTCTTGACCAGGTCCTGAAGGTCGAAGATGGAATCGTGAGTGGGACCATTCTCGCGGCGCGCCACGTCCATTGCATCCTTGGTCCCGGTGATATTCAGGTAGTAAGTTTCCACGCCCGCGATGTCCGGATAAGGCGACGAATTCGCGTGAATGGAGAGGAACAGATCGGCCTTCTTTTCGTTGGCCAGGGCCGTGCGGCCCTCGAGCGGCACAAACGTATCGTCGCTGCGCGTGTAAATGACTTCCGCGCCCATGTTGTTTTGCACCAGTTTGCCGACACGAAGAGCCACGTCTAGAACGACGTCCTTCTCCAGCAGGCCCTTAGTGCCTTCCGTACCCTGATCGTGTCCGCCATGCCCCGGATCGATCACCACCCGGTTGATCTTCAGCCCCAGCGTGCGAATCAGCGAGTTGGTGCCCGAACTGGAGGGGCGGGCCGCTTTGGCGATCTCGTCCGGCCCCGGATCGCCCTTGGAGGGCGCGATCATATCGGGTGTCGGAGAAGCCGCGTTGCCGGCCGGTGCCGGGTCCGCCACCGGAACCACTTTGGAAGTTCCTGCCATGACCCTCACATCCGGCGGCGGAGGAAGCGAAACCGGGATTGGTTTCATGACCGGCGTAGGCGGCGGGGAGTATTTGGGCGCGAGGGCGGCAGGCGCCGGTGCCGATGTGACCGCGACAGACGTGGGTTGGCTCGAATGCGCCGGAGCGGGCGGCGGCGGGGAGTATTTGGGCGCTGGGGCGGGAGGCGTCGTCGTCGATGGGGCCGCCACAGAGGCGGGTGGGCTCGAATGCGCCGGGGGCGTTTCGATCCGCAACGGATTACCCGGCGACATCCGCAGTTCGATGATCAGCCGGTCGGGAGTGGTGAGGGTTGACGTGGTGGCCACTACATTTTCGTTCAAGTCGAGCACCACGCGGGTCACCCCGGGAGTGGTTTCCGTCGCCCGGATTTTCAGCAGCATGCGGTCGCCGACGTTCTCGACGTAGAAGCGCCGGGAATCGATGTGCATGCGGGAGTCGAGAATATCGTAATAGACTCGGTCGGGATTATGCAGGCGGTCGGAATGAAACGAGAATGGGCCGCTAACCTCGATCGCGACGCGGGTAACTCCTTCCATCGACCAGTACCGCACCGCGGTCACGGATTTCTCGCCCTGCCCCATCAGGAGCAGTGCCGGGATCGCCATTGCCGCAACCAGCTTCATAGTCCGAGACTCACCGCGAGATGTAATGTACCGAACCGTCCGGTCCCACGACTTCCTGGATGCGCGCCGGACCGGCGAGCGCCTCCGTCTTCGGGGCGGCTGGAGTGGGCGCCGCCGCTGTAACTGAATTCTTCTGTAACTCGCGGCCCACCTGGACCAGGTAATTGATGGTCTCCGGATAAGGCGGAACTGCTCCGTACTTGTCCACCGCGCCCTCGCCGGCATTGTATGCGGCCAGCGCCAGGTTGTAATCGCCCTTATAAAGGTCCAACAGATATTTCAGGTAACGCGTCCCGCCTTGTACGTTGTCGGCCGGGTCGAATACGTTGGCTACTCCGAACCGGCGCGCGGTTGCGGGCATCAATTGCATCAACCCCTGCGCTCCCTTCGAAGACACCGCGAAGGGATTGTAGTTGCTCTCTACTTTAATGACGGAATGTACGAGTTGAGGCGGCAATGATTGCGTGGCAGCGATGGCCTCGACAGTCTGCTGAATTCCGCGAGGCAGTGCGGCGTCCTCGGCGGCTTTGCGGCGCGCGATGGGCTTTTGAGTCACAATCACGCTTCTCACCAGCTTGCCGGTGTGTGGATCGGTGCGAACCACGCTCACCATCTGCGGCGCCCGATCCGCCTGATCGGCGGCGAAGCCACTCGCCGCAATCAGAATTCCAAGTCCCAGTCTAAAACAAAAACGCCTCAAAATGTTTGGCACCTCAGTATAAGACATTCCCCAGCCAAAGCCAAGGGAAGGACGCGGACCGGACCTTGTATGGTCAATGGTATCATTTCCGTGTGAGCAGCCGGGCGGGGTACGTGCTGGTGGGAGGCGCAAGCTCGCGTATGGGCCGGAACAAAGCCTTGCTGCCCTACAAGGGTACCACGTTGGCGCAGTCGGCAGTACGGGTCGTGCGGGCCGCCGCCGGTAGCGTCCTGGTGGTCGGAAAACCGCACCGCGACGGCGTCTTCGGCTGCGGGGTCGTGCCCGATATCTACCCGGGTGAAGGCCCGCTGGGCGGCATTCTCACCGCGCTGCAGCAAACCCAAGCCGACTGGAACCTGGTCGTCGCCTGCGATATGCCTGGTTTGCGGCTGGATTTCCTCCATCGACTTCTGGATCGCGCCGAGGCCGGCTCCTTCGAAGCGGTAATCCCCGCCGGACCGTCGGGACAGTTGGAGCCGCTTTGCGCCGCGTACCATCATGGTTGCCGTCAGGGGCTCTACCGGGCCTTCGAGCGCGGCATCCGCAAAATTGCCCTGGCGCTCGCGGACATTCGCGCGGAGATTTGGCCGGTTCCGGAAGAACTCTCTTGTTTTCAAAACGTTAACACCCCAGAGGATTGGGCCGCCTATGACCGGTGATTCCTACCCGCATTACATCGAATTTCGCCACGTTTATAAGACGTTCGACCGGCCGGTTTTGGTCGATTCCAATTTCCATGTCAACCCAGGCGAAACTGTAGCCATCATCGGACGAAGCGGCGTCGGCAAATCCGTGACCCTTTCGCACATTATGGGCTTTCTCAAGCCCGATAGCGGCCGCGTGATCGTCGCCCACGAAGATGTCACCGATTACGGCGAAGCCGAAATGCGCCGCATCCGTAAGAAAGTCACCATGGTCTTCCAGTCCGGCGCGCTCTTCGATTCCATGACCGTCGGGGAGAACGTCCTGTTCTCGCTCGAACTCCGTGAGGATTACGACGCGCAAAACAAAGAGGATGTCGTGGATGGCCTGCTCCAGATGGTCGACATTGCGGAAGCCAAGGACTCCTACCCGAGCGACCTTTCGACCGGTTACAAGCGCGCCGTCGCCATTGCCCGCGCTCTGGCCGCGCAGCCCCAGTGCATTCTCTACGACGAGCCCACCACCATGGTGGATCCCATCATGTCCGACCACCTTGGCGATCTCATGCTGCGCCTGAAGCGGCAACTGAAACTGACCTCGGTGGTCGTGACCCACGACCTGGACCTGATGTACAAGGTGGCCGACCGCGTGGTGTTCCTCTACGAGGGCAGCGTAATTTTCTTCGGCGGGCTCGGAGACCTGGAAAAATCCAACCACCCCCACATTCGCGAGTTTCTGGAGATGGATCGCGTCGTGAGGGTGTGAGGGCAGCGGGCGCCTTGCTTGACCCCACCCGATCCGCATGATAAGAGGAAACGAGTGGCCTTCGATCCTGCTTCGATTCCTCAGCGCCGCCTGCGCTCCGGCGCACTCATGCCCGCCATCGGCCTTGGCACGTTCGGCTCCGACCATGTCTCCGCCGGCCAGGTCGCCGGCGCCGTGGAACACGCCCTCGCCATCGGCTATCGCCACATCGATTGCGCCTCGGTCTACGGCAACGAAGCTCGCATCGGTGAAGCCCTGGCCGGCGCCTTACGCGCCGGTCTGCCACGCGAAGAACTCTGGATCGTCTCCAAAGTCTGGAACGACCAGCATTCCAACGTCGTCGAATCCTGCCGCCAATCGGTCTCCGACCTCCGGCTCGATTACCTCGACACTTATCTGGTTCACTGGCCGTTCCCCAATTTCCATCCGCCGGGATGCCCGGTGGAATCGCGCAGCGCCGCAGCCCGTCCCTACATCCATGAGGATTTCATGCGCACGTGGCGCCAGATGGAAAAGCTTGTCGATATGGGACTCGCCCGCCACATCGGCACCTCGAACATGACCGTCGCCAAGCTCCAGCTCCTGCTCCGCGATGCGCGCATTCCGCCGGCCGTGAACGAAATGGAATTGCATCCCCATTTCCAGCAGACGGAATTGTTCGATTTCGTGCGCGCCCACGGCATCGAGCCCGTCGGCTACTGCCCGCTCGGTTCGCCGGGACGTCCCGGCCGCGACCGCACACCCGAAGATACCGTCGATCTCGAAGATCCCGTGCTCGTCGAAATCGCGCAGCGTCTGGGAGTGCATCCCGCCTGGGTAGCCATCCGGTGGGCCGTCCAGCGCGGCCAGACGCCGATTCCGTTTTCCACCAATCCCCGCAACATTCGCGCCAATCTCGAGGCCGCCGCCGGCGCGCCTTTGAGCCATGCGGACATGGCGGCCATCGCCGGTATCGACCGCAATTGCCGTCTCATCAAAGGCCAGGTTTTCCTCTGGAAGGAAGGACAACATTGGGAGGATCTCTGGGATCTCAACAGAGTGATCGTAAAATGACCGGAGCGTACCTGCCCGGCGATAGCACCGTGGAACTGCGCGACGCCGCCGTTCCCGAGCCCGGCCACGGCGAAGTGCTCCTCAGAATGAAGGCCTCCACCATTTGCGGGTCGGACATCCGCTGCATCTACCACCAGCACCTTGGCAAAGGTCCCGAGGGTTATCAGGGCGTGATCGCCGGCCATGAACCCTGCGGGCAGGTCGTGAAAGCCGGCCCGGGATGCCGCCGGTTCGGCGCCGGCGACCGTGTCGTCGTCTATCACATCTCCGGCTGCGGCGTGTGCAACGACTGCCGGCGCGGATACATGATTTCCTGCACCAGCGATCGGTATCGCCGCGCCTACGGCTGGCAGCGCGACGGCGGGATGGCCGATTTCCTGCTCGCTGAGGAGAAAGATCTCATCCATTTGCCGGACGAACTCTCCTACGCCGATGGCGCGCAGGTGGCCTGCGGCTTCGGCACGGTCTACGAAGGCCTCCGCAAGGTCGGAATCAGCGGCGATGACGACGTGTTGATCACCGGTCTCGGACCCGTCGGTCTTGCCACCGCCGCGCTCTGCCGCAAACTCGGCGCGCATCGCATCATCGGGATCGATGTCGTGCCGGAGCGCATCGCGCTCGCCCGCACCCTCGGCCTGTGCGACGAAGCGCTCGCCTCCGGGCCCGATAACGCCGCCGAAGTCCGCCATCTGACCGGCGGCCGCGGAGTCGAGCGCGCCATCGATTGTTCGGCCAACGACGCAGCGCGCGCTACCGCTATCCGCGCCACGCGCAAATGGGGGAGAATCGTCTTCCTCGGCGAAGGCGGGCGCGTGGAATTCAATCCTTCGCCCGATATCATTCACGATCAGAAGACCATCTTCGGCTCGTGGGTGACGTCCACTTGGCTCATGGAAGAGTTGGTCGAGCGGCTGGTGCGGTGGAATCTTCACCCCGCCGATCTCGTGACCCACCGCTTCGCGCTCGACAAGGTCGGCGATGCCTACGCTCTCATGGCCTCCGGCAAATGCGGTAAGGTAGCGGTTTGTTTCGATGAGGAGTTGCAATCATGAAAATTTCCAGAAGAAGCGCGTTAGGAATGTTGGCGGCAGCCCCGCTGCTGCGGCGCGCGGCGGCGCAAACGCCCGCTTTCGATATCCATCCCGGTCCTTTCAAGGGCACCCGCGAATCGCTCCAATCCTATAAGGTGCCGGATTGGTACCGCGACGCCAAGTTCGGAATCTGGGCGCATTGGGGACCGCAATCCGCCCCCGAACAGGGTGATTGGTACGCGCGCCGCATGTACATCGAGGGCGAGGCGCAATACCAGTGGCACAAGGAACACTTCGGGCCGCAATCGAAAGTCGGATTCAAAGATGTGATCCCCACGTTCAAGGGCGAAAAGTTCGATCCCGAACACCTCCTCGACCTCTATCAAAAAGCCGGCGCGAAGTATTTCGTCAGCATGGGCGTCCACCACGACAATTTCGACATGTGGAACTCCAAACACACCCGCTGGAACGCCGTGAATATGGGTCCGAAGAAGGACGTGGTGGGAATGTTCCGCCAGGCGGCGCTCAAGCGCGGGCTGAAATTCGGCGTCAGCGAGCACCTGTGGATCAGTTGGAAATGGTTCGGCACGTCCCACGATGCCGACGCGGCGGGCGAATTTGCCGGCGTGCCCTACGACGGCACCGATCCCAGCAATTTCGATCTCTATCATGACCTGCCGGCCAATTACGGAAAAGATTTCTCCTGGGACGACGCCAAGATTCCCGATACCTGGAAACGCCACTGGTTCGACCGCATCAAAGACCTCGTAGACAACTACCAACCAGACCTTCTCTATACCGACGGCGCGATGCCGTTCGAAGAATACGGCATGAATCTGGTCGCCCACTTGTACAATTCCAAGCCCGGCGCGGTTTACACCAGCAAGCGCATGGAAGACTGCGAAGTCGGCACCTGCGTGCTCGATTTCGAGCGCGGTCTGCCCGACGCCATCCATCCCAATCCCTGGCAGACCGACACTTGCGTGGGCGATTGGCACTATAAGCGCGACATCACCTACAAGACGCCCAAGACCGTGATCGATATGTTGGTGGATATCGTGAGCCGCAACGGCAATCTGCTGCTCAACTTCCCGCTGCCCGGTTCCGGAGAACCCGATTCCCGCGAGTTGGCGATCGTTTCCGAGATCACCAAGTGGATGGACGTGAATAGCGAAGGTATCTACGGTACCCGTCCATATAAGATGTTCGGCGAAGGGCCCTCGAGCGGCGAAAAATCCGGCCCGTTCAACGAGAAAGGCCGGCAGGCGCTCACCGCGCAGGATATTCGCTACACCACCAAAGGCAAGAACCTATATGCCTTCGTCATGGGCTGGCCGGACGCGCAAGCCATCATGCCGGCCCTGACTGAAAGCGCCGTTCACGTCCGGCATGTCGAATTGCTCGGGTACAAAGGCCGGGTGAAGTGGAGTCAGGACGCGAACGGCATGACCGTCGCCTTGCCCGGCGAAAAGCCCAGCGATTATGCCGTGGCGATAAAAATCGAGAGAGCATGATGGTGCCTTGGGGTAGCCGCCTGGCCGCCCGCCAAGTGGCGGCTTACTCCGTTTTCTGACGGCTCCTACTGCGGTTGCAGTATAGGCCCCGCCTACCGCCGGAGTAATATTAAAACCGGGGTTACTCTGTGAAGGCCAGACATAGCGTGCGCCTCACAGGCGTTGGGGTTGCTTTGGTAATCGGCGCATCCGCTCAATCGTTGATTGACCCGGAGCAGCAAGCCGCCGCGCAAAGTGCTTTCGACGACGCCGGCGCCGCCCGCATGCATTGTGAATTTCACCCCCGGCTTCCCGCGCTCGATTACTCCCTGCGATTTCAAACCGGATTCCGGGTCGATATTCCCCTGAAAGAACTCAACTACCGGAATCACGAGTTGACTGTCTACATGCGTGTTACGCCAGACGGGCGTCCGCCGGTGTATCTTGCCATGTCGGGATCCGTGCGAAACACCGAAGGCATACAAGGCGATGCCGAATTGACGGGTGAGTTTGCGGTGGGCGAGGGAAGCTATGCAGTGGAAGCGCTGGTCGAGGATGAGGAGCCGCGCATTTGTTACAGCCACTGGCGGATCCAGCCGGAACTCTCGCCGGCCGAGCGGGAGTTGAAAACCGTCACGCCCGCGGGCGCCGTCGAAGAAGCGCGCTTATTCCCCGATATGCCCGCGCCGCCCGCGCCGCCCGCGCCGCAAATCGCTCGTCTGACTGTCCTGGTGCACGCCAGTTCCTTAGGCAGCTCTACCGCGGGAATGGAGCCCGGACTCGTCGCGAAGTTGGCTGAGTCGCTCCATTCGATTCTTACGCAGTTGCCGGCGCGATCCGTGCGGCTCATTCTGTTTAACCTCGATAAGAACGCCGTGCTCCTGACCAAAGATCCCTTTCGTCTTCCCGATCTGGCGGAAGTGGTGTCGGCCTGCGAGCGCTTGCAGCTCTTCGCCGTCAGTGTCAAGGATTTGCAACGCCACGGAAAGGCTGACGTGTTGAGCCATCTGGTGGTGCAAGAGATGCGCGATCCCCGGCCTGCCAGCGCGTTCCTTCTCATCGGGCCGCGAACCCAACTCTCGAGCGATCCGCCGGCCCTGGACGGTGTGTCTCCGCCCGCCGTTCCCTGGTTCTATCTGCAATACCTGCCCCCTCCGGCGCGGCCCGTCCGGGCTTTTGGCCCGAATGGGCGCTTTGGTGGCTGGATGGGACCAAGGGGCAACACTACCGGGTTTGAAGTTCCTTCAGCCGCTCCGCCCGCCGCGACCCTTCCCGCGGCCGCGCCGCTGAAACCGGACAGTATCGAACGTCTTGTAGGTGTTCTCAACGGCAGCACGCTGCCTATCTCGTCGCCGCACGATCTCGCCATTGCCATCGGCCGTCTGAGAGCGGGTATCCCGGCCTCAGTTACGGCACCGGCCGGCACGGAGGCCGATTCGTCCCAGCCGCCGCCCCCCTCCCTGGTTGAAAACGGCGCCGGACTCCGCCCGCTGTCGGGCAATGAAGATCCCGTCGAGTTGCTGGGAAGTTTATACGATCGCGTTGCGGCGTACGGCCGCGAGGTCCCCAATCATACCTGCGTGGAGACCGTCCAACGGAACTGGTACCAACTCCGGACGGACGAGCCCATCCGGTCCTGCGCCAGCCTGCTCACCTCCCGAAAGCTGCCTGGCCATCGCCTCCAACTCCGCTCCACGGACTGGCTGCGGCTCGATGTCGGAGTCGCCGGCGGCCACGAGATTTTTTCCTGGGCGGGCAGCGCCCGATTCGAGGAAGGCGAGTTCGATGAGCTGATTCCCAAGGGCGCCTTCGGCACCGGCCCTTTTGCCACCATTCTGCTCTCGGTGCTGGACAATCGCGATTCCCTTGTCACCCTGGACGGGGAAACCGCGGTCGATGGGCGGCGAGTGCTGCAATATTCCTATCGCGTTCCTCGCCAGGACAGTCTGTATCGTGTCAAGGCCGGCCAGGATTGGGTGGCTACCGGTTACGCCGGTACGCTCCTGGTAGATCCCGAAACGTCCAACCTGGTTCGCTTTAGTGTCCGCACCGACGAACTGCCGCCCGCGACGCAGACGTGTGAGATCGAGACCACCCTGGATTACGACATGGTGGAATTGGGGAGTTTTCAGTACCTGCTGCCGGTGTCCAGCCGTCAGCGATTCGTCGGCGTCAACGGAAACGAGGACGAAAATACACTGAGCTTCAATTCCTGCCGGGAGTTCCGCGGCGAATCGACCATCGCTTTCGACAACTCTCGGGCCCGTGCGGTTGCGCCGGCCGCCGCGTCTCCGGCCCCGATTCTGCCGCCGGGCTCGCGGCTCCTCGTCGAACTGGCAACGGCGATCGAATTCGGAAAGGCCGCGGCGGGAGATCTCATTGAGGGGCGCCTGGCCGTCCCTCTGCGCGATTCTGCCGGCAGGATTCTCGCGGCCGCGGGGGCAAGGGTGGACGGCCGTTTGACACGGGTCGAATTGCGGCAGTTCCCGGAGCCGGAATACATCCTCTCGCTTCGATGGGAAACTCTGGAGGTCGCGGGCGCCCACATACCGCTCAACCTGAAACCCGACCCGCAATCCGGGACTTATCGCTTCCCCCGGGACCATAGCGCTACCATAGGCGCGCTGAGGACCGAATGGGTAATCGCGGGCGGACATCGATAGCCATTGCCGCGGCGCTGTCGCTCCGGCTTCTGCCTGCCGCCGGACGCGAACCTGCCGAAGTTCTGCGGGAGGCCGTCGCGAAGGTTCTGGCGAGTTCCCAACATGCTGTCGACTATACCTGCGTGCAGAATACCGAGCGCCATTATTACCGTCCTGTTTCGCGCGTCCGGCCGAAGTTCTGCCCCGTGATCGTGGGGGAAAGCCGCGATCCGGCGAAGGTCCCAAATCTCGTGCTGGAGTTCACCGACCGGCTCCGCCTCGACGTTACCACCGCCCGTAGCGGCGAACTCTATTCGTGGGCCGGCGCGAGCCGTTTTGACGATGCCGGTATCGACAAAATCATCCGTGAGGGACCTTTCGGAACCGGTGCGTTCGCTTCTTTTCTCGACATGATCTTCCAGCTGGATGTGCGCGCGTTCCGCTTCGAGGGCGACAAGCTCGTCGAGGCCGTCGACGCCATGGAGTTCTCCTTTCGCGTTGCCGCCAAAGATAGTCATTATCGCGTGAAGGTCGACGATTCCTGGAGGCCGACCGGTTACTTCGGCAGCGTTTTTGTCGACGCCGCGAACGGCGATGTGATTCGGCTCTCCCTCGAGACTCTCGATCCCGATTTCGGCAATGGAAATTGCCAGACTGTTTCCACGCTCGATTTCGGCACGGTGCAGATCGGCGCCGAGCCGTTTTTGCTGCCAATCCATTCCCGGCAGTTGTTCTTTCTCGCCAGCGGAGCCGAGATCGAAAATACCACCAGCTTCACGTCGTGCCGCGAATATCGCGGCGAATCCACCATCATCTTCGCCGCTCCCTCTGACTCGGCGCCGGATCCCGTAAAAGCGCCCGCGCGCGGACCGGTCGCGGGCGGCACGACATTCCAACTCCAATTGCTCGACCCGATTGATCCTCGAACCGCGGCGGCTGGCGATGTCTTTCGAGCCAAGCTGATCGGAACGCTCCGCGATGCCAACAAGCAGACGTTGGCCAAGACCGGCAGCATAGTGGAAGGCCGTCTGAAGCGCGTCCAGATCTATGCCAAGCCGCCGGTGGCGGACCTGGTGTTGGCCCCGGCGGTGGTGCTGGTCGAGAATCAGCGAGTGCCGCTGGCGGCAAATCGCAGTTGGACGGGCACGGCGGGAATGAGTTATATCCTCGTGCCCCGGTCGGGCGAGCGCCCTGCGGGAGTCTTCCGCTTGCGCGGCGCGAATCTATCGCTTCCCCGGGGATTCCGTTCCGATTGGCGAACGGTTGCCGTTACCGGGCGCTAAGGCACTTTCCAACCGCTGCGCCGGCCTTCCGGCGGCGGGACTTGCCGCGAGGCAATCCCCCGGAAGCTCACGGCACGCCTGAAGAGGCCCAAGCGGCCGGCGCGCCTGCGCAACTTTACATTCGGGCGATCCCTCTGGCACGATAACCGAATGAACTTCGCTCGCCCGATTCTGGCGCTCCTTCTGGTCGCGCCGCTTCCCGCCGCCGAGACTGCCGATCGCCAACTGGCGCGCGATCTCTTCCAGCAACTGATCGAAATCAATACCACCGATTCCACCGGCAGCACCACCGCTGCCGCCGAAGCCATGGCCAAACGCCTGCTCGACGCCGGCTTTCCCGCCGCCGATGTAAAAGTGCTCGGTCCCAACAATCGTCGCGGCAACCTCGTGGTGCATGTCCCTGGAAAAAACCCGGAACTGAAGGCCGTACTGATTATCTGCCATCTCGACGTGGTGGAGGCCCGCCGTTCCGACTGGACTACCGATCCCTTCCAGTTCGTCGAAAAGGACGGCTATTTCTACGGCCGCGGCACGCAGGATGTCAAAGATAACGACGCCGCTCTGATCGCCGATCTCATCCGCCTTCATCGCGAAGGTTGGCGTCCGGATCGCACCCTCATCGTGGCGCTCACCGCCGACGAAGAAGGCGGCCATTCCAACGGTGTCGATTGGCTGCTCAGGAATCATCGCGACATGGTGGACGCTGCGTTCGCCCTGAATCCCGATGCCGGCGGCGTCACCTCGGCCAAGGGCAAGGTGGTCAACGTCGATATCGAAGCCAGCGAGAAGTTGTACCAGGATTTCGAATTCAGCGCCACCAATCCCGGCGGCCACAGTTCGCTTCCCGTGCCCGATAATGCCATCTATCACGTGGCGGACGCGCTCGGCAAACTGGAGAAGACCGTCTTCCCGCTGGAACTGAACGAAATCACCCGCACTTACTTTGAGCGCCGCGCGCCGCTCGAAAGCGGCCAGACGAAGGACGACATGAACGCGATCCTGCACATCCCGCCCGACCCTGCCGCCGTCGCGCGCCTTTCGCAGGACCCGCGCTATAACTCCACGCTGCGCACCACCTGCGTGGCCACGCGCATCACCGGCGGCCATGCCAATAATGCGCTGCCGCAACTCGCGCAGGCCATCGTCAATTGCCGCATCCTGCCCGGCCATTCCCCCGAAGAGATCCACGCGCGGCTCGCCGCCATCGTCAACGATCCCAAGGTCGCCATCCGCTACGTCAACGACGCCGGCGATGTTTCCGATCGCCCGCCCTCGCGAAGATCGTTCTCGCCCGTCATGCCCAGCCCGGAGATCCTCAAGCCGCTCGAAAAGGTCGCCGCTGAAATGTGGCCGGGCGCGCCGGTCATCCCGGATATGGAGACCGGCGCCTCGGACAGCATCTACACCGTCGCCGCCGGAATCCCGAGCTACGGCGTCAGCGGCATGGCGATCGACCAGGACGACGTCCGCGCGCACGGCAAGGACGAGCGCCTGCGCGTCAGCTCCTTCTACGACGGCGTGGAGTTCTACTACCGGTATCTGAAGGCGCTTCTCGGCGGCGCCAAGTGAAACTCCTGCCGCTGCTGCTCGCCGCGGTGCCGCTGCCCGTCTTCGCGCAGTACGCGCTCTATGCCTGCGGATCGAGTTCGCGGGATTACGTGGTGGGCGCCAAGCTCCCCGCGAGTGGAATTTTCGTGCGTGCGGCGGACGGCCAATGGAGGCACGCCGGCTTCAATCATCCCTTCATTACCGCATTCGATTTCGACCCGCGCGATCCGTCCGTGGTCTACACCTCGGCGGGCAACGGATTACTGCGCATCACGGAAGCGGGCGCGCATTGGAAGATTCTCACCGGCAGCGAGGTCACGGAGCTTCTCGATGTCGCCGTGGATCGCAGCCGCCCGGGCACAATCTACTTCGCCCACACCGCCGGCATCCAGGTGAGCCACGATGGCGGCGCGACCTGGCATGATGCCTCCGCCGGATTGCGCCGCAAATATACCGCGGCGCTGCGCGTCGATTCGCGCCGGGCCGGTGTCTTGTTGGCCGGGACCGAGCAGGGCATTTTCCGCAGCCAAAACGGCGGCGAATCGTGGAAACTGGCCGGCGCCGCCGGGATTCAGGTCCTGCACATCGAGCAATCGCCGCACGATCCCTGTTTCTGGCTGGCAAGCACAGAGGGAGGCGGCTTGTTCGTTTCTCGCGATTGCGGCGTCACCTTCGAAAGCCACGGCAACCTGGGAGTGGGGCGGAATTTGTACGATCTCGCTTTTGACCCATCGTCGCCGGATCGCATCGCGGTGGCCGGCTGGGGCGTGGGTGTGGCCGTGAGCGAGGATGGCGGCAAGACGTGGCAGGCGCGCAATTCCGGGCTGCCTTCCACGAGCGTCTGGAGCGTGGCGTTCGACCCCGCCCATGCCGCCCGGCTCTTTGCCGGGATACACGAAGCCGCGGTCTACGTTTCCGGCGATGGCGGAGCTACGTGGCGCATGGACGGGCTTTCGGGCAGTTCCATCTTTCGCATGAAATTCGTTCCGGAGGCGGCCAGATGAGATGGCTCTGCCTCCTGCTGCCCGCTGTCCTGTATGCGCAGGCGCCGGCGTTCGGCGAGCGCGTCGACGCCGTGATCGAATCATATGCCCACCCGGCGAGCAATGGTTTGCCGGGCTACCCGAACCTTGCCGCCAAACTCTACCGGCACGAAGACGCGGCGTTGTGCTCGCGCCGGCTCGAAGAGCTTCTGGCCGCGGGCCCGACAGGGGATATGTTCTGGATGTATCCCGTCACCGCCGTGGCGTATCTCGATAACGGGCAGCTCACCGATTCCGCCCGCCGCGCCTTGCACAATGCCTGGCACACCTACATGCCGTATCGCGGCGATACCGAAAATCACTGGGTGATGTACTACACCTCGCTCTATCTCATGTCGCAGCTTTGGCCCGATCAGGTCTGGTATAACGGCAAATCCTCCGCCGAAAATATGCGCGAAGCGGCGGGTTGGCTGGAATCGTGGGTCCGCCTCACCACTACGCGCGGGCAAGGCGAGTATGACAGCCCCAGCTACATGGGCTATTACTTTCTCTCCATGTCGTACCTGGCCGCATGGGCGCGCGATCCGGCGATGAAAAAGCGCGCCGGCATGATGATCGAGTACCTGACGGCCGATTATGCCGCCGAAACCCTCGACGGCATCTATGTGGGCGCGCATTCCCGGATTTACGATCGCGAAGTGCTCGAAAAATGGGCCGTTCTCTCCAGCGACTTCGGCTGGGTGCTGTTCGGCCTCGGTCATCCGCTGGTTCCTCCGTCGAATGCCATCCTGTTCTACGTGCTGGCGAGCGCGCAGCAGCCGCCGGAGATCCTTCAGCGCATCGCCGGCGACCGCTCGGAGCCATACACCCACTACGAACTCAAGCGCACGCGCAACCGCTGGCGTTTTTTCGATGACTTACACGGCCCGGTATATAAGACGACTTATATGCGTCGCGAATATGCCGTGAGTTCCGACCAGGGAGGAACGCTCCAGCCCATCCAGGAGCATTCCTGGGATGTGACCTGGTCCGTGCCCGATCCGCGCGGCGTGCAGAACACCTTTTTCACGCTGAATCCACACTCCTCTTTGCATGAACTCGAGACTTACTTCACGTTTCCCCCCGATATCGGCATTTCGGGGGTAGTAAGTTCCAAGAAGAGCTACGATTCGCCCGATAAGTTCGTCGGCGGCTCGCCCTACGAGCAGATTTTCCAGGATCAGGACGCGTTGATCGCCCTTTACGACATCGCTCCCGGCGCGCGATTTCCGCATATCAACGGATTCTTCTCCAAGGATCTGGCGGACGTCATCGAAGATCCCTCCGGTTGGATCTTCATGCGCGGCGGTGACGCCCTCATCGCCTGCCGTCCCCTGCAACCGTATACCTGGAAGCCGTTGGCGGGCGGCGGACGCCGCCTATTCAGCCCGTATTTGAAGAACGGAATCGTCGTGCAGGTGGCCGGGAGCGGCGAATTCCCCGGCATGCAGGCGTTCCGCCGCGCGATCCTGGCGCTACCGCTGGAATTCTCGTTGGATCCAACCCCGCAGGTGCGCTTCCACTCGCTCCGCGGCAAGACGATGGCCTTCACCTACGGCAAACCGCCCGTCGATTACGCGCGCTGGCCGCTATTCGGCGGGCCTTTTCTGGAATCCGCGAAAGATTCCCAAGTGCTCGTCATGAAATACCATGCCATGCGCCGCACGCTCGACTTCCGGAATCTGACTGTCGATTAAACTTCCAGTACCAGCCCCCGCGCGGGAATCTTCGTCGCCCTTTGCAATGCCAGCGCGTACAACTGCACCTGCGTGACGTTCCGCCGCTCCCGCCGATCGGTTTTGTAGTCCACCACCGTCCACAGGTTTCCGCTGCACCACGCGAAGTCGACGCGCCCATCCACCAGCGTGCCGTCTTCCAGTTTCACCATCACCGGCAACTCGCGATGCCGTTCCGCCCCCGCCGGCATGGCGCGAGCCAGGTATTCCAGCGCCTGCCGCGACACCTCCGCCGCAAACGTGCGCTCGGCATCATTCGCCGCATGGCGCCGGCCCCAGGTTTCGGCCAGCGCCGCGACATCCGCCGGCGATGTGGCGTGCTGTAGAATGTCGTGGACCACGCGGCCGAATCTGCGGCCCGCTGGACGTCCGTCAGCGGCGGGTAGCGTGACGGTCTCGACGGGAATCTCCGCCGATTCCTTCGCCTCCGGCACCGTTTCGGCCATCCGGATTCGATATCGCGGTACGGCCCCGCTTTCCAGCAACTGCGCGCGCCGCTGCTTCCAGGCCTGATACTCGCGCAGACCCTCCTGGGCTTGCTCGCGCGTCCCGCTAAGGACGTTCTCGTTCTCGACGCCTTCCGCCTTGGAGACGCGCAGTGCGAGTACCGCCGGGTCGAACCAGACCACGCCATGACCGCCCGTTTTCGGATGGTGCAGCCCGGGCTTGACGGACACTTCCTCTTGCAGGTCGGGCGGCCGGTTGAGCACCGTCGTGGCGCCGAACTGGGGGCATCCGGGCGCCGGCGCGGACGTGCGCCAGCGTTCCTCCGGCGGATAGAGCGCCGCATGCAAGGGGCTGAGCCAGCTGTCTTCCCAAGCCTTCTCGCCCACCGCTGCCACGACCAGCAGGTCGCGCGCCCGCGTGGCGGCCACATATGCCACCCGCAGGGCTTCCTCCTCGTCCGCTCGCCGCTCCTCCTCCGCCGCATCGAGCAGTTCCCACGGTGCGCACCAGAGCAGGCGCTGCGCGCACAATCGCCGGTCGGAATCGCAATAACGATCGCCGCCCTGCGGGCCGGTGAGTTTGGCGGTGAGGTCGGCCAGAATCACCACCGGGAATTCCAGCCCTTTCGCCTTGTGCACGGTCATCAGCTTCACGCCGCGGCCTTCCTGCTCGAGCACGGGAGCTTCGCCGGTATCGCTGCCTTCGTACTCGCCCTCCAGATATTCCACGAACGCGCGGAACGATGTCGCCGCGCCGGAAGCCTCGAAGCTCCGGGCGAGGTCGGTGAGGCGGTAGACGTTCGCCAGCACGCGCTCGCCGCCTTTGCGGAAGGCGAAGCCGGCATGGGCGCGCGTGGCTTCCAGCAGCTCGTGGATGGTGTCGGCGACCGGACGGTAGTTGCGCCGCCGGTGCAGGGCGCGCAGCATGTCGAACGCGTCGCGGATGGGCGTAAACTCCGGGTCGAGATCGTCCGGCAGCTCGCGCAGGGGATAAAATCGGCCGTGCGCGTTGCGAAACTTGAGCAGTGTAGCGTCGCTTACCGCGTAGAGGCTTCCGCGCAGCACGGCGAAGACATTCAGTTCATCGTCCGGCCATTCAATGGCACGCAGCGCGGCACGCAGCGTTCCCACCTCCTCGCGCCGGTGGAACGATTTCGATCCCACTAAGAGATGCGCGATATCGCGGGCCTCCAGCGCCCGCACGTACTCCTGGGTGAGATCGGTGCCGTAATTGGTGAAGCGGCGGAAGAGTATGCAGACGTGCTCGGGCTGGATGGGCACGCGCTCGCCGCTCGATTGATCGCGAACCGTCCACCCGCTTTCCCGGCACAGCCATTGAATGAAGGCCGCCACGGCGTTGGGCGAGCAAGCCTCGATGCGCACCTTCGAGAGATTGCGCGAACCATAAGGCTCGGGCATGGGCAGTGCGATCACGCCCGGCTGTCCGGCGGCATCCTCCACGCCGCCTTCGAGCGGCAGGTAATCGGGAATGGAATCGGCGAATGCCGCGTTGACGAACGCCTGAATCGTGCGGGTGCTGCGCGTGCTGGTGGGTAATTTCCGGGACACCGCTCCGGCCTCCGTGAGCGAGCGGCAAATGCGGCGGAACAGGCGCGCGTCCGCGCGCCGAAAACGATAAATGGATTGCTTGGGATCGCCCACGACGTACAGCTTGCCCGCCCCGGGGATTGCCTTCCGCCACTCGCACTCGGCGGGGTCGCCCGCCGCGAGCAGCAGCAGAATCTCGGCTTGCAGCGGATCGGTATCCTGAAACTCGTCGACGAAAATGCGTTCGTAATCCTGCTGAAGTTGCGCTCGCGCGCCATCGTGGCGCAGGAGATCGCGCGCGTAGAGCAGGAGGTCCATGAAATCGAGCTGACCGGCCAGCTTTTTACGCTGCTGGTACAGCCCCACCACCGCCCAGAGTTCGTCACGAAGGTGCGCGGCGAGATCGGCGTCGGCGCGGCGGCCGAATTCGTCGATGGCCGCGCACAAGGCTTCCCACGCCGCTACCATGGCCTCCCGCGCGACGCCATCGGCATATTTTCCGTGCCCGTGCTTGAGCCATTTGACCTCGCGCGGCAGGCGGAGAATTTCGTTTTCGACCACGTCGCCATCGAAGTGCCCGGCCGCCCGGCCGCGCTCCACGCGTTGCACGAATTCCGACAGCGGGCGCAGTCCGTCGTAGAGCGCGTCGTTCGCCCGCGGGCAGCGATTGCGCATTTCCAGCGTGGCCGCCGCCTTGGGCAGCAATTCCCGCAGTTCGGCGTCGCGGTCGAAGCCGCGCTTGTCCCAGGGGGTGTCAAAATCGCGCCATTCGGCGAGCGACCATGCCGCGATGCGCAGCGCGTCGAGCGGTTCGGCGCCATCGCGTTCCTCGCGCCACGAAAGACGCGCCAGCGCGCGCACCAGCGCCGGCGAGGGTGAAGCCAGACGCTGCTCGATCCAGCGCTGGAACACGCCGGCAAAGATGCGCATGGCATCGGGCTGGGCGAGTTCCTGAAATACCGGATCGACGCCGGCTTCTACCGGACGCCGCCGCAGCAACTGCGCGCAGAAGGCGTGAATCGTGCCGATGAATGCCCGATCGAGCGAGCGGGCGGCAGCGGCAAGCTGCGCCCGCACCGCCGGATCGGGTTCGCGCGCGCGCCGCTGTTCCAGTTGATGCCGGACGCGCAGTTTCATGTTGCCCGCCGCGGCGTGAGTGAACGTGACAGCGACGATTTTTTCCACCGCGGCGCCGGCGGCGATGGCGTCCACGATGCGTTCCACGAGCGCAGTGGTCTTACCCGTGCCGGCGGATGCCTCCACCACGCAGCTTTGCTGCAGGCCTGGTTGAACTACTGCCATGGCCGCTCCCGTACAGACGCACGGTAAGGGAGCGGTGGTTTTATCGCCACGTCCGCATCTCCTTCAGCACCTTCAACTCCACCGGCGACTTCTCGCCCACGCGCTCCTCTTCATACGGCCCGCAGACCGGCAGATATTCGCAGCGCCGGCACCCGTCTTTGCGCGGAGCGGCGGGCAAAAAGCCTTCGCGCAGCGCCCCGTCGATGGCGCGGAGCACCTGCATCGTGCGATGCCGCACCCAATCGTTGAGCGGCACATCCACCGTGGTGTAATTCTGCGCGATGGTCGCGTAATGAAGCCTCCCAAACGCGACTGGCTCTCCCAGAATCTTCTCGGCCGCCAGCGCATAAAGCGTCGGCTGCAACACCTCGCCGTGGCCCACGAATTCCGGCCGCGGATCGGGCACGCGCCCCGTCTTGTGATCCACCACGCGCAGAATTCCGCTGGCGTGGCGTTCGACCAGGTCGACCGAGCCCTGCAAGCGGAACTCTCCTTCGATTTCGACCGCTTCCTGCGAACTGCGCGGATCGCGCCCCACCGGGTCGCGCAGGCCGAAGCTGAGTTCCGCGAATTGCGGCGTCCAATCCGGCTCCAATCTGGCCCGCTGCTGCAACCAGCCGCGCAGATCGGCGCGCATGGCGTCGATTTCGGCCCGCCAGATTTGCGGAATGGCGGGCGCGAGGCTTGCCTCGAAACGCGCGGCCACCTGCTCCAGCGCCTCATCCAGGCGGTCGAGAGGATCGGGCGCGCGCAGCAGTTCGAATTGCACCGCATGGAACAATTCGCCGCGTGTGGCTGGATCCATGCGCTGGATCCCGGCTGGCCGGCCGGCGGCTCGCAGCCCGAAAATACCCCGCAGCGCGAAACGGTACGGGCAGCGCGCGTACTGCTGGAGCACCGACGGCGACCAACTACGGGCCGTCAGCAGATAGGGAGTCAAGGCGTCGCTGCCGATCTCCGGAATGATGAGCCCGTCCACCGGCTTCCACGGTTTATGCCAGCGCGCCCAGCGCGCGCGCAGCGATTCCACCGCCCGGCCGGGCAGGCTTTTCAGATACTGCCCCGACCCAGGCAATCGCGGCGCCAGCTTGGCGAGATCGAATTCGGCATCGTCGATGGCCGCCGCGGGATCGGGCGGCGCGGGCCAGCCGATGCGGGTCCCGCTGGCCGACCGCGCGCGCGATTCGAAATCCCGCACCGCCATCTCGCGCCCGCCCGCGGCGCGATGCGCCTCGAACGCGTAAAAGGCCGGCACGCGCTCTCGCCCGGTAAGCAGATCGAGGCGCGAAAAGGAGAGATGCAGGCGCTGGGAGGCGCAGGCCACCGCGATGCCCAGCAGTTCCGTGTCGTCGGCTCGGAGTTCAATTCCCAATTCCGTCCGCTGCGCGTGCAACAACAACGGGTCTTCCGCCGGAGGCCGCGGGAACAGGCCTTCGTTTACTCCGGGAAGGAACACGCGCCGGAAAGACATGCCGCGCGCTTCCTCCACGGAGCCGAGCCAGACCTTGCCGAAGCGCGTTTCCTGCGGCTGGTTGGTGAGCGAATTCAGCCGCGGCCCGACCACCAGCAGCACCTCGGCCAGCGAGACAGGGCCGATGTCGGCCATCGGCTCCAGCTCTTCCAGAAGTTCGGTGATTCGCTCCGGTTGACGGAGCGCGAACTCCGCGAGATCGGTGAGCGCCCGGAGCCATTCGCCCCAGAGGGCGCGCTTCGGCAGGGCGTCCAAGCGCGCGACAACCGGCAGCGCAGCTTCGGCCAGATTTTCCAACGCCTGAATTCGCGCCGCTATCAATTCGCGCGCCTCGTCGTCCTCTTCGCCGGCATGGCGCCTGTCCAGCTCCGCGCGCAATCCCGCCAGGCGCGTTTCCCAGCGCGCGAGCCCGCCGATTACCGCGGCGTCTACGATCAATCTTTCCCACTTCGCGGGCGCCGCGACCTCGCTAGGCGTCTGCCCGAGCGAAAGGTATTCGGCGAAGCGCGACGCCGAAAGCCCTTCTTCGGCGCAATGCAGGAGTGCCAGCAAAGCGCGTCCCGCCGCGTCCGGACGGCGCGTCCCCATGGTACACGATACCGGAATGCCGGCCCTTCGCAGCGCTTCCAGAATCAGCGGCTGATGACGTTCCGGCGAACGCAGCAGGATGGCGGTTTGGTCGAACGGCACCCCCTCGGCGGCCGCTTGATGAATGGCGCGCGCGATTTCCACGCACTCCAGCCCTTCGCCGGACGTGGACACAATCGCCACGGTGCCGTCTTCCTCGCGCGGCGGCACCGCTTCGCCGGAGAAAAGATAGCGCTGCAAGGAGTCGAGCGACGAGGCAGGCTCTCCGCCGTCGCGCGTGATCCTCAGTTCGAGCGATGTGTTCGCCGCCCCGATTACCGAGGCCAGCAACTCGCGTTCCAGCGAACTGCGCGGCGCGAGATCCATGGTGACCACCGCAGTCCGCCGCAGAGTGTTGTAGCTCGCGGAAAAACTGTCGCGCGCGAGCTGCACGCGGGTGGCGTGGTCCGCAAACCCGCGCTCCGCGAGTTCGTGGGTGTAGCCGGCAAGCAGTCGTGCGAGGTCCGGACCGGATTCTCCGCAGGCGCGCAAGCGCTCCCGGTCCACCGCGTTCAGCCGCAGTTCCTCGAACGTGGCGGTCAGTGCCCGCGGAAATCCAGGGAATTGCGCCGCCGGCCGTAAATAGTTCAACTCGCCGCGCTCCAGCGCCTGCGCCGTCACCCGCGCGGCCAACGCTTCGCGCACCACGCGCCCGATGGGCACGAGCGCACGCCGGTTCAGCTCCGAAGCCGAAAGCTCCATTACAAACTCGCGAAACCCCAGCCGCCGGACGTCGATCAGCGCGTTGCCGCAGGCTTCCAGCGCGATTTCATCCGCGGCCGCGCGTGCTCCGGAGAGCACCAGCACCGGCCCCGCGGGCGAGAATCGTCGTACGAACTCGGCAGCCTGCCGCCGCAAGTGCGAATACGAACTGGCCATGGTCCGCAACTATTTTCGCGTAAAATGCGATTCGTCGAAGTATGCCCACGTGCGGC